>Ga0114963_10002200_pt1 | contig 13288 bp, 12 predicted proteins | sample C_131016_EF_Meta_FD_87019 | JGI IMG/M metagenome (GOLD analysis project Ga0114963, IMG submission 87019) | Freshwater microbial communities from Lake Croche, Canada to study carbon cycling - C_131016_EF_MetaG | ecosystem: Environmental > Aquatic > Freshwater > Lake | place: Lake Croche, Canada...
GGGACGAAGGACTCCGCCGTGCACCTTTTTCCACTTTGATGCGGCATATTTTCCTTTTTTTGGCATTCTAAGGGCTTCTTACATCCAAACTATCCTCCTTTGTCTTCTTATGTGTTGAGGGGTAGGATGCCTCGATCGAGTCTATTTTAACACAGATTCCACCCGCTTGGGAGGACTGTTTTTAACCAACTGTCCATTTAACACCCATTCGCCCTGTAAGTGTTAATTTCATTTTATGTTGGATTGAAAATGGATCTTCTACAAACGAAAGTGTAAAAGGTCCCCAGAAATTTGATGATTCATTCGTATTTGTTGCCCAATAAGGATTTGTTCCATTTTCATAAGCTACTAAATTTCCATCATTTTGCATAACAAGAGAATACGAATTCATTCTTGATCGATGTGTGTTTGATGTCCATGCAGGGCTTCCATCTCGCTGAAATACAATATTTCCATCTGGATATATACGCAATTCACAAGAGCCTTTTGAAATACAATTATTTTTATCTGACTCAATTCGATTAAACCCATTTGAAATCAATTCCATATACATTATATAATTCGGTCTTCTTCTTCTTCTATAATTAAGTTGTGATTCTCGCGATTCTCGCGATTCTCGCGATTCTTGTGAATGATAATATGCTTCTGCTTCTGCGTGTTGACGTAATTCAGTCTCTTTTGCTTCTTTTAATTGTTCTGCATACAATTCGGCATCTGCTTTTTGTCGCGCAGGTGTTTTACCATAAGGAATTGTCCATAAAGAAAGTTCATATCGATTCTTCAAATGAACTTCTCCATAATCATTTATCATCAGCTGATACGGTCCGTATCGCTTTCCATGCCCTTTCATCCAAGAACTCCAGGAAGCATTTGTTTTAGATTCCCAATATTTTTTACTTCCATTGTAAGCAGCTAAATTTCCATCTTCTTCCAATATAAGAGAATATTTATCTGTATCATCTTGATGTGTATTTGATTGCCATAATATATTATTAATTTTATCTGTTAATTCAAATAATACAATATTTCCATCCGTTTCAAGTTGAAACATATAATTTCCCTTTTCATTAATAATACGATCCGGAAAGCGATCTGTGCGAAGGGTTGTAAGACCTTCGGTTGAAAGACGACTGGGTGGTTTTCCAAGCAAACGCGGTGCACGTTTTGTATTCTTTGACGATTTTTTTGAATTCTTCGAATTATTATTTGTATTTTTCTTCGTATTTGAAGATTTTACCATTCTACTTTATACATTGTTAAAAATTGAGAACAGCTGCCTAAACAAGAACCTATTCTAAGAATCTTCAAATGGCAACGAAAGCTCCTGCCTACAAAAAGCTTACCCAGCGCGAGCATATCTTGGTCCGCTCAGGTATGTATATTGGACCGACGGAGCGTGTGACAGAATATCGATGGACTCATGATTCCGAAAAGAAAGAGATGGAATGGAAAAATGTAAGCCTCTCTCATGGATTTGTGAAAATAGGTGATGAAATATTGGTGAATGCATTAGATCATCGGATCCGTCAACAAGGATCTGCGGTCGCGGATGCTTTACCGGTGAAACACATTGATGTCACCCTCACCCCTGAACGAATTACGATCAAGAATGATGGCGATGGAATTCCTGTTGCCAAACATGAAAGTGGAGTCTGGATTCCCCAAATGATCTTTGGCGAACTCCTTACCTCCTCCAATTACGATGAATCCGAAGAAAAGATTATTGGCGGACTGAATGGTCTCGGCGGAAAGTTAACAAATGTCTTTAGCAAAACATACAGTCTTACGACTGTGGATCACCGTGCAAAGAAGAAATACACACAAACATGGCATAATAATATGAGTGTCTGTGATGCTCCCAAGATCACAGCTTCTACTGCCAAGCCGTTTACGGAAGTAAGTTATGTCCCTGATCTAGCTCGATTTGGGATTACAGAAGGAGTCATTCCTGCTGAGATCCTTCGTGTTCTTGAGACTCGCGTGGTGGATGCTGCCATGTCAGCTGGAAAAGATTGCAAAGTCAGTCTCAACGGGGTTGTGCTAACTGCCAACACCTTTCCAAAATATATGAAATTATATCTGAAGGATAGTGATGCTGCCTCATCCGGTGGTGATGGAAAACGTATTGCCTATGAACAAGCTGGTGAACGCTGGGAAGTGGGAGCGATGTTGACCCGTGATTTACACGGAGAGGCTCCTCCTGACCAACGTCACATTAGCTTCGTAAATGGAATTTACACTCGCAAGGGTGGCAAACACGTGGAATATGTATTACAAAAAGTATTAACTGCCTTTTGCGAGTATGCCAAGAAGAAAGCCAAGTTAGACATTACTCCTGGACTCCTCAAAGAGTCTATTGTGTTATTTCTAAATGCTACCATTGTGAATCCCTCCTTTGATACGCAAACCAAAGAAACATTGACCACTCCCTCCACCAAGTTTGGATCTCTTCCTACAATCTCTGATAAATTCATTGATTCATTAGGAAAGATTGGATTACTGGAAGAAGCTCGAATTCTATTGGAAGCTAAAACTAAGAAAGATGCAAAACGAACCGATGGCAAGAAACGTTCCACTGTCCGTGGCATTCCCAAATTAGAGGATGCTATCTGGGCAGGCGGAGCTCGTTCTGCTGATTGTACCCTGATTTTGACCGAGGGAGATTCCGCTGCTACCACCGCCATTAGCGGTCTGAAAGTGATTGGACGTGAACAATTTGGTGTCTTTCCCCTCAAAGGAAAGATACTGAACGTCAAAGATATTAGCGCTGCCAAGCGCATTGCCAATGAAGAATTAACCAATATTAATAAGATTCTAGGATTGGAGACTGGAAAGATTTATAAGAATCTATCTGAACTGCGCTATGGAAAGATTATGATTATGACGGATCAAGATGTAGACGGAAGTCACATCAAAGGATTATTAATGAATTTATTCCATACGGACTGGTCTAGCTTGCTCAAGCTAGGATTCCTGTGCTGTATGATGACACCCTTACTAAAAGCCAGCAAAGGAGCTACTACCCTTTCCTTCTATTCCGAACGAGAGTATGAAGCATGGAAGGACGCCAATGATAGTCGTGGCTGGAAAACCAAGTATTACAAAGGATTGGGTACTTCTACGGCGGAAGAAGCCCGTGAGTATTTCCGCACCATGCATACTGTCAAGTACGCCTGGGAAGAGAAAGAGACGGATGAATCAATTGATCTTGCCTTTAATAAGAAACGGGCGGATGATCGCAAAGCGTGGTTAGCCACCTTTAGCCGCGATCGCTTCCTGGATGTTCCATTGGATGGTAGTGTCGGCTATAGCAAGTTTGTGAATGATGAATTAATTCATTTCAGTGTGGCAGACAATGTTCGCTCGCTTCCTCATGTCATGGACGGGTTAAAACCCTCGCAACGAAAGATTCTCTGGTCTGCATTAAAGCGCAACCTTGTCTCTGAAATTCGTGTAGCACAGCTTGCAGGGTATGTCTCTGAAACAGCTGCCTACCATCATGGCGAAGTATCGCTCCACGGTGCCATTATTGGAATGGCGCAAACCTTTGTTGGTTCCAACAATTTAAATCTATTAGTGCCAAATGGTCAGTTTGGATCTCGTCTGATGGGTGGCAGTGACGCTGCTTCTCCAAGGTATATTCATACCATGCTAGAACCGATTCTAAAAGCCATTATAAAGAAAGAAGATGATCCCATCTTGAAACGAATGGATGATGATGGATTATTAGTCGAACCTGAAACGTATCTCCCCGTGGTTCCTTTGCTATTAATTAATGGAGCTTTGGGAATTGGTACCGGCTATAGCACAACTGTCCCTCCCTTTCATCCTATGGAATTAGTGAAGGCATTACGTGCCAAGATTGCCAAGGAAAGTACACCTGCAGAACTGAATCCTTGGTGGTTTGGATTTCGCGGACCGGTCACCAAGACTGCCGAACATACCTATGTGACCAAAGGGCTCTATGAATTTACGGATGAAGAAGCTCATACAATTCGCATTCGTGAATTACCAGTAGGATGCTGGACTAAAGATTACAAAGAATTTCTGGAAGAGATGTTGGTGAAACAAGAAGATGACCGTGCTGCTGCCAAGAAGGCAGGCACACCGTATCTTGCCCATCTCAAATCCTTTGAAGAAGCCTATAACGATATTGATGTTGATTTTATTCTTCACATGGAACCAGATGGGTACCATGAAGCAAAACGATATCCTGCTGAATTTGAAAAGCGATTTAAGATGACAACTTCGTTCAAGACCTCCAACATGGTGGCATTTGATGTTGATGGGAAGATTAAGAAATTTGCATCAGTCAATGAAATCCTTGATAAGTTTTATAGTACTCGCTTGGATGGCTATGTCCGTCGAAAGGCGTACCAGCTCGAAGAGTTGGCGCGTCAATTAATTGAATTAAATGCCAAGTATATCTTTGTATTGGCAATCGTAGAAAAGCGATTAACAGTCACCAATGTCTCGGATGAGGCGTTGTTAGCTGGATTAGTGGGATTGAAACTTCCTCCTCTTTCAGATGGCGAAGGATTGAAGGGATATGAATATTTGCTGCGCATGCGCATTGATCGCCTCAAAGCCGCCTCGGTGGCTGAATTAGCCAAAGAGGTGGCAGATATTAGTGCAGAACGCGATCGCTTGGCAGCAACGGCTCCTGAAACTATCTGGTTGGGAGAATTAGATGCCTTTGTGACTGCATGGGAGACTTATGCCAAAGAGCGTACAGCGACCTATACCGTTGCTGCAAGTGTTCCTGTGAAGAAGAAGCGCACAGTCAAACCAAAAGCCGTCTCCACAACCTTATCTATTGAGTAAAATTGATCTATCCCTTACATTTTTTAAATATATAAAAAATGCAAGTTATAACAAACTATTCTGAACAAAAATATGCACTTCAATGTCTTCGTTCTTCCTCTGAAGAATCTCTTGTAATGATTCCTATATACTATGAAGGAAACAGATACAGTCGTGAAATCTCAGTATATACTCATTTTGAAGCCTTTCCGCATCGATACAATATCTTTCGAACAGTGGAGGGTGGATATCTTCTACGCAATTTAGAAAAAGAACTTTTAATAGCATGTCAGTATGGACACTATGATGCAGTCTATGAACTAGTCTCTCATAAAGAACTGATTCTGAATTTCCAAGATCATATTGGAAATACTCCTCTTCATTATGCCTGTTGGTATATGGAACAGACAGGTGATCATCGTATTAGTGCTCTTTTATTACACTGTGGAGCAAATCCAGTGATTTATAATCACAATGGGTTCTTTCCAACGATTCGCAATCCCTTTGCGAATTCATCTGCGAATGAATTCCCTAAGAAAGAGCTTGTCACAACAAAGGAGGACTCTACCACATCTTTAAAAAATGATGCTTAAACTTACCTCTTCTTCTTTTTTATAACTATGTCGTTCAAATCTCTCTTACGTTATCCTGGTGGAAAGACACGTGCCATGAAAATTCTTCAAGATATTGCAGAAAAATATTTTCCAGGAAGAACTGTCCTCTTATCACCATTTCTAGGAGGAGGAAGCTTTGAACTTTCTATGGCTGGAAAAGGACTTACCGTACACGGTAATGATCTCTTTCTTCCATTATATACCTTTTGGAAAACAGCGCAAGAAGATGCTGCAGGATTGGCAGATCGTGTCAAAGAACAGATGCCAGTCAGCAAAGAGCGCTTTCTAGAATTACGATCTGGAATTCTTACCAGTACGGAAATAGCAAGAGATTATTACATTATTAATCGATGTTCTTTCAGCGGATCCACCTTTTGTGGCGGTTACTCCAAACAAGCGGCAGAAGGTCGTTTAACCGAGTCCTCGCTTCTTACCATGCGATCTGTCGATTTATCCAAGGTTCATTTAACAAATCTAGATGCTGTAGCATTTCTAGCACTGCATCCACCCGTTAGTGATACCTTTATCTATGCAGATCCACCCTACTATATTGAAACCTATCTGTATGGAAAGGATGGAGATATGCATGAAGGATTTGATCATGCTGCCTTTGCAACTGCGTTACTGACACGATCGGATTGGATTCTTAGTTATAATGATTGTGACTATATTCGCACCTTGTACGCTGGATGTCGCTTTATGGAAGTATCTTGGTCGTATGGAATGAATAAAAGTAAAAAATCATCTGAACTGATTATATTGCCGCCTCCTTCACCTTCTTAAACTTGGAGGGAAGTATTTTTTGAAAATCTACGGGAGAAGGTATGATTGACTTTTTGGTATAAACAAAGGCAGCTTGTACACTTCCTGGCATGGTAGAAGATCCGTGACGCTTGCAGCGAATACGAATGCGTGTCTCACATTTGAAGAGGGGAACACCTAGTTCAAGAATATCAAGTCCTGTGGTATATAATCCTTTCTTTTCAAATTGTATATAATGAATTCCTTTGGATCTATAATAATCTGCTACAGTTGTATCAGGTACATCTGTATGTTCATCTTTGAACATTGTTTTTTCAGTCTCCCATGTGGCAAGTGTCTTATCTCCTTTGAGAAAGGATGGAACACGTCCTCCAAAGGGAATGTACCCTTCTAAGAGTGTTTTATGAAGACATTCTTCTGGAAACACCAAGGTATTTTCAACATTTTTGTATGTCTTTCCACCACCTTCAAAGGCGCCTTTGTCTTTGCATTCAACATTGACACTAATATCAGCAACTTTAAATTGGACATCCTGTCCGTGACCAGCACCTGCTGTTTTACCCGCGACATCAATTGCTGCATCATTATAAGTACACTCACTAAGAAGTGCACGGATCACATCTTCATACGCAGTTCCTTTCTTAAGCGAGGATCCTCCACGGCTTTTCTTGGGAGGAGCTGCTGGAACTATGCTAAGAGTTGCAGCAGCAGTAGGTTCTGCAGGAACTATACTTAGAGTGGGTGAAACAATAGCAGCTTCACTGACGGAAAGGCTGCTACTGCCTTCCTCTGGTTTGCAAAGGGTGGCTGCACTAGATTCTGCAGGAATAACACTCAGAGTGGGGGACACTGGTTTCTTGCAAAATGCATCTGTAAGTGTGGCTGTGATCTCATGAACAAGAATTTGCGCCCAGTACTGGGTGGGAGATGTTTTGGCAATCTCTGCAATCAAGGTGTCCACACATTGTTGTATGGGTGTTTTTGTGCTGATTGCAAGAGCCGATAGCGTACTTGTTAAATCTTCCATCTTGTATTATAAACTATAGTATATAATATAAGATATTTATCATTTTTTTAGACCACTAAAGATTTTATAGACTATTATAATAGAGTATGCCGTTCATTAATAAGAAACAAGCGTTTAAACTTTTGGATGACATGATTGCAGGGAAACAAAATTGCATTGGCGATTGTCGTAGCATTTGGCTACGAAATATAGGGCATGCTTTGAAAACAGACACAAATCCTTTAAAACTTACTGGCGCAGAGCACAAGAAGATGACGGCAAAATTGGCACAAGCGAAGAATCGAAAAAAACACAATGTAACCAGAAAAATAGATAAAAAATATCTAACGCGTGATTCTCCTCCCTATCCGGCAAATATGCACTGTGGTGAAATAAAAAAGGGGAATGATGGAAATATGTATCAGTCTATTCCAGATAAAAATAAAATATGTAGATGGAAACAAATGGGACCGGTCTAAAAGAATTTAGGAAAGGGAAGGGAGCGGGTTCCGGCAGTGTTTAATAGCATAGGAAGTTCCAATGGAACAGGAAGTTTGCTTACATCCTTTCGATAATAGAGATACATGTCAATCTCCGGTATGATCTTGCTAAGAGCCCAATCTGCCACAATCTTATTAAGCTCTTCAATCTGTTCCCTGATATGATCCGGGCGATTCTTTCCATATTGATAATACATGGAGCGCATAACAATGAGAAGATCATCCGAGGATTGGGGATCGATTGTATGCTTAGTTTTTTCCCAGACTTGGTAGCGGATCCGGTTTTGGATAATCTGCACATTCTCCGGTGAAAAGAAGGCGGTGTTGAGGGGGGTCGCCATAAGATTGCCGCGGATGGCGTCCGTTCCGGCGCTTGCCGCTCCGGTGGTGGGATAACTAAAACCGGGCAAGGAAGAGTCTCCAGGCGCTGATCTGCGTTCCTCCCAGGATATTCGTCCGTTGGATTCCATCTCTCTGATCTTCCTGATCTTTAAAAATTTATTTTCGCACCCCCTAACATAAAAGGAAATGTCCTCCGTGCACAGCTACATTCGTCAGACGAACACTCTCTTCACCAACGGCAAAGACATGGTAAGCACGATCTATCTGTCCGATGGTTCCACGCGCGCTGCATGGGTTGCCACGGCAAATGCATCTCTCCAGTCTTCCATCCGCGTTGCTGGCAATGCCGTCTTCCGTGACATGGGCAAGCTGGTCTACCTCCCCAGCCCTGATGTTGGGTCTGGTGCGGTCTCCTCTATTTTCCGCAAGGTGCAGTTTGTTCCCCAGGCTGGGCTCCAGTCCGGTCAGGGTGTTGGTACGGCATCGGATGGTCTCTACTATGTCGGCTACGTCAGTGTTGGACAGGTCGATGGTGTTTCTGGTGGTCTTGTTCGCATCAACTAAATAAATTTTTAAAGTGTACTATCAAGGTACCGTAAAGAATTAAATTAATTCTTTACGGTATATAAAATATACATACTAAATAGAATCTTGAAATGGCTTCAACAGGAACACCTCTTACCAGCTCCGGTATTTTGCCAACGGTTCAATCCTACAATAGCTATCTTTATTGGACACTTGGGTTGAGCGGATCCTTTGGTATTGCATATGTCCTATACAAAATGAATTTTCAGATAGCATCCGTTCTAATTTTTCTAGGAGCCATTCTTGCACTTTTTTACTATTATGTAAAATGGTTTCAACTTGCCTCTCAAACTTCAACATGGCCTCCTGTCACCACTCCTTGCCCTGATTTTCTTACTCTTGTAAATCCTGGAGAAGAGAAAGGGATTGCTAAATGCATGGATTATGTTGGTGTAAGTGCGAATGGACGATTACAAAAAGCAGACCCTACAAATATACAAGAACAAATAAGTAATTCAAAATATTATTTTGGAATTGATAAAAGCAAATCTCCCACTGATTTGTGCCAAAATGCAGCAGATTACGGTCTTACCTGGTCTTCTATCTGTCCTGAATAAGGTCTAAACTATTATATTCTATGAAAGTACAATCATGTCCCTTCATAGCACTCTTTTTAATAAAATTGTAGAATGGGCAAAGACTCCACGAGAGCGACGCACCAGTGGATTGTTTTTATACGGTGCACCAGGAATTGGAAAAACCACTCTGGCACATGCTGCGCTTGAAACCGCGGGATACCGTGTTGTGGAGTGGAACGCCTCCCAACATCGTCATCGCTCTGCAGTAGAAGAATCGCTTCTTCCCTTATTAAACAGTCGTAATGTGAGTGACTTCTTTCGCCCTGAAGGACCACGTAATCTTGGTATTGTACTTGACGAAATTGATGGAATGTCCGTCGGTGATAAAGGAGGTATGACTGAATTGATTAAGTTATTAAAAGAGTATCGTGGTGATAATGCTATTATCTGTATTTCCAATGAATGGATGGAGAAAAAGTTTCAGCCATTTATAAAACTTTGTATCGCCTATGCCGTTATTGCACCTACTAAAGAAGATATTTCCTCCTTACTACGAACTCAATTTAGTATATCCGTCACCGATGCCACAATCTTATCCCTGTCGCAAGTCTTATTGGAAATTCATTGTGGAGATCTTCGTAAAATCTTGCAAACTACACGCGAAGTACGTGCATCCCTTGAAGAAGGGACGGTCACGGTAGAAGATCTGAAACGAACTATGTTGGATTCTTTTGTGGAATCGCATGCACTCAGTACCAATCGTATAAGACGTGCGGAAACCATTAAAACAGCGGTGGGGCAGTTATTGCGCGGACAGCTGGATATGCTTGCTGAAATTCCTCTGACCAATAATGACCTCAATTTGGCAGGCTTGCATTTGCACGAATCCCTTCCTAAATGGTTAGTACGTCATATTAGTGTTCCCAAACGAGCCTATCAAATGTACCGCGATTGTTTTAAAACCTTGGTGGCAAGTGATCGGCTCGATTACTACACTTTCTTCTTTCAACATTGGACGCTCTTCCCCTTAACCTATCAAGCCAAACTCCAAGGGGTGAACCAAATCTTGTTCGGCTATCACGGAATCCCCACCGAATCTGCTCGGTGGAAGGATGAGGAAATGGATTATACGGCAGTGCTTGCAAAACAATCAATGCTCTATAATCAGTTTCGGTACTTGTGTGAAATGCGCGATCTTTTGGTTGAGAACAAGTTATCAGATAACGGCTTTGATTCCACGGTTTGGACCGCCAATTTGCTGATGCTTTGGTGCAATAAAAAGACTGAGAAACTGCCGTGGGAAGCGAGTGAGATATGGCGAGCAGAACTTCCCTCCCGCGTCAAATCGCCCGACGTGCCACGGTTCATGCGGTTGCTCCAATCTTTGCACATTCCCAAAGTTCCAGCGCTGATGTAAAAAATGTATGGGGGAAGTAGAAACGAATGTCGTATCTGCCATATCGAGTAGTAAGTACTACTGGAAGATCTCGTGAAGATGTTGTTAGAGAATATGTTAATACATCTGTGTATTTGGAATCCCAGCACTCCGAATATTCAGGTCACAGTAAGTTTTCGAGATACGAAGATTTTGATGAATTTTTAATACCTGATGATATAAACATACGTTTTTGGGATACTTATACACCAATTGAGTATATTTTGTTATTAGCATTGACTAATTATTCTTATAAGAATACGCCTAGAACTCCTATCGGAATGAAGGCACCTGGTTTAAAGGGAGTATATCTTCTGATTGATTTATTCATCAAACGAGGTGCTAAATTTAGTTATGATAGAGCACGATTGTATAAGGGAATATCCTACGAGGAGCCTCTGGCTTCAATGAAAGAATTTGAATCAGTTCTTACAGAAATAGACAATCATTATCGATCAGCTGATTCTGCAACAGCATCTGTTCCCACTGGAAGTTCGGCAGCATCTGTTCGTCGTGGCGGTCGTCGTCGTTCCACGCGCCGTAACCGTCGTTCCACTCGTCGCAATCGTTCTCGCAAACATTAAGAATGCGTCAAGATATCTGATCGCCCTGTATCAATCTCATTGGAATGGAGTAAATGAACTACATCCAGTGGGACAGTACGTCCTAACCGGTATGCCCTTCCTACAATTTGATGTTCCACCGCTGCACTCATGCGATGGTACAATACAACATGTGACGCTGCACTGATATTCAGTCCAGCGCCCATATTATGCGCATTCAAAAACAGCACACGATACTTTCCACTTTCAAAATCCTTCAGCAGTTTATTGATGTGTGCATTGCTGCCATGCACGACCGCATGAGAAATATCCGCTGTTCGTAGCACTTGTTGCAAGGAAGTAAAGGTCGCATCATAGCCGCTAAACATTAAGACCTTGGAAGAAGGGTTTTCTGTGAGAAAACTAACAAGCGCATCATTTTTGTATTTTTTCGGAGCAGGAGGAGCCGCTGGTGCTGTTGTGCTTTCGTCTCCAATTACATTCAACTCTTTAATATTGTGAATGCGCGCACGGCACAGTGGACAAGCACTATTGCGACTCAAACTCTGGACCATACATCCAAAACAAAACACATTCTGACAACAAGGGGTCAATGCAGGCTTGGTCGGTTCTCCAAAGCAAATCGGGCAGGTTTGCTCTTTGGCTGTTCGTAAGCGATCTTCAATCGCAGATATACGAGACGCTAAACTAGCAATCTTTTTTTCACAAATTTCATAAGAGGCACGTCGTGCCGTTTCCGATGAATATTCCAAGGTCTTTTTAAAATCATAAATACGTTGTGCCTGTTCTAACTCCTTCTTCAAACTCATCGTCAAGGCATCATTAATGGTCGTTGCAGAATGTGTTTCTAATCCCAACATCTGAATTACACCATCCAGATCTCCTGCGTGAATACGCTCCAACATGGCTGGTGAAATATTGGAATCATAGACATGCAAACTAGGAGGAGTGTCGCAAATAATGGATTGGTGGCGCACGGTTGGCATGCGTAAACTTGATGCCAAGAACCCAGCTGAATTGCGTATAAACAATCGAAAGCTTTGTTGTACGACTGCATTCATATGAGATCCAGATCCATAGGGACTGAATCCAAAACTGCACAAGGTTTTCACTAAATTATTATGATTCATGCCGGCTATATTGATGGCAGCAGTTCCATTTCCTAATGTTTTCTTTATAAATTCAATCGATTCACTGGGAATGACTGTGGGAGGAGGATAGGAACTCAGTGTGGTGAGATAGATTCCATTGGTAAAGGCAAGGTTAATCCAACTTGCCGTAATAAACCAGTAATAACAGGCGTGAAGAGTGTCTGTTGCACCACGATTCGTAAAGGCAATCGAATCTGCTTCATCCACAAAAACACGATTCCAAACCCATTCTGATAAGGAATTTGTTTCTTCAAAATGTTTCCACATGGTACTGCTGACAAAAAAGCATTGATACTCTTCTAACTTGAGTGAAATAGGAGTTGTTGCATCTTTTGTTTTCTTGATAAACATGCATTTTAATGTGGTATCCCTACTTACATAGGTTTCCCACTGGCTCATTAAGGCATGAGGAATGATAAACAGGGATGCATTTACCGTTCTATAGCGTGTACCCTCGGCATTTACCATAATATTTCTGGTTCTCATGAGGGAAAGATCCGTGAAATTTCCCATATTATTTCTGGAAAGAAGTTCCATGGTTTCTTCGGATGGTCGCGGCTGTCCTGCCAGTGCCAACGCCGTTAAGGATTTTCCAGATCCAACTGGATCCGCTATAATACCGTAATTGGCATGCATAGTACCTCCATGTGGATCTCCTATCACTGGCTCACATGCAATTCCATCTTTTTTAGCAGCTTCTAACTGGATGGCTCGATAGAGTGTTGTTTGTTGATGGGCTAAGAGTGGTTGCTTGATATAAGCAGGTTGCGCTTGCTTGGGGGAAGATTCTTGCAATTCATGCTGATGAAGATTATGGAGATAACTCCACAATCGGTGCCGACCACTGAGACTCATTATAAGAATTTGTGGTGGTGTATTTTTAAGAGGGCTTGAAGAAAATTGAATTAGTCGGCAAAGCTTCCCTCCCCTTTTTTAATAAAATTGAATTTGGAGAGCAGAATGATCCGCTCCGCGGATCATTCTGCTTCCACTTGAAATTTTATTAAAA
>Ga0114963_10002202_pt1 | contig 13277 bp, 13 predicted proteins | sample C_131016_EF_Meta_FD_87019 | JGI IMG/M metagenome (GOLD analysis project Ga0114963, IMG submission 87019) | Freshwater microbial communities from Lake Croche, Canada to study carbon cycling - C_131016_EF_MetaG | ecosystem: Environmental > Aquatic > Freshwater > Lake | place: Lake Croche, Canada...
CAGGCATCCTCACGCACCCTGCCATCACGGTGATACAAGGTGTTGATAACCTTAGGCGTGGCTTGATGAGTTCCGGTGATCATCACGTATTCACAGCCCATTTCTAATAGTCTTGTTGCACATTCATCCATGCTCAGGGGCTCATGGTCCTCTTCCTCATCGGCTTGATCTTCGTCTTCTACAAGTCGCAAGGCTTCTAAGGTATTTGGGGTGATCAAAGTGGTTTGAGGGATGATGAGCTCGCGCAGTGCAGCCAGCATATCTTCATTTGCTAATTCATCGCCGCGCCCACTCGACAAAATGGGATCGAGTACCAGCGGGATCTCAGGATAATCAGACACAATCTCGGCAATGGCAGCAATGATTTCTACGCTACCCAAAACGCCCAACTTAAATACAGCCACAGGCACGTCTTCCAAAATACAGCGAGCTTGATCGGCTACCCAGTCTGCATCCAGCGGCATAATTTCTTCAACGCCTGTGGTGTCTTGAACAGTTAAAGCCGTTATGACGGTAAGGGCATGACAACCCATACTGGCTAGGGTCAGGAGATCGGCTTGCATTCCCGCGCCTCCGCTAGGGTCTGCGGCAGAGAAAACCAGAACAGCGGGAGGGGCGGGGATGGGTTTGTTATCTGAATTGTTCAAGGTTGATCCTTGCGGTAGCTGCCCCTATGACCCAAGCGCGCTAATATAGCGAACCCGTTTGGGCAAGTAACCAAAAGATGCCCAGTTTATCACCCTCCATGAGTACCCTCCATGACCACTCACCAATCACCTAAAACTTGGATGTGCCTGATATGTGGTTACATCTACGACGAGGCAGCAGGAGACGCCGAGCATGGCATTGCCGCTGGAACACTCTGGGAAGATATCCCCATGAATTGGACTTGTCCCGACTGTGGCGCTCGTAAAGAAGAATTCGAGATGGTGGAGATTTAATTAGACATGATTGATGTGTTGATCGTGAAGACGTCCTCTTTGGGGGATGTGGTTCACGCGCTTCCCGTTCTCAGCGATATTCAAAGGGTGCATCCGGATTGGAAAATTGCCTGGATGGTGGAGGAGAGCCTTCAGGCGATACCAAGATTGCATCCCTTTTGCGCACAAGTGATTCCTGTGGCCACGCGCCGCTGGCGAAAATCATGGTTCAGCGAAGCGACCAAGCACGAATTGAAGCAACTTCGCTCAAGACTCAAAGAAATACAACCGCACTATGTCTTGGACCTGCAAGGATTAATTAAAAGCGCTTTGCTTGCAAAGCTAAGCCCTGGGCTCCACCTAGGTTATCGCTGGGGTAGCGCTCGCGAAAACCTGGCCACTTTGCTGTATGACCAAGGTTTTGCGGTTTCATGGAAACAACATGCTGTGGAGCGCAATCGTAAGCTCGCTGCCGGTTCGCTCGATTACAGTATTCATGAAACGCCATGTGATTATGGACTATTCCAAAATAGTGCTGATTCGTCCTCAAAAGATGCCATATTGATTCATTCTAGTAGTTGGCAAACCAAGCTATGGCCAGAAGAGAGCTGGATTGCCATGGGGCAAGTTTTGAGTCAAAAGGGTTTGCGTTGCGTCCTTCCATCGGGTTCCCCCTCGGAATGGGAGCGGGCTCAACGCTTGGTGCAACAGATACCGGATGCAATAGCGTTGCCTCCGGGACCTTTGGCTGACTGTATTGGTCATTTAGCTGGGGCTCACTTTGTTGTAGGGGTGGATACGGGCCTTACGCATCTGTCTACCGCATTCAATCTTCCTACTGTGGCGTTGTATAGGGTCACTGACCCTGCAGCAACAGGCGTGTTTGGTAGCGATAGGGCAATGAATCTTGGCGGAAAGGGTGGCTGTCCATCTGTGGATGATGTGTTGATGACGCTAACGAGATTAGGTTGTTTTAGCGCTTTGGAATCTGCATGAAAATAATAGGCCGTGTTACGTTGTGGGGATATCAAGCGCTGATGGGTGCTCTGATTCCTGTGTTTTTAGCAAGACTTGCATGGCGGAGTCGTCGTCAACCTGCCTATCTACAACATTGGTCTGAACGCCTTGCTTTATACCCCTATGGGCAATTAAAAAAAACAGACTCTATTTGGATTCATGCAGTTTCTGTTGGTGAAACCCGAGCCTGTGTCCCACTGATCAAAGCACTGAAAGAGCGTTGGCCAGATAAACCTATTTTGTTAACCCATACCACCCCAACAGGCCGTGAAGTAAGCGAAAGTCTATTTGGTGTTCAGGTCACGCGTTGCTATCTGCCCTACGATATTCCTGGTGCAATGCATCGCTTTTTGGATCGCTTCAAACCCTCTATTGGCCTGATGATTGAGACCGAAATTTGGCCGGGTATCGTGTTAGCTGCACATCAGCATCAAATGCCCTTGTGTCTCCTCAGTGGCCGCTTGTCTGAGCGCAGCGCAAAGGCTTATGCAAAAGTAGGTCTTTTGGCAAGAGATGCGTTTTCAGGCTTGAGTTTAGTCTGCGCTCAAACAAAAGCCGACGCGCAGCGCTTTGTTGAACTTGGAGCAACGAAGGTAGTGGAAACTGGCAATCTTAAATTTGATGCCCCAGTCGCTCTGGATGAGATAAGTCAAGGCCAAATACTACGATCATGGATAGGAAAACAACGCCCCATTTTTTTAGCGGCAAGCACCCGGGAGGGGGAAGAGGCATCCATCTTAGCTGCTTGGAAGAAAGCAAAGATACATGAATCGCATGCCTTGCTTGTTATCGTGCCGCGTCACCCTCAGCGCTTTGATCAAGTTGCGCAACTGATCGAAGAGGTGGGGTTACGCATTGCCAGAAAAACTGAAATGCCGCAAATCGGCAATGCTAGGCAAATCCAATCATTGGACGAAACAGTGAAAGTGGTGTTGGGCGACACCATGGGAGAGATGGCACAGTGGTATCGCGCGGCAGATCTCGCCTACATCGGCGGCAGCCTATTGCCCTTAGGTGGGCAGAATTTGCTAGAAGCCTGCGCTAGAGGGTGCCCAGTAATCGTTGGCCCCTATACGTTCAATTTCACGCAAGCCACTGAAGAGGCCTTAAAACTTGGGGCTGCAGTAAGAGTAGATTCGTCTTGTATGCTTGTCCAAATGGCGCAGAGCTTAATGAATGATTTATCCAAAAAAACCCAAATGGGCGAGGCAGGCCAAGCTTTTGTGGCCCTCCACCAGGGCGCCACTCAACGCACCCTAAATCAAATCAAAGATTTCCTCAAAAACTAAAGCGCTCTGGCTGGGGAGCGTTATGGAGTGTGGGAATAACGGTTTCAAACAAGACCAGAGATTGAAAGCCTTCTTCTAGTCGGGTCCACAAAGTGGCATGCATGACAGGTGCATCGCCCACAACGGCAAGCAGTCTGCCACCAATGGCCAGTCGTTGCAGTAATGCAGTAGGTTCAGAAGGGACGGCTCCAGAAATCAAGATCACATCCCAAGGGGCACCGTCACTCCAGTCGTGAGCAGCATCTCCCTGAACCACTTTGACATTGTCGGCGCTATGTTTCGCTAAACGATCCCTTGCTGCTTGGGCCAATTTGGAGTTAATTTCAACAGTGGTGACTTCTTTTGCTAGCTTGCCCAATAGAGCTGAAACATAGCCACTGCCAGTTCCAATTTCAAGCGCACGATCTGAGTGACGAATGGCCAGTTCTTGAAGCATGCGCGCTTCCATTTTAGGAGAAAGCATCATGGCATTCTCGCCTAAGGGAATTTCAAGATCAGCGAAGGCCAATCCACGCCAAGCTTCAGGTACAAAATCTTCACGACGAATCTCAAAGAGGAGATCTAAGATTTGAGAGTCCAGCACGTCCCAAGGACGGATCTGCTGTTCAACCATATTGAAACGTGCTTGTTCGATATTCATGGTTGGCACCAAGCTCATTGAGGTTTTTGAATCCTAACATTATAACAGTAGGCAATGGCTATCTTGGATGGCGATCAGATGACAGCTGGCTAGTACCCTATTTAGCTTGCCCGCTTCCTTTCTTTCCAGTAGGGTAAGGAGTTACGTGGGGGTCCGGGAGTATCCCGGTGAGAGAGTCCCTTTGAACCTGATGCGGGTGATGCCGCCGTAGGGAAGCGTGGTGGTCAGCGCTCGCCTATAGTGATGCCCGGGAGAGCACAATGAACGCCAATCCTAAATTTACTGCCAGCGCAGCACTCGTTGATGAAGCCGCGGTTCAACCTTTACCGCAATCCAAAAAAATCTATGTAGAAGGATCGCGCCCAGATATTCGTGTGCCGATGCGCGAAATCAGTCAATCCGATACTCCCGCGGCTTTTGGCGCAGAAAAAAATGCACCGATTACCGTTTACGATACTTCTGGGCCTTACACTGATCCAAGCGTTCAAATTGATATTCGAAAAGGCCTGGCTGAACTGCGCGCGGGATGGATTGCGGAGCGCGGGGATACTGAACATTTAACGGGATTAAGTTCGGAGTTTGGGCAAGCCCGACTTGCCGATGCTGCAACGGCAGCCATGCGTTTTGAATTGATTCGTCACCCGCGAAGAGCTTTGTCTGGTCGCAACGTGACACAGATGCATTACGCTCGGCAAGGCCTCATTACGCCTGAGATGGAATATGTAGCAATCCGTGAAAATTGCCGTCGTGAGGCAATGGAAGAGGCTATTCGTATTCAGGGTGGGGCCAATGCTGCTATGTTGTTGAAGCAACATGCGGGACAGAGCTTTGGTGCGGCCTTACCCGCGCGCATCACCCCAGAGTTTGTGCGTGATGAAGTGGCGCGCGGCCGAGCGATTATTCCTTTAAACATTAATCACCCTGAAGTCGAGCCCATGATTATCGGCCGCAACTTCCTGGTGAAAATCAATGCGAATATTGGTAACTCTGCTTTGGGATCGAGTATTCAAGAAGAAGTAGAAAAAATGACCTGGTCGATTCGTTGGGGTGGTGACACCGTGATGGATCTTTCTACGGGTAAAAATATTCATGAAACCCGTGAGTGGATTTTGCGTAATTCGCCTGTTCCCATTGGAACAGTTCCTATTTATCAAGCATTAGAAAAAGTAGATGGGAAGGCCGAAGACCTCACCTGGGAAATATTCCGCGACACCTTAATTGAACAAGCTGAGCAGGGTGTGGACTACTTCACCATTCATGCAGGCGTTCGTCTGCCCTTCATTCCGATGACGGCTAAACGCATGACTGGTATTGTGTCGCGAGGGGGTTCCATCATGGCGAAATGGTGCCTGGCGCATCACAAAGAAAGCTTTCTGTACACGCACTTTGAAGACATCTGCGAGATCATGAAAGCCTATGATGTCAGTTTCTCTTTGGGCGATGGTTTGCGCCCAGGATCCATACACGATGCCAATGACGAGGCTCAGTTTTCTGAACTCAAAACCTTGGGTGAACTGACTCAAGTGGCTTGGAAGCATGACGTGCAGGTGATGATTGAAGGTCCGGGTCATGTGCCCATGCACCTTATCAAAGAGAATATGGATTTGCAGTTAGAGCATTGCAAAGAAGCACCGTTTTATACGCTTGGCCCCCTCACGATGGACATTGCTCCAGGCTACGATCACATTACCTCCGCCATTGGTGCGGCCATGATTGGTTGGTATGGTACGGCAATGCTGTGCTACGTCACGCCGAAGGAACACTTGGGCTTGCCTGACAAAGAAGATGTGAAGGACGGCATCATCACCTATAAGATTGCAGCGCATGCTGCTGATCTGGCCAAAGGCCACCCTGGTGCTCAATTACGAGATAACGCCCTTTCTAAAGCGCGTTTTGAATTCCGCTGGGACGATCAGTTTAATCTTGGGCTTGATCCTGACAAAGCCAGAGAGTTTCATGATGAAACCTTGCCGCAAGAAGGCGCCAAGCTCGCCCATTTTTGCTCGATGTGCGGCCCGCATTTCTGCTCGATGAAGATCACGCAAGATGTGCGGGACTATGCGCGTACCAAAGGGGTAGAAGAAGAGCAGGCCTTAGCGCTGGGAATGGAAGAAAAATCCAAAGAGTTCGTGAAAGCAGGCGCTGAGGTTTATCACAAGCTTTGAGCGCAGGATAGGATCGCCGGGCAAGCTGTAATGGGCGCGCCTGAACGATTCAGATACACTTCAGAAACCATCAATTAGGATTTCTGAATGGATATCATACTTTTGCTTAAAGCCTTTTTTCTTGGAATTGTTGAAGGGCTGACCGAGTTTCTTCCCGTATCCTCCACGGGCCATCTCATTATTGCGGGTAGCTTATTAGACTTTAACGATGAACGCGGCAAGGTCTTTGAAGTAGCCATTCAATTTGCCGCCATACTTGCAGTGTGCTGGCATTTTAAAGAGCGGATCCTCACCACCTTGAATGGTTTGAGATCACGTGAACCGGTTGCGATACGCCTCACCCGCAATCTGATCTTAGCGTTTATACCCGCCGCGGTTTTGGGGCTCTTATTGTCCTCCAAGATTAAGGCCCATCTGTTTGCGCCTGTTCCCGTTGCCCTGGCCTTCATTGCGGGTGCTTTCGTGATTTTTTGGGCAGAGCGGCGCAAAAGGATACCTCGCATAATGAGCGTAGATGAACTTACCGCCGTGGATGCAATAAAGATTGGATTCTGCCAATCGCTCGCACTCATCCCTGGAACATCTAGATCTGGAGCTACCATTATTGGAGCCATGCTGTTTGGTGTTTCGCGCCAAGCGGCTACAGAATTCTCTTTCTTTTTGGCGATCCCTACTTTATTCGCAGCAACCCTCCACGAAGTGCTGAAATATCACGCTCTCTTCAGGGCAGAGGATATCGGAATGCTCGCCGTGGGTTCATTCAGTTCTTTTATCTTTGCATTCATTACGGTTAAAGCTCTGCTGAAGTATGTCAGTAGCAATACCTTTATTCCTTTTGCTTGGTATCGCATCGTGTTTGGTGTTTTTGTTCTTTACTCTGCTTGGTCTGGATTAGTGACCTGGGCGGGCGATTGAAGAGATGAGGATATTAGTTACGGGTTGCGCTGGTTTTATTGGAATGCACACTGCCGAGCGTTTATTGGCGCGCGGTGATGAAGTGATGGGTATCGATAATCTCAATGACTACTATTCACCCGCACTCAAGCGTGACCGTCTTGCTCGCCTGTCCCTCCATCAGAACTTTCACTTCCGTGAGGCAGATATCGCCAACAAAGTTGCAATCGAAGAAGTATTTTCAGTTGCGCCTTTTGATGCCGTTATTCACTTGGCGGCCCAGGCTGGGGTGCGTTATTCCATCACCAACCCTGCTGTTTATATACACAGCAATCTTGATGGCTTTGGGGTGGTCTTAGAAGCCTGCCGCCAGCATCACGCAAAACATCTTGTGTTTGCCAGTACCTCAAGCGTCTATGGTACCAATGCTCAGTTGCCTTTCAGTGAACATCATACGGCAGATCATCCCGTGAGCTTGTATGCGGCGACTAAACGAGCAAATGAACTGATGGCCCATTCCTACGCACATCTTTTCCGACTACCAACAACAGGACTGAGATTTTTCACTGTGTATGGCCCTTGGGGTCGTCCCGACATGGCCGCTTTTTTATTTGCCAGAGCGATCATGGCCGGTGAGCCAATTGATGTATTCAATCAGGGCAAAATGGCTCGAGACTTTACCTATGTGGACGACATCGTAGAGGCAGTCATACGGGTAGCAGATCAACCCGCTCTACCTGATCCTGTATTTGATCGATCGAAGCCTGATGCGGCGACGAGTGACGCTCCTTGGCGCATTTATAATATTGGCAACCATCAACCTGCCGTATTGGATACTTTTATTACTGAACTAGAACGTTGCCTTGGTCGGCCTGCCATTCGTCGATTGTTGCCCATGCAGCCGGGTGATGTGGAGTCCACGTGTGCCGACGTCAGCGATCTGAGTGCCGCTGTAGATTTTGCACCTCGCACGCCCCTAGCAATAGGAATAGAACGATTTGCAGAATGGTTTCTTCAATACTATTCTCAAAATAAATAAAACCTCTTCCTTCAACTCGGCAAGCCCCAAAACATGAAGCTTTCTGTCACTCTCATCACACTTAACGAGGTCGCCAGTATTGGGTCTGTTTTGGATAGTGTTGCTTTTGCAGATGAGATTATTGTTGTGGATTCGGGTAGTACCGATGGCACGATAGAACTCTGCCGTGAACGAGGTGTGCGTGTAGAAATCAATTCTGATTGGCAAGGGTTTGGGGTACAAAAAAACCGTGCGCTTGCACTCGCTAAAGGTGAGTGGGTTTTGTCCATCGATGCGGATGAAGTTGTTTCTCCCCTTCTAGCCAAAGAGATCCAAGCAAAGATCTTGAACCAAGAATCCTATGTTGCTTGGATGATTCCCCGTGCTTCAAGTTACTGCGGGCATGTGATGCGACATGGGGGTTGGTGGCCAGATTATGTGCTGAGGCTGTTCAAGCGCGAAGGCGCTCGATTTAGTGATGATATGGTGCATGAGCGTTTGATCTCAGCAATAGGGCAGATTGGGCGTTTATCGCATCCCTTTCAACATAAAACTTATGAGAGCTTGGAAGAGGTTATACAAAAAGTGAATCGCTATTCTAGCGAAGGGGCAGCACAGGCTTTCAAAGCCGGTAAGAGAGCACACTTTCATGAAGCGATAATGCATGGTCTTTGGGCTTTTTTTCGCACCTACTTTCTGCGCTTGTCTTTTCTGGATGGCCCTTTTGGATTAATGCTGGCAGTCTCTAACGCTGAAGCAACTTACTATCGATATCTCAAGCTTTGGTTGCTCGGACGGACTAAGTACCTAAGATAAGATGCTTCATCCGAAAAAAATTCTGATCATTGCTTTACGCCAAATAGGCGACACCCTGATCACGACTCCGCTGATCGATGATGTGGCTTTTACTTGGCCAGACGCCGAAATCCATTTCTTATGCTTTGATTCAAGCAAAGGGATCCTGTCAGGGAACCCACATATCCACACTTTTATCAGTTCTTCAGCGAAACCTAAACGGGCTGAATATACTGCATTGATTAAGCGAGTTTTTTGGAAATACGATTTGGCGATCGTGACCCAGCCAAATGATCGTTCACATCTCTTTGGTTTGCTGTCGGCCCCTGTTCGATTTGGTGTGGTGCCAAATGATGCGAAGCAAGGTTGGTGGAAGCGTATGACCTGTCAGCATACCGTGGAGGTGGATTACCTCAATCAGCATGTGATCACCGAAAAGCGAAAACTTATCCCAGAACGGCTCAGGCGCCTAAACAATCCCGTTTCAGTCACCCCCCCCGAATCTCTTCCGCTGCCGGAGTCACTGCTGAATTGGATGGGGAGACCCCCACAAAAATATATTGTCATTCACGCAACACCATTAGGGAATTACAAGCGAATTGATCCAAAAACTTGGGTGAACGTCATTCTTTTTTTATCGAAAAAAAATAAGGTTTTTCTAACTGGCAGTGATGCAGTTTCAGATCAACAATTGAATTCAGAGCTGGTGTTATCCATACCAGAAAACCAAAAAAATAAGGTAATCAACACATCGGGGCAGTTGAGTTTTGGCCAGTTAAGCACTTTGCTAAAAGGCGCTGCGCTCTATATTGGTGTGGATACTTCGATCAGCCATTTAGCTGCTGCATGCAATACGCCGAGTATTGTTTTATTTGGCCCTACGCCCCCCACAAATTTTGGCCCTTGGCCTAATGGCTTCAAGGAACCGCAACCTTATCGCTTAAAGGCATCTGAGCAAACGGTCGGCCCTGTCACCATTTTGCAGGGCCCGGGTGATTGTGTACCTTGTCGCAAAGCAGGATGTGACGATTCTACGGTGGGGGTCAGTCAATGCTTATTGCACTTAGACGAGGTGTCTGTTCTGCGTCTTGCTGAAATAAAACTTGGCAGTGAATTGACTGAATCAGCTTAATCGACGCTTAATACTGCATCGAATTTGATCTAGATAAAAACCTAAGGTCTTAGGGGGTTCTTGTAAGATGAGTTCCTGTGAACTTCTTGCCTCTCCTCTGCGAAGATAATGTCGATCAAACATAGAGTGACTCATCCCCCATTTGTTGAGGAAGGTCCTTCGGCCATTATTGCGTCTTACTTTGCCAGTACTCTTAGACATGAAATGGTAAATCAACGCATCGCCTGCCCCAATAAAAATACGGCAACCTATATTCCAAAGCTTCATTGATAAATCGTTATCACTACTCATACCCGGGCTGAACTCTGAGCTGAAGCCCCCAATATCAAGCCAGTCTTGTTTGCGCATTACAAATGGCGGCCAAGTGGCGCCTAACCAATCAGCACGCGTTAATGACGGTGCAGCAGCGAGTAAACCTGCTTCATCAAAATCATCCGGGCCTGTTCCAAAATGAGCCACTACAACACAGGCATTCCCCGATGCAATCGGTTCGATCAAAGTACCGGAGAGCATAAATGATTGATTACCCATTTCATCAAGCCGAGCAGCAAGTCGTGCATCCCATTCTGGACAGCAGTACATATCATCGTTGAGATAAACCAAATAATCTGATTCGGCTAAATCCGCGCTTCGATTCATGGCCAAACATATTCCAATATTTTGAGGGGAATAGGTATGAGTAATACCTTGCTCGCGAACCCATTGAAGTGTTCCGTCGGATCCATCGTTCACATGGACAATGATCTGATGTTCAAACCGGGAATGACTTTGAATGCTTCTCAAGCAGAGTTTGAGTAAGGGAAGATTATTCCAGGTGGGAATAAGAATACTGAATTGCATTATTCAGTGTTCCTTACATCGCCAAGAATGGAGAGTCAGCATGCTGCATTCTTACAAGGCGGGCGTAGTTTCCATCCCGCGCTAGAAGCGCATGATGTGAACCCGTTTCGATGATTTGCCCCTCTGAGAGCACAATAATACGATCTGCTTTTTCTACTGTAGAAAGGCGATGCGCAATGACCAAGGTAGTTCGATCTTTCATCAGTGCATCTAAGGCATCTTGCACATAACGCTCTGATTCGGTATCGAGGGCAGAGGTGGCTTCATCTAAAACCAAAACAGGTGCATCTTTCAAGATTGCACGCGCAATGGCCAGACGTTGTCGCTGACCCCCGGATAAACGCGCTCCATTCTCCCCAATCAAGGTGTCGTATCCATTAGGAAGCGCTTCAACAAAAGCTGCTGCATGCGCTGCGCGTGCAGCAGATTCAATCTGATCCTTAGATGCGTGGCGCAAGGGACCATAAGCAATATTGTTAGCAACCGTATCGTTAAACAATAAAACCTCTTGGCTAACAAAAGCAATATTTTTACGAAGCGCATCGAGTTTCAGGCTTTCAAGCGGGTGGTCATCTAACAAAATCCTGCCATGGCTTGGGTGCAGGAAACGTGGAACTAGGTTCGCTATCGTTGTTTTTCCGCTGCCTGAGCTTCCAACAAGGGCAACCGTTTCTCCTGGCTCAATGGTGAAAGATAGATTTTTTAAAGCAGGCTTAGTTGAATGTGAGTAAGCAAAGCCAACGTTATGAAACACCAACTTACCGCTTGCACGTCCTAGGGTCAGCGTGCCTTCATCGGTTTCTGCAGGAGAGTCAATCAAATCAAATACACTTTCAGAGGCGGCAAGCCCGCGCTGGAGTGATTCGCTTGTGTCTGATAGTCGTTTTAGCGGTGCCAGCAGCATAATCATGGCAGTGATAAATGAGACAAATCCTCCTACCGTTGTTTCGTCCTTGGCCGTCTGGTCGATTGCCATCGACACAATGACCGCGATCGCAATGGCGGCAACCAACTGAATCAGAGGAACGTTTGCTGCTACGGCAGCAGAATATTTCATATTCATGTGACGCAGGCGATTGCTGACATTTGCAAACCGGTCTACTTCCAAAGCTTGTCCACCAAATATCTTAATTATTTTATGGCAAGCAATCGATTCACCAATTACGCTAGTGAGGTCACCTGCTGATTGCTGTAGATTGCGACTGATCACACGCATCTTACGATTGTAAAGGGTGAGGATGATGCTGATAAACGGTGCGGCTATTAAGGTAATACTTGTCAGTTTCCAATTCAGCCAAAAAAGCCAAGCCAGCAAGCCAATCACAATGAAGGTATCCGTGACGAGGTTAGTGACTACGCCTGTAGCGGCATTCATCACTTGTCCCACATCGTTAGTCAGGCGCGAAATAGTGTTCCCACTGGGGTGATCATCAAAAAAACTACTGGGTAAATTGATCATGCGCTCAAACATTCGATTGCGCAGATCCATCACCACGCGATTACCTACCCAATTCATGGCATATTTAGAAATAAAGTTCGTGACGCCTCGAATCAAAAACAGCCCAACTAAAGCAATCGGAACAAAGTTTTTCCAAGTAGGATCCTTGCGCACAAAGCTTTGGTCCAACATGGGTTTAAGTAATGCGGGTAAAGCAGGTTCGGTTGCAGCCGTCAGAATCATTCCGAGCAAGGCGATGGCGAATTGCCAACGATAAGGAATAACTTGGCGTAGCAGCCGAGTATATAAAATTCGGCTTGCACTCATTTGAAGGTGATTATTTGAAAATTTTGCATTCTCAGATTATACGGCCTTGCAGTAAGGATCTTGCAGGATTTGACCGTAGCAATAGCCCACTCTATATTCCTACCATGGATCAAGAACTCAGCCGCCTAGAACTGAAAATCTCACTTGTTGTTGAGCAATGCGCACTTGTGCGTGCGGAAAATATTGATTTACGCCAGCAAGTAGCCTCTCAGAATGACGAGATTAAGCGTCTAAAAGAAAAGCTCAAGGAAAGCGGAGAGAGATTGTCTCGCGTGGTCGAAAACTTGCCAGGGTAAGGATTAAGAGAAATGAACGAAGAATCTCAGCAAGTTGATATTTCTCTTCTAGGACACGATTACCAAGTCGCTTGTCCACCAGGACAGCAGGGCAAACTGATTGAAGCAGCTCAGCTATTGGATGCCCGCATGAGAGAAATCCAGGGAAGCGGGAAATTAATTGGCAGCGAAAAAATCGCAATTATGTCGGCGCTTAATTTTGCATACGATGTTTTATTCTCGCCCACGAGTAAAAGTTACGATTTGCAAGATGCGAAGCGTAGAATAGTGAAGATGGAGCAGCAATTGGATAGCTGTTTCTTCGAACAAGACTCACTTTTTTAGTTTCGTTCCCTGCGGTGCTCGTTCGGGCTCAATATTCTTTGAACCGATAATCATCTAACCCGGGTGCTTGCCCACAGATTGCTAGTGCGCGCGTCCCACGCGGACGTACCTGAGGCGATCGGCCGGCGCCCACCTAATTTAGGTTTGGGTTCAAGATGCGGGTCTTAACGGCACTGTCGGGG
>Ga0114963_10002203_pt1 | contig 13275 bp, 7 predicted proteins | sample C_131016_EF_Meta_FD_87019 | JGI IMG/M metagenome (GOLD analysis project Ga0114963, IMG submission 87019) | Freshwater microbial communities from Lake Croche, Canada to study carbon cycling - C_131016_EF_MetaG | ecosystem: Environmental > Aquatic > Freshwater > Lake | place: Lake Croche, Canada...
AAATACAAATTCTGTGTATTTTGTTGCATCATCCAAATCAGGAGATGTAGTTGTTTTAACTTTATCTGGTGTCAATGTAACTGTTGAATACGGATAAACCAAAGATGTTGATGGATATCCATTTACAACAGAACGAACTTGTAATGTAACAGGTACAGTTGAATCTTTTGACTTAAAGCAGAAACGAGCTTTAGACAAGAAAATACCTTGGGAGTAATTTGTTGGAGATACTAAGAATGTTTGTGCTAACGGGTCATACCAACCAATAACACGATCCGCAATAGCTGTTGTTGTGGTAATTCTATTGTCATTAACAGCAACACGTTGAACTGTTGGAACAGTTGCGGAAATAATTGTATTTTCTGTTTTTTGTAAAAAACCTTGTGCAAAGAATGTAGCATCTCCATTTGTATAAGATGTGCCAATATCACCAGTTGAATTGTCAATTAATCTAAAGTTTTTCTCACCAATACGAAATACTCCATTTGGAATATTAAACACACCAGCAACATCACCTGCAGCCGTTGTTGTTAAATTACCAATTGAGTAAACAGAACTAGATGTTGGTGTGGTTGTCCATGTTCCAACAATTGCTAATGTTCTTGTTCCTGCGGTGTAAGAAGAAACTGTGGCTGACTGACCAGCGCCAGTTCCAGATACAATATAAATTGTTGAACCAGCGTAATCACCCGTATTATTTGCACTTGTAGCATCTACAGCCAATACAATTGTATTAGATGTAGCAGAAGTTACAAATCCAGAGTAATGGTCATAACCTTTAATCTTAATTGTTGTGCCGCTAGATTGACCAACCAAATTCATAGTTGCACCATTCAACAATGTTGATGGACTCAAATTAACAACAAAGGCTTCTGTATTTGATGTGCGAACAATAAGTGCTGTTGCATTAACGGTACTAGTTGTAGTATTGGTAACATTTACAGCTTCTGGATTACCAGACTGTGTAATATAACCTAAGTTATTAGAACTTAATGTGAACTTATTAGCACGAGCAATGTATTTGTTTACAGCGGTATTATCAAAGAAACCATAAAGTTCGGTACTTGGTTTAAAATCAGAACAACTAAACAATATATTACGGTCACGCATATAAGGAATAATTGACACATCAATAATACGGTCACCTAATGATTGAGTGATTGTAGATGGAACAAATCTAGTCTGTGTTCCGGAACGAGTTTGAGCTACCGTAGTTGTTTCTACAAATGTTCCAATGCGAGCTGCTCCTGCACCGCCACCACCACCTTGGCCATTCCAAACTCCACCTAAATTTGCTTGGCCGTTAATCCAACCACCTTCAACACGTTCGGCAATCTGAGAGCTGAATGAGGTTCCTGCCCAATAAGTTTCCCAATTACCCCATTCATAACTGTATGAGTTTGCAGAAAGTGTGGCCCAAGCATCTTTGTCACCTTCAAGGTTTACAAGAACATCTGGTTGTTTGTCTGTATCAATCCAAACATCTGATGGTGGGTCTAACTGAATTTTACCAATGTAATTTATAATATTAAATGGGTTGATATTATAAATTCTTGAAGATTTGTTTTGGTCAACAAAAACAGTATGTGTTGCTGTAGGCATCACAATTGGACCAGCTCTTAAATAGTTAGATGAATTGGCTGAATCAAATGTTAATAGGTGTGATGTAATATTAAATGTTGGTCTAATTTCTTTCTTTTTAGGATCAACAGCAATAGAGTAATCCGCATTGGTTACATCTGCAACTGAGGTGCCATTAAATGAATCTACAACAATACCATTTTTAAATCTTGGTAAATTTGTAGAATCTAAAATAGTCAAATCTTGTTTATTTAATGCACTCTGTTCAAGTAGAGAGAGTGAAGTATAATACTCTAAATTACCAATACGCTTATCAATATTACCAATGTCACGCATTGTATATCGTTTATTATCAACATATTCAACAACAATATCAGTTGTGTTGGCAACATATGCTCTTTCACGAAGAATATACAATGTCATTGCACCATCTTTATCATTAGGGATAACTGGTGTCAAAGATGGATTGCCTTGCAGAACCTCAAATGTGCGGTCTTTGTTTAATATTACCTTGTCAATTCTTGGTAGATAATATTGATAATCTAAAACTATGTCGGAACCATTCTCAGGAATCTTAGGACCAGTCGTGGTTGAATCAACATCAAAGCTGACGGTGTTTGCTGTCGCTGGTGTTGTAGGTGTCGACCTGACAGGTCTGTAATCAAGGCAATCTCTTAATTGATAAACTTGCCCAATTGCCTGAGAAGTATAAGAAGGAATACTTCCGTAATTGTATCCAACATAAGAATCTACGGTAAACAATCCGGCACCAGATGAGTTGAAACGATTAAATTTAACAACCAAAGGACCTGAAGGTGCTGCTGAACCAGATTTTAATCTAATAGAGGAATGGTCATAGAACGAATCTCTTTGGCCATTATCTAATGTGTAACGTGATGTAACATCAGTTGCAATTGTTGAGTTAGCAACAGTAATTTGATTGCCATTAAAATCTAAAACAGAAACCAATTCAATTACATCTGAAACAAATAGTGATTGGACTGCACCTGGAGTTTTATAAACTGTGTTGGCCATAATATGAGCTTGGCCATTTGCAGTATAAAGAATTACTCCGTTATTTGCAAAAATACTTGTACCACCAGTTGTTTGCACAGTAGCATTCGCAGAAACATATGTTTTGCCTTTTGAACCAGGATTACTTGCATCAATAGTTGCAGTAATATTTGCAACCATGTTATTACCAGAAGTAACAGTAAGCTTACGAGTTCCTGTATCAACAGTAAATAAATTTGCAGGAATAATTTGGCCAACGGTATATGGTGATGTGCCTGAAGATGTTACTACAATTTGATAATTTTCAGCCTTAGCAGAAGAACTTGTGGCGGCAGAAATTGTTTCACCACTACCAACAGTTAGTGCTGGAGAATCTGAGGATGAGAATGACTGAGATGCATACAAACGTTTATAAGAGTATGAAAAATCAGCAATTGTATTTTGTGCAATATGATTTTGACCAAGATTAAACAATAATGGTTCAAGATTACTATCTGAAATAAGTGTGTCGTTATATGTTGAAGCTAAATCTTTAGATGCAATATCAATATCAGCTGCAGCAAGACGAGTTGTACCGCTAATTATTGATAAAGATTTAACATCATTAAATTCAAAGTCAATAGACCAGTTAGATAATGAATTTGGTGTGGTAATAAAAGGTTCAGAAAGTTGAATTGTCTGAGTTGCACCATTATAGTTTGTAATTGTTTTTGGTGTTTCACCGGCACCAGGTCCAGTTAGGATTCTAAACTTAGAACCAACATAAGCAGTATTAGCGGTAGAATATAATTGCGAACCAGTTATACTATTTGCAATTTGAACATAACCTGTATTTGTTCCCAAAACAACAACATTACCGCCTGTAATAGAACCAACACTTACATCAAACAAGTATGTGCGATAGGTATATGTTGAAGAATTTTGTGTATTTGCTGCGGACTCAAATGCAATAGATTTGACACGGGCTGTACCAATTTTAGTATTAGTAATTGTGCCAGCAGTTGCCACATTAATTGTGCTATTTGATACACAATGTAAATCTATTGTTTGTAAACTATTAATTGGTAAAGAGCCAAAATGTGTATTTGAATACACATAGTAACCATAATCAGCAGTTAATCTTTTATTATTTACTGAATCGGTTGTTCTTGGTTTTTCAAATGAAATTGTTGTTGGTGCGATTGTTTCAAATTCATAACCATAAACATATGCTTTACCTGGCGAAATGATGACATTAGCTTTTGCAGTATTAGCTGAACTTGTTTCTAGTGCAATTTTGAATTGTCGAACAGTATAGTTACCTGATTCATCATATGTTCTGCGTGCTAAAGTATCTTCAAGCACAGCATATTGTGGATAAATTAATGCATAAGATAAAGTTCCATTTTCAACTCTAGCTAATTCAATAAATTGTGTGTCATCAGTAGAATTGAGTGCTCTACTGGAAAGAATTAAATCAATTTTATATCTGTCTGCACCCGGAGCTTGAAAATTAGAAGCATCTTGTGCTGGATCCAATAACGAAGTATCTTGTGTATATACAACAACTGATTCTGTAATTTCAAAACCAATTCTTACATTAGAAGATGTTCCATATTTGCTAATTGCAATTGTTTGTGCTGAATTTTTAAGAAAAAAACCATCATAGAAAAATACACCATCATTGACAGAAAATAATTGGCCTTTTCCTGTGCCACCAATTGCGACATTGGCAAAAACTGGAGCATCTTCAACTGTGGTAATTGTATCACCAGCAGCAAAAGCAGTACCTGAAATTTGTTTTACATAAATTGTTTTTGGGTCACCAGTACCAGTATCAGCGTCATAAACAATAGCAACTTCGCCAGTTTTTGTTCCTGCCAAATTGGTGATTGTTTTACCATTAAAAAAATTTATATTAACAGCTGTACCAGCATAATCTGTGGCTACATTTAAATATGTTGAATCATGGATAAACAGTTGACCGCCAGAAACTACTGAACCATTTTTAAAAATATGGCTACCAAAGCGTTCAACTTGCTTTTGTAAAAGAGTTTGTGATTGTGTTAATTCACGAGCTTGAACAGCAAAACCAGGCTTAAATAATATTCGAAGAAATTTCTTATCTTCATCAAAATCATCATAGTATGGATTGACATTAAAATTAGTATTTAACGACATTAAATATTTTCCTTAGAATCTAATAACAAACTTGACATTTTCTGCTTGTCCATCTGCTCTCGTAACTTTTTGTGTATTTTCAAGATATAATATATCACCGGTGTATGGTTCAAATTCGGGATTAAATTTTTTAACAACCGCTCTAGTTATACCAGAATTTGCACCAATTAATAAACCACCAACTGAAACTGTTCCATGAACTTTAGTTAAGCGAACTTCATTGGAGGATTGAGAATTAACAAAGCCATAAAAATAGGCATTGTTTATAGAACCCCCTTGATAAACAAATTCATTTAACTCAAAATTTGTACCAGCAATTAATGTCAAATTGGTAGTCTGTGATATGACTGTATTAGCATTTGAACTAATTACTGGCGATGTATTGCCATATTTATACGGATCCCTTAGAAGTCCATACTGTCGGAATGATGTGGATGTAGAAATTAATCCATTTTCTGTTGCATCAACCACACCAAACCTTTCTGAAACCATGACATTGGTTGCATCCAACTCTTTAGCAGGATTAAAACCTTGACCAAATTTTGGTGCCAAAATTATACGAGTATTTGCACCTGTGCCAGAACCATAAATGGTCGCATTAGCATAAGAATAACCAATTCCAGTTACATTAACAGTAACTTTAGAAATAGCACTACCTACAATATTTGCAGAGGCTTGTAGTCCTGCGCCATCGCCTTGAATGTAAACTCTGGTTGTAAATGTTATATTATTTCCTGTTCCGCCACCGTTTGCTGTTGTGGCAGTATCTAAAACAATTGTGGAAGTAATTACATCCACAGAAGAAACTAAAGTTCCGCTTGCAATACCTGTTCCAGTAGCAATCATGTTAGCAACTACATTTGTTGTATTTGCAAGAGTAATAGTTGTTACTCCTGTTCCAAAAGCAGAAGCATTAATAGTTGGATGTGCATATCCTGTTCCGCCATTGGTGACAACAATTGTTGTAACTTCTCCGTCAATTGGGCCAGTAGAACTCACATTATAATCCAATTTACTTGTAGAAATTGGTGCAGGTATCCAGTCAGGTGTTAAAAATCTATTTGATGGTTTAACATTATACAAATATTTCCAAATGAATCCATCAGCTGTTAAAATTGTACCGTTTGCGGTTGTGTAATCGCCAGTTGGTTCTACGGTAGAATTGGCAGAAATATTGTTTGATAAACACTTATATACATTTCTCTCTGAAGTAAAAATATACATTGGTTTAACATTTAATGTGGTATTTCCAGTCAATAAATCATCAAGAGAAATTCTATCATCATACTGTTTATATTTTGTATTTGCAGTCCAATTGACACGAGGAATAACCAGTTCAACATCGTTACCTGTAATTTTTTTAGCTGCAAACATATTATCCCATGCAGATTTTTCATCAAAAGAAGAATCTACAATAGAATTTGGTGACGATTCGTTTGCATAAGGAACATGATTTCCAATGAAAACATAACCAACAGTTGCTGGTTCTGGCTCATAGAACGATTCTTTGAATTGTTCTGCGTTATTAAACGAGAGTTTTTTGGATGTATAGTTAGTTGCCATAGTTTTACTATTTTATTTATGTAACAATTACAAGCGTTTCCGCATTGGCGGATTGTGTGAAAGCAGATGACACTCTCAATTCTGTGTTACTTATAATGCTACTAATTGTTCTAATTTGTGAGTTGACCGCAATATTGGATCCAACAGTCATTATGCCTCTTGTAGCCGCAATGTTAAATTTAGTATTTGTACCAATAACATAAATGCTACTATTAACATTTACTGTTCCTGCAATGGTGTTTGCAACATTTAATGTGGCAGTTGTAACGGTATTAGCAACAACAGTTTGGTCAATTTTAAACTCAGCATACTCAATAAAACCAGCTGGGTGAACAAGATTTTTAAATGTTTGTTTAAAATTATCAAATTCAACTTTTGAAGATAACACATAAGCATAATCTACATAGTATTCACGACCTTGTATTACCCTTTCAGATGTTGAAAGAATAGAATCTGAAGTTGTCCAACGGCCAGGAAGTGTAACATAACTTGATTCAACGGCCGCATTAGCTGTTGCACTTCTATTACCTGATTTTGTTAAATCAATAGTTGGAGGATAAACATAACCAGATCCGGCATCAATAATTCGAATTTTTAAAATTTCACCAAGATTTTTATCAGCAGCTCCAAATAAATTTTCACCATCTCCCATCAAAGCAACAACAGAAAGATTTGCATTAGCACCAGTTTTGGAACTAACAGTTATTGTAGCTGGTTTATTTTGATTATAATTTTGGCCACCAATTGGATAATCGTAATATTTACCAATGTTTTTATCAGTAGTTGAGTATTGAAAATTAACATTAACATTCAATGATGTGTTTGATGATATGGCATTAATATAACGAGATTCATTATTAATCATAATGTAATCTCCAACACGCAAATCATCTTGAAATATAGTGCCTGTTCCAATAACTGTTACATTTGTATTAGCAAAAGTGTTTGCGGTACCACGAATTCTTGATGGTTGAATTTTAATTTGTGTAATTGCACCAGTAGATGATACATTAGTCACAGCAGCAGCTGCACCAATTCCTAATGCCATTGGATGTGTTTCTCCAATTACAACCTCATCACCAATTCGATAACTAGTGCCGCCATTATTAATTTGAATTCTACCAACTGATTGTGAACTTTGAACATATTGAGTTGTTCCGTTTGCCAAATATTGTGCTGACTCAGCATCTAAAGTTGGAACACTAGAAAATGTTGCATTAGCAAAAAGAATTGCCACATTGGTAATTGCACCAATACTTGTAACCGGTTGAAAGGTTAAAGCATCAACAATTTTAGAAGTAACATTTTCAGTTACTATGGCAGCATTAAATCCATAATTAGCAGCAGAAATTAAAACACTACCAAAGTCTGCAATTCTATCTGTATTAACAACAAATGTATTGGCAGTATTTGCACCAGAAACATCAACGGCATCAATAGCCAAAGTTAATGAACCTGCACCCGCACCAATAACAAAGACATTACTACCAGTTTTAAATCCAGCACCACCAGCTAAAACTCTAATTTGATTAATAAATCCTGAAAATACTTCTTCAACAGCAGCTGTGGCATCTCTTGTAGCTTCACCGCCTGAAATTATTACCGAGTCGCCAACATTATAACTTGCTCCACCAGAAATAATATTAATTGTTCTGAGAATTGCTAAACCATGAACTTCAATTTTAATTATTGTGCCATCAATTGGGTCTATGATATTAACAAAAGCATTTTCGCCATTATTAAATGTTCCTAATAATGATTTTTTATTAATATACAATTCAAAAATTGGAACAGAGTTAATTGTTTTTTGAGCCGTCCTTTCAACTACCGCAGTAGCCCGAGAAGTTTCACCAATAATTTGCCTATTTTTTAATAAATTAAAATCAAAATTATTGTATAATACTTTAATTGTTGCACCTGTGGATGGAGCAGTATTAAATATTAATTTTCTAATTTCTTTACGAATAATAAAACCAGAAGTTTGTAGAACACCATTGATGTAAACAGATACATCTGATGGTTGAACAACCTGTGCAAGCTTAAAGGTTTTTGTGGTTGAATTGCCTGTATATACGCTATACACGACTTGTTCAATTCTAAAAGCATTTTCAATTAACCATTTACCATCAGATGCTTTAAGAACATTGGTTTTAGGTTGAATAACTTCTACTTCTTCATTAAACAAAAGCCTAAACAATAATTTAAAAGACTTTTCATTACCTTTGGCAAGATATAATGGTAAGACGTGTTTTAATAAAATGCCCTTGTCTACCTCAACATTACGAGGTATTAAAGTAGCAAAAGTCCTAAAAAAATTATCTTCAAATTCATCAATAGACAAATCAACATCGGAAATATTTCTAAGTTTTTTGGATTCTGCAACTAAATCGTTTTTTTGACTTCCTTGTTTGTTTTCAAGGAATTCATAATATGCTTCCAAGAAAGCAATAAAATTAGGATGTTCTTCACGAACAAACTCCGGTACCTGACGATTAATCAGTAGAGAAGTTTTTTGGTCAGCCATTATGCGTTAAGCTTTTCTAAAGTTGTTAATATTGCCGTTGGATCATCCACATCAATTGTAATAATCGTATCTCTTGTAGATTGAAGATATCCTTTATCTGCTTCAACACTAATGCGAATTAAACCATCATCAGAATCAACTGTCAAAAAGCGAATATTGTTAATAGTAACAATACCATTATCATAGTCAATTAATCCAGCATTTGAATTGATAATTTGTCTTTGTGCCAATGTATCGTAGTAAATTGTTCGTAGTGTTCCTGTTCTGCCATCAACAACAGCCACAGCTTCTGCACCATAACCAGAACCACCAGTAATTGTAATAGTAGCACGAGTATAGTCCGTGCCACGGTTAGTAATTTTAATTGATTGGATTTTACTATTAACAATTACTGCTTCAGCTGTTGCGCCAGTTCCATCGCCATTGATTGTTATGGTTGGCGTTGTTAAATAATTTGAACCAGGATTTGCAATTTGTATTTCAGAAATGCCAGTATAAGATTGTGGAATTTCTTCAAATAAAGCGGTTCTTATTGTTCCTAATGTATCATATACTGTAAACTGTGTTGATAATAATTTGTTGGTAATTGTGCCACGATGTAGTGGAACATTATACTTAATTGTATAACTTACCGACTCATTTAATTTTGGTTGAAATCTTTTTTGAACTCGTGTTGTTGTTCTTACACCAACAATAGCATTTAAATCTAACTGAGCAATGTCGGATTCAACATCTGAAGCAACATATATTGTTCCAAACTTATTTAAATAAGTTGTATTATAATTTAATATTGCTTGTTTAATGTTTTGTTTTAATGTTGTTTCAGTAGCTGTTGTTTTCTTTGGGTTATATTGAACATCATTTTCTAACAACAAATACAAGTATTCTGGATCACGAATCTCGGTTTGAACAGAAATAATAGATTTTGGATTAATAATCTCTGATACAATTCTAGCCTTTTCTGTTTCAGAAATATAGTAATTGGCTTTTGGTTTTAATGCTACATAAACTTTACCAAATACTTTTGGTATTTCATCTTCACCACCCCAAACAGAAATAGAATCTATGCTTGGATAATTATTTTTAATATATGTTTCATAATCTTTAACAGTAACTAAACGATTCTGTGTAGAGAATTGTGATGCAGCTGAAAATTTAATACTATCAACAGATTCACGACTTGCACCACCTGCAGCGGCATCAACAGGAGTAATTGTAAAGTTTGTTTGTGAAACACTTAATGAGTCTGTTAATGTAGCAGTTGCAATAAAATTATTTGCTTTATTAGCGGCTGTTCCATTAGTAACCAAATATCTTACAGAAACGGTTGCACCATCAGGTAATGATTTACCAATATCATTGTTACCAAAATAAATTTGATATTTTCCATTACGATTTTCTTGTAAGAAATAACCCTCTGATGTAGAAGTAATATCCAAAACATCAGTAATTTTACTATAAACAATACTTGCTGTATTACTAGATTGTGGTGTTACTGTAACTTGAATAGTTTTGGTATCAATATTATCATCAGGCAAAGTAAAAATTTGTTTTGGATTGGAAGCAGAATTATATCCAAAACTATATGTAATTAATTGACCTTCGTGAATATTAAGTCTGTCAAAATAATATGTGGTGTTTGCTTTAGTAGCCGTTGTATCTTCTAATACAACAAAATTATAAGATTTATTATCAATTTGATTTGATAAAAAAGAAAAACCAGCAGGAATAGTTAATGTTCCTGGTGTTGATGTACCAGAAGCTATTTCAAAATTAATAATTGCAGTAGGCGCAGTTGTTGAATATGGAATGTAACCTAAAGTTTTTGCGTGTGATACAACAGAATCACGCAACATAGCGGTATCTAAAAATGATTCATTTGCAACCATATTAAGATAATAAGCATTATAGTGCGTATTATATGCCAAAATATCCAACAAAACAGTAAGGCCTGAACCTTCAAAGTCGTAGTCTGTAAACTCTTTTTGTTGATTTAAAAAGGTCTTTAAATTTGACTTGATTGTATCAAAATCAAGTTCGGTAACTCTTAAACGGTCTGCCATTTTATTATCTAATCCGCTCTAAAAAGAAATTGATTGTAATTGGATTTGGGTTGTTAATGATAAAAAACTCCAATAGTATCTTATATCCATTATCGTCTGGTGCTGCTGATGCTATTACTTTTGACACCTTAACTCGTGGTTCAAAGTTATTAATTGTTTCAACGATATCTCGTTCAATCTGTGCAGCTGTAACAGAATCTACTTGTTCAAATAAAAGACGGCGAACATTGCTACCAATTTCTGGTTGGAATGGACGCTCATAATGATTAGTTAGAATTAAATTCTTAACTGAGTTAATTATTGCGTATTCGTTTTTGTAAATGTTAATGTCTTTACGAATTGGATGAACCGTAAACGACAAATCCAAGTCTTTAAACGACCTTGCACTATCTATGTCTATTGTTGCCATATCTTATTTATTCACCCCGTAAAAACATTTCCTGAACCGGCTGCAACTAAATCGCCATCCGCAACTGTATCTCCAATTCTGGCCGCTTTCTTTCCATCAAAAGAAACGGTAGAACTACCAGCCACAATTTGGCGAGAAGCACCTGCATGAGTTACCCTTCCACAAGTGTGTGGTGCAAATTGTGATCCAACCACAGCAGCTGCAATTCCATTAACAAATACTGTGCTAGATACAGCAGAAATAATGCTGGTTGGTGGAAAACAACCTTCTCCCGTTGATTTGTCACCAAGTCTTGCTTGTGATGGCATTAAATGTATTTCCTTAAAATATCTCTTGCAGAATTATAATTATTAAATACTGTTTTTGTTAACTGTATTGTTCCTAAGTCAGTTAATACTGTAAAAATAACATCAATGCTACTTCTTGGATCAGCCGAATAGTCATACACCTGAGATTGTATTGGATCTATATTAAGTAAACTAGATGTTTGCTTAGGTGTTTCCAATAAATCTGATAATCCTCTTGTAAAATACTTTACTAAATTTCTATCAAAAGCTTCTTGTCCATAATATCCACTTATAATCATTGTATTGCTAGTATTTGAATAAGCAATATTAACAGTTGGACTGCTTGTTGATACAGTAACAATCAAAACATTACCAGTATTTGCAGGTACAGGAGGATCTGGTGGTGGATCCTCAGGTGGAGCATCATCACTAAAAACTATTGTTTCAGTAAACACTTGTAGCAGCTGAACTTCTGCAAGTGTTGCTGGTGTAGCTTTTAATGCCATTAATTCAAATCAATTTTAGGAGCAGTAAACTTCATATTACCACCAGATTTGAATGTGCAACTACCACCTATATCAGCATTAAAACTTCCGCCAACTTTTAAACTAGCACTACCACCAACATCTGCGGTAACTCCACCGCCAACTTTTGCCGATACATCACCTAGAATTTCTGCGGTAACATTGCCATCAACATAGAGGGTAACATTACCCTTAACATATACCGAATCGTTTCCAATTACTACTGTGAACTTATCCTTTTCAATGCGTTCCGCTCTGTCTCCAGCAGGTCCCCATTCAATGTAAGAGCCCGAGCGATGATACAGATGAACTCTCTCTGAATCCTTCGTGTCATCAAACTCCAAAGCGTGCCCACTTTCCGATTCATAAACATTATTATACGGGTATTTTGCCGCATAATATGAGTCTGGTTCTACCTTGTCTGCCTTCTTTGCCTTTTTTAAGGAAACAATTGAATCATCTATCTTTTCATTTCTCGCCAAGCGTGATGTGCTTGGCTCATCAATTCTTCTAGGATATCCCGTTGCACTTTCATTTGGTTTAACTGGTGCAGAAGTTAACTGGTCGCCTGTTCGTGGATCAGCATATGCTTCTTGTGCGTTTGCAGCCTTCAATGCAATACCAGGAAATACACCCATGATAACTGGTTCTTGTGCAGCTTCTCCGTCTGTAAAGAAACCAACAACCATATCACCTTCTTTTGGTGCATATGGGTTTGTATTGTTTACTGGCAACATAGGCATAGCCCATGGTAACTGGTCTGTTGGTAATTGCATTTTGTTATCAGCATTCCAACCAACTGCTCGCACACGCACACGACCCATCTTTAGTGGGTCTTGTCTATCTTCTACAACGCCAACCCACCATGTGAATCCGTTTTTACCAGCATAGTCTTTATCTTTTTCAGTCATATTAATAATCTAAAATGTCAGCAGTTTGAGAAGCATCACTTGTTTCAACAAATTCTTTTTCTGTTGATGTAGTTGCAACTTCAATAATTGTTTCATGTTTTTCAAACCCAATAATTTGTCTTGAAGCAATAATAATATATTTACCACTTAAACTATCATCAATATTATCACTACCATCTTCTTTTTGCGACATACTAGGTAACATAACATTAACATTTAAACCAGAAGTTAATTGAAAA
>Ga0114963_10002205_pt1 | contig 13271 bp, 8 predicted proteins | sample C_131016_EF_Meta_FD_87019 | JGI IMG/M metagenome (GOLD analysis project Ga0114963, IMG submission 87019) | Freshwater microbial communities from Lake Croche, Canada to study carbon cycling - C_131016_EF_MetaG | ecosystem: Environmental > Aquatic > Freshwater > Lake | place: Lake Croche, Canada...
AGGGCATAGAGCCCGAAATAACAAAGGCTGGCCACCTGTTCCCCAGGGGCAAGCACCGCAAAAACACCGCAGGCCTCCTCCATCCGATCGGGCCTGGAAACGGAATCGTCAGGCCAGACTGGGGAGACCAAATCGAAATTCTTCACTGCTCGTTAACCATTCTGCCCGAGGGCATGGCCCTGCAGCCGGCGGGGAATCCCCCCCCTATGGGCCGCCGCCATGGCAGAAATCTCCAGATCCAAGGCCAGCCTTGAACCCAACTGCAGTTGTAAGCGCGGCGCGACCTGTACTTCACCGATTAGCTCCTGGGGACACTGGTGGGTGGCCATTAGGTGCTCAAACGCCCCCTGCTGGGCCCTAGGCACGGTCACCAACACCCGGGCCCCAGATTCGCCAAACAGCAGCCGCTCCAAGCGCAAACCAGAACCTTCAAAGGCTGGCAGCTGCAAATGCACCCCAGTGCCCGCAGCCATGGCCATCTCCGCCACGGCCACCAGCAAACCGCCATCGGAGAGGTCGTGGGCTGCAGACACCAAACCGGCGCCGATGGCGGCCCGCAGCGCCCCCTGCAGCCGCTTTTCCAGGGCAAGGTCAGGGCGGGGGGGCCTGCCTGTGCAGAGGCCATGGAGCACCTGGAGATAGCTGCTGCCGGAGAGACCAAGGCGGTCATCGGTTGCTGGGGTATCCAGGGGCAGGCCCAAGAGGAGTAACTGATCGGGCTCGACCCCCTGGACAGGGGTCGGCCAAGCCAAGCCCACCAGGCGATCTAAACGTTCCACCAGCCCCACCATGCCCACCACTGGGGTGGGCTGGATCGGTTGCACCGTGCCATCAGGCAGGCGGGTGTCGTTGTAGAGGGAAACGTTGCCCCCAGTTACAGGGGTTTCCAGTTGCATACAGGCTTCGGCCAGACCGCGGCAGGCCATCGCCAGCTGCCAGTAGCCCGTGGGCGTTTCCGGGGAGGGGAAATTGAGGTTGTCGGTAACAGCAATCGGTTCTGCCCCCACACAACTGAGGTTGCGGGCCGCCTCCGCCACGGCCGCCATGCCCCCCCGCTCCGGATCAAGGGCCACCCAACGGTTGGGGCAATCCACCGTGGCCGCCACCCCCCGCTGGCTCGCCTGCAGGGCCCTAGGACCCTCCTGGAAGCGCAGGCGCAGCACAGCGGCATCGGCGGCCCCTGGCAGCACCACTGTGTTGGCCTGCACCTGGTGGTCGTACTGGCGCCACACCCAGGCCTTGCTGGCGATGGTTGGGTCATCCAACAGCTTCAGCAGCACCGACTCGATCGCCTCGGGCTGCAACGGCGGCAGGCTGCCCTCCTGCCAACGCCAATGGGCCTGAATCGCCTCGGGAGGTTCCGCCAACAGCTGCCGCTGGTTAATGGGCGTGTCTTCCGCTAGGGCCCGGGCAGGCACCTCCGCCGCCACAGCCCCGTGCTGCAGCACCCGCACCAGCTGCTCCTCCAGCACCCGGCCCACCACCGCCGCCTGCAATCCCCAGCGCCGGAAGCGTTCCATCAACGCCTCCTGGCGGCCCGCCTGCACCACAAACAACATCCGTTCCTGGGATTCAGACAGCAGGAAGTCGTAAGCGGTCATCCCCGTTTCCCTGGCGGGCACCAGATCCAGATCCAGCTCGATGCCCACATGGCCCTTGGCGGCCATCTCGGCGCAGCTGCAGGTGAGGCCAGCGGCACCCATGTCTTGGGCGGCCAGCACATCACCGCTTTTAAAGGCCTCAAGGCAGGCCTCAATCAATCCCTTCTCCAAAAACGGGTCACCCACCTGCACCGCCGGCCGGTCATCCAGGGAGGCTTCGCTCAATTCAGCACTGGCAAAGCTGGCGCCGCCCATGCCATCCCGGCCAGTGGTGCTGCCCACATAAACCACCGGATTACCCACACCGATGGCGCCAGAGCGCACGATTTCCGAGGTTTCCATCAGCCCCAGGGCCATGGCATTCACCAGGGGATTTCCTGAATAGCTGGGGTCAAAGGCCACCTCGCCGCCCACGGTGGGCACCCCCACGCAGTTGCCGTAGTGGGCAATGCCGGCCACCACGCCCTCCATCAGGCCGACGTTGCGGGGATCCTCCAGGGGCCCAAAGCGCAGGGCATTGAGCAGGGCCAGGGGCCGGGCCCCCATGGTGAAAATGTCGCGCAGGATGCCGCCCACCCCCGTGGCCGCCCCCTGGAAGGGTTCCACGGCGGAGGGATGGTTATGGCTTTCGATCTTGAAGGCCAGCTGATAGCCCTCCCCCAGGTCCACCACACCGGCGTTTTCCCCAGGCCCCACCAGCACCCGCGGCCCTTCGGTGGGGAACTGGCGCAGCAAAGGCCGCGAATTGCGATAGCAGCAATGCTCCGACCACATCACCCCAAACATGCCCAGTTCGGCCCGGTTGGGGTGGCGGCCCAGGCGCCGCACGATTTCATTGAAATCCGCAGGGGTGAGCCCCTCCTGCTTCACCTGGGCAGCGATTTCAGGCAGGGCCTGTTCAAAGGCGGAAGCCCCGGGGGCAGAGGTGGAAACCAAGGACAACCGGACCAGGGGCTCCCCCAGTGTCGCTGAACTCAGATCCAGGGGTCTGAATCAGTGCGCTTCGGGCGCTCTGGGCGCTCTAGGGGACGGTCTTCATCTTCCTCCCGCCAGCGGTCGATCAACTCCTCGCCCCCATCCCGCAGCCGTTCCCCCCAGGAGCGCAGCCGGTCTTCAAAGCCATCAAAGGAATCCGGCACCTGATCGCGCAGGCGGCGGGTGCGGCTCAACATCTGCTGGCGAATGCTGGCTTTTTCCAAAGGCAGGTCATCGAGTTCCTGCAGGGCGGTCATTACCTGGCCAGGTTGTTGGTCTAGCAAGCGATCCGGATCAAGCCGCCAGCGACTAGTGCCCGGCAGTCGCGGGTCACTGCGGGCCACCAGGTAATGGAGGATCTGGCCACTGCGCAGCTCCACCACCGCATCCACGAGCCGGCCCAGGGGGCGCTGATCGCGGCCCAACAGCTCGGCATCCAGCAGGGTGGGCAGCAAATCAAGGCTGGCCTGGTCGGTTTCGGCCGGTTCCCCCTTAACGATCAAATCCGCTTCGCCGATTTCCAGCAACTGATCCAGCCGCCAAACGGTGCGCCGGGGCCCAAAGGCCGAGGGTCGGGTGCTCCATCCCAGCAGCCGATGGCAGGGGGGATGCATCCAGGCCTGATGGCCCACGCCCAGATCAACCCCGGCACCATCCCGCACCCGGGAGCGCAGGAGGCTACTGATCAATAGCTGAGGGGCCGTCACCATCGAAGCCCTAGGTGCGGATCTGCACGGGCATCACCAGGTAGGTGAACCGGCCATCATCCTCAACCCCAGCAATCACCGCCGGACTGGTGGCGCTGTTTAAACGCAGCTGTATTCGTTGGTCTGCCATGGATTTCAACCCCTCGAGCACATAGCGCACGTTGAAGGCCAATTCGATCGCCTCCCCCTCTACTTCGGCGGCCAGCGCTTCAGAGCCACTGCCCACGTCCTGGGCATCGGCGCTTAGGAACACCTGGCCGCTGGCGGGCTCCGAACGCAACTTCACGACGTTGTTGTGCTGGTCAGCCAGCACGGCAATCCGCTCAAGGGTGGCCACCAGGGGCTTGCGCTCTAGGCAAATGCTGCGGCTGAAACTCTCGGGAATTAGCTGGCCATAGTTGGGGTAGGTGCCCTCCAGGGTGCGGCTGGTGAGCACCTGATCAGCCCAGAGGAACACCACCTGGCCGCGGTCACAGAAAAGGCTGATCGATTCATCGCTGGGGCGGGCCGATAGCAGCCGTTCCAGTTCGCGCAGGGAACGGGCTGGCACCGTAACGGCAAAAGCTTCCGCCCCCTCATCGGCGCCAACACTCGCGTTAGCACTGGCATTACCACTGTTGCTGTTGCGTAAAACGGCCAGGCGGTGGCCATCGGTGGCGGCGAATTCAAGGCCGCCGTTTTCCACCTTCAGATGGATGCCCGTGAGGATTTGCTTGGCCTCATCGGCACTGCTGGCAAACAGGGTGCTGCGCAAGCCCTCCACCAGGGCCTTGCCGCTGAGCAGGATCGGCTGGCCGTTCTGCACCAGGGGCAGTTCCGGGAAATCCTCAGCGGTCATGCCCCGCATTTGATAGCTGCCGGTAAGGGCCGACAACTCGGTCTGTTCCTGACCCTCCGCACAGGAAAGCGTTAGCGGCCCATCGGCGGGCAAACGGCTCACGATGTCGGTGAGCAGCTTTGCCGGCAGGGTGATAGCACCGCTGGCCTCCACCTGGGCCGGAAAACTGGTTTGGATGCCAAGGCTGAGGTCAAAGCCCGTAAGGCTCAACCGACCAGCGGCCGCATCGGCGGTGAAAAGCACATTGGCAAGCACCGGATGGGTGGGTCTACCGGCGATGGCGCGGCTTACCAACTGCAAGCTGCCGTTCAGTTCCGTTTGGCTGCAGACCAACTTCATCGCCATTGCCAACTTCAGCGCTACCAAGCTTCCACACCAACCGGCAAACCGCAACGCGTGCTTACCCATCCCTACGAAAAGGATTAAAGATTTTTCTAAGAAGAAAAAACAAATCGCCGTAGTAGGGCCTGGGGAAACAGGGGAAAAAGCTGCAAAGCGCCTGTTCAACAGCGTTTGATCAAGCTTGGGCCTGGGGAGTTTTTTGGGGATATGGGGATAAAAAAGAGCTTTTCCACTGGTTTGAAAGCCTGGGGAAAAACAGGCAAAGAATTAGCGCTTTTTTATCCCCAGGTTTTGCACAGGTTTTAGCTTGCTCCTCCCCAGACAGATCCTGGGTTGGTTGGACGTTCTGACCATTAAAAAACCCCCTTTACTAGGGGGCATGGGGGCAGATTTTTTAGGCTTTTAGAAGCCCAGCACCTTGGCCACCGTGGCCACCTCAGGGTCCAGGTCCCCGTGGAAGGTGGCGTCGCTGTGGTCGATGGCGCTGGTGGGATCCTTGAGGCCATTGCCTGTGAGCACACAAACCACCCGGGCACCCGCGGGTACCTCCTCGGCACGTTTGAGTAGACCGGCCACTGAGGCGGCGCTGGCGGGTTCGCAGAACACCCCTTCCTCCCGGCCGAGGAAGCGATAGGCATCGAGGATTTCGCTGTCGCTGACGGCGGCAAAACCGCCACCGCTTTCCTCCCGCACCTTCAGGGCTTTTTCCCGGTTAGCTGGGTTGCCGATGCGGATGGCAGTGGCGATGGTGTCTGGGTTTTCCACCGTTGTGCCACTTACCAGCGGCGCAGAACCGGCGGCCTGGAAACCCATCATCCGGGGCAGAAGTTTGCTGCGACCTGCCCGCTTGTATTCCTTGAATCCCATCCAGTAGGCGCTGATGTTGCCGGCATTGCCCATGGGAATGCAGAGCCAGTCGGGGGCATCCCCAAGCACATCTACCACCTCAAAGGCGGCGGTTTTTTGACCTTCAAGCCGGTAGGGATTTAGGGAATTGACCAGGGTTACTGGATAGCGGTCTGCCAGCTCGCGCACAATCGTGAGCGCCCGGTCGAAGTTGCCGCGCACCGCCAGCACCTCAGCGCCGTAGAGCAGTGCCTGGGCCAGTTTTCCCTGGGCCACATAGCCATCGGGGATCAACACAAAGGCCCGCATGCCCCCCCGCCGGGCGTAGGCGGCGGCGGCGGCCGAGGTGTTGCCTGTGCTGGCACAGATCACCGCTTCGGCGCCGGCTTCCTTGGCCTTGCTCACGGCCATGGTCATGCCCCGGTCCTTGAAGCTGCCGGTGGGATTAAGGCCATCCACCTTGAGATGCACCTTGATGCCCCTCCCCAGGCGGGCGGAGAGGGCCGGAGCAGGCACCAGGGGAGTGGCCCCCTCACAGAGGCTCACCACTGGGGTGCGATCACTCACGGGCAGCCAACGGCTGTAGCCGTCGATCAATCCTTGCCAGTTCTGATGGATCGGCCGCTGGATCAGGCGGCGAATGGAGTCAGAGAACGGCACGGGGCTGCCAAAAGCGCAATTTACTCAGGAGCCGCGCAGACCATCGAGGGGGGCATCGGAAAAGAAGCGCACCAGATCAGTGATCGAGGAGGCTTTTTTCACTAGCACCAGCAACTGGGGAATATCTACGGCCATGTCTTCGGCGGGATAGGCCTTAAGGAAACTGAGCGGGCTCAATTTGCCGCTGCCGTCGGCCACCCCTAGCACCAGGGCCGAGCGCAGGGCTGGAATTCCGGCCTTGGGGGCCCGCAGGGGATGGACGATGGCGGTGGCCCTTTCCAAGATTGCTTCGCCGATGCGGGTATTCAGTAGGCGGCTGGTGAGGACCACTGGCAGGGGTAATTCTGTTTTGAGCAGGCCCTGGACAGTTTTTGGTGATTGTTTACTGAATTTGATTAGATCGGCCAGCAGGCCCTGGGGTACGCCGGTTTGTACAAAGTCTTCCAGGTCTTTTACGAAGATGGTGCGGCGGAAGGCACCACTCACAAAGACGATGTTTTCTGTGGCGAAGGCGGGGCTGCTCAGCAGCACACTGGCCAAGCCCAGGGAAGTAAGAAAACGAAGCACGGCCCACTCAAGCGACCATTAAATCTAGGTCGTTTTGCTGGGCCGCTTCGCTTAGGTCGTTTCGATCACCTGCAGGCGTAGTTCTGGTTCCACCAATACATCACGCACCAGGCGCACCAGTCCCCGTTCCGCCAGGCCCCTGGCCAGCTCCAGCCCCATGCGGCGCAGGTCTGGTTCCGCCAACAACCGCGGCAGCCTGCTGGTGAGTAGTTGGGGTTCAAAGCCGGGCAGTTTTTGGAGGATGCCCAGCAATTCGCGGATTGGTTCCAGTTTCAGTAGGGGATTTGTTTGTGGGAGGCGGGGCCGTTGCAGGCCTGGGGGCCGCAGGCGGCGGGGCAGTTGTCGCCCTAGGCCTTGGAACAGTTGCCAGCCGGCCGCATCGATTTGGTCAGCGGTGGCATCTACCAGTTGTTGGCGCAGCAAGCCCCCCTTGGGGGAGAACAGAAAATCAAGGGTTTGATCCAAAAGGCCCTCGAGGTCTAGCTGGTCCTGTTGGCCGGCACTCACCACCAAATTTTCAAGGCGGCTCCAGCGGAATATTTCGCCATCGAAGAGCATTTCCTTGAGGGACCGGCGCAGGTTTGGATCGGCGTCTTCCAGCAGGCGGCGGGCGAAATAGGGGTAGGCTGCCCCAAGGATCTTGAAGTTGCGATCCACACTTAGGGCAATGCCTTCCAGGGTTATTAGTGAGCGGATTATTAGGGCGTAGTAAGGAGGTACCTGGAAGGGGAATTTATACATAACCCCAGAAAGATCATCGGTAACTGCTTTAAAGTCCATGCGACTTACCCCCTGTTCTATCGCCTGGCCAAACACCTGTTCAAAGGCCGGAACAATTGGTTTTAGATTAACTTCCTCTGCTAAAAATCCCAGACTGACAAAATCCTTAGAAAGGGCATCAAAATTGCGGTTTACCAGATGTACCACCGCCCGGATTAGGCCCGTGCGTGATTCACGGCTAACTTCGCTCATCATGCCGAAATCGAGGTAAGCCAGCCGGCCATCGGCCAGGGCTAGCAGGTTGCCTGGGTGGGGATCGGCATGGAAGAAGCCATGTTCCAACAGTTGTTGAAGGCTGCAGTTCACCCCCACCTGCACCAGTTCCTCTGGATCTACCCCCATTGCTTTTACGGCTTCTAGCTTGGTGAGTTTCACCCCTTCAATCCATTCCATCGTGAGCACCCGCCGGCTCGTTAGTTCCCGGTATATGGCCGGTACGGCAATCCGTGGGTTGTGGCGGTGGAGCTCGGCAAAGCGTTCGGCATTGGAGGCTTCATTGAAGTAATCCATCTCCTCAAATACCCGTTTGCCTAATTCATCAATTAGCGCCACTAGATCGCTACGGATCAAACCAATATTTGCCTTTAGCCAGCCGGCAATTATGCGTACGATATAAAGATCAAGGGTGATCTGTTCCCTTAGGCCAGGCCGTTGCACTTTTACGGCCACGCTGCGGCCATCACAGAGGCTGCCGCGATATACCTGGCCGAGGGAGGCGGCGGAGATCGGTTCAGCTTCCAGGCTGCCAAACAGGCTGTCCACATCGGCTCCCAGGTCTTGTTCGATGCAGGCCCGGGCCAGGTCACTGGGGAAGGCGGGCAGTTGATCCTGGAGCCGGGCCAGTTCCTCGAGCAGCGCCGGTGGCACGATGTCTGGCCGGGTGGAAAGGGCCTGGCCCGCCTTAATGAAGGCCGGCCCCAGCTCCGCCAGCAGGTTGGCGGTTTCCCGGGCCCGGGCTTGGGCCACCTCGGGATCTTTGAGCCGGCCCAGGAATTTGTCGCTCAATACCCCAAGCAAGAGCAAGCCAATCGGTATCAGGGTTTGATACAGCCGTCGCAGTAAGCGTTGGGGATGGCCGGCATAGATCCGGCTGATCGCTGCGGGGTCGTAGCTGTTAAGCCCAGCCGCTTCGATGAAATCGCTGAGGGCGGTCATGGCACCAGCGGCAACTAGCACTCTTTTAAAGGACAGCAAACCCGTTACGCTGCGCCCGGCGACCGGAGGCCAAGGTTGCTTACGGCTCTGAAGATCACCAATATCGCCCTGATCGACAGTCTGGAGCTGTCGTTTGGCCCCGGTTTAACGGTGCTCACCGGGGAAACAGGATCCGGCAAATCAATTCTGCTCGATGCCCTTGATGCGGTTACCGGTGGCGGCCAACCCCAGCGGCTGTTGCGGGTGGGCTGCGGTCGCGGAGCCATTGAGGCCAGCTTTGCTTTTAGCCCTGGTTTGCGGTTTTGGTGTGAGCAGCAACAGCTCGACCTGGAGCAGGAACAGGAGTTACTGCTCAGCCGGGAGCTTCGGCTCCAGGAGGGCCGTTTCAGCAGCCGCAGCCGCTTAAACGGGGTGCTGTTGAGCAAACCGCTGTTGGCGGAGCTGAGGCCCCTGTTGCTAGATCTCACTGGCCAGGGTCAAACCCAGCAGTTGGGGCGCCCCGGCCAGCAGCGCCGTTGGCTGGATCGCTTTGGCGGTGCCGAGTTGTTGGCCTCTTTGGAAGCGGTGCGCCAGGCCCACCGCACTTGGAAGCAGGTGGCCCAGCAGTGGGCCCAGGCCCAGGCCGATGGTGAGCGGCTCGCCCGGGAAAGGCAGGAGGCCCAGGGGTTACTGCAGGAACTGGAAAGGGCCCAGTTGAATGATCCCCAGGAACGTCAGTTGTTGGAGCAGGAACAGGACCGGCTCTGCCATGGGGTGCGGCTCCAGCAGGGTTGTGGGCATTTGTTGGGGCGGCTCCAGGAGGGGGCTGAGGGGGCCCCTGCGGTGTTGGAGCACCTGGCGGCCTGTGACCAGGAGCTGGCGGCCATGGCCGCCCTAGACAGCAGCCTCGAGCCCCTGCAGCAGCGTTGGCTGGAGACCCATGGGGCCCTGCAGGATTTGACCCGGGAGCTGGACCACTACGGCGCTGGCCTCGATGCCGATCCAGAACACTTAGCTGCCCTCCAGGAACGCATCGCCGCCCTCAAGGCCCTGGAGCGGCGCCATGGCCTTGATCTGCCTGCCCTGATCGAGCGGCGCGACCAGTTGCGCGACCAGTTGTTTGAGGGAAGCGTGGAGACGGCGCTGGCGCTGCTGGCCGAGGAGGAACAGCGGGCCCGCCAACGGCGGGACCAGGCCTGTGGCCTGCTCACCGCCCAGCGCCAACGGGCGGCCCAGGCCCTGGAAACCGAATTGATGGCGGCGCTGCGGCCCATGGCCCTGCCGGCGGTGCGCTTCAGCGTTGCCCTGGAGCCCTGGGGCCCCGGGGAGGAGGGGGCGGAAACCGTCCAGTTTTTGTTTTCAGCCAATCCCGGCCAACCCTTGGCTCCCCTGCGGGAGGTGGCCTCCGGTGGGGAGATGAGTCGTTTTCTGTTGGCCTTGAAAACCTGTTTGGTGGAGGGCGATCAGGGGAGCAGCCTGCTGTTTGATGAGATCGACGCCGGGGTTAGTGGTCGGGTGAGTGCTGCCATGGCCAGTTTGTTGCGCCGCCTGGCCGCCACGCGCCAGGTGTTTTGTGTGACCCACCAGCCGGTGGTGGCGGCCGCGGCTGATCAGCACTTACAGGTGAGTAAGGCGGTGGAAGGGGGCCAAACCTTGCTGCGAGTGTCCCACCTGCGGGACGGTGAGGAGCGCCAGCGGGAACTGGCGGAACTGGCCGGTGGGGACAGCGGTGAGGCGCGGGAATTTGCGGCCAGCCTCCTGCAGACCGCCAGCGCCAGCAGGCCTCAGTAGAGTCGCCAATCAACGAGCTTGATCAATGCCCCGCGCTAAAGCCGCTCCCGGGCAGGCCTTGGAGGCACTCACCGGCGGCAGCCTGGGGGAGGTGATCCGGGTGCGGGGGGCCCGCCAGCACAACCTGCGCAACGTTGACATCACCCTGCCCCGCAATCGCCTGGTGGTTTTCACCGGGGTAAGCGGCAGCGGCAAGAGTTCCCTGGCCTTTGACACGATCTTTGCCGAGGGCCAACGGCGCTATGTGGAGAGCCTTTCCACCTATGCCCGTCAGTTTTTGGGCCAGGTGGATAAGCCTGATGTGGATGCGATCGAAGGGCTTTCCCCAGCAATTTCGATTGATCAGAAATCCACCAGCCATAACCCGCGCTCCACCGTGGGCACGGTGACGGAAATTCAGGATTACCTGCGGCTGCTATTTGGCCGGGCCGGGGAACCCCATTGTCCCCAGTGCGATCGGTCGATCCAGCCCCAGTCGATCGATGAAATGGTCGATCAGATTCTGCTGTTGCCGGAGGGTTGCCGTTATCAGTTGTTGGCGCCGGTGGTGCGGGGCAAGAAGGGCACCCACACCAAATTGTTGAGTGGTTTGGTGGCTGAGGGATTTGCCCGGGTGCGGATTAATGGGGAGGTGCGTGAACTCTCCGACAACATCGAGCTTGATAAAAACCACGCCCACAACATTGAGGTGGTGGTTGATCGCCTCGTGGCCCGGGAGGGGGTGCAGGAAAGGCTCACTGATTCACTGCGCACCGCCCTGAAGCGCGGCGATGGCCTAGCCCTGGTGGAGGTGGTACCCAAGACCGGTGATGAATTACCTGAGGGGGTAGAGCGCGAACGGCTCTATTCCGAAAATTTTGCCTGTCCCGTCCATGGGGCGGTGATGGAGGAGTTATCGCCGCGGTTGTTTTCGTTTAATAGTCCCTATGGCGCCTGCCCCGATTGCCATGGCATCGGCTTCCTGCGCAAGTTCACCGAACAGCGGGTGGTGCCAGATCCAAGCCTGCCGGTGTATGCCGCAGTGGTGCCTTGGAGTGATAAGGAAAACAGCTATTACTTCTCGTTGCTTTACAGCGTTGGCCAGGCTTTTTCCTTTGAATTGAAAACCCCTTGGAAGGAATTGACCCGTGCCCAACAGGAGGCGGTTTTGTTTGGCACCAAGGAGCCAATCCTGATAGAAGCTGATAGTAGATACAACAAGTCGAAGGGTTTTGAACGGCCCTTTGAGGGGGTGCTAGCGATCCTGGAGCGGCAGCTGCAGGATGCCGGCGGAGAAGCAGCCCGCCAGAAGCTGGAGAAGTTTCAGGAATTAGTGCCCTGTGCCACCTGTACGGGTAAGCGTTTGCGCCCGGAAGCCCTGGCCGTGCGCATTGGCCCCTATGGCATCACCGATCTCACGGCCGTGAGTGTGGGCGAATGTTTGGAGCGAATTGAGGCCCTGATGGGGGTTGGCTCCGATGGGGAGCCTTTGATGGGTCCCCGCCAGATCCAGATCGCTGATTTGGTATTGCGGGAGATCCGCATGCGCCTGCGCTTCTTGATTGATGTGGGCCTCGATTACCTCAGCTTGGATCGGCCGGCCATGACCCTTTCCGGCGGGGAAGCCCAGCGGATTCGGCTGGCCACCCAGATCGGTGCAGGGCTCACCGGCGTGCTGTATGTGCTGGATGAACCCAGCATTGGTTTGCATCAACGGGATAACGATCGCCTGCTGGCCACCTTGATCAAATTGCGTGACTTGGGTAACACCTTGATCGTGGTTGAACACGACGAGGACACAATCCGTGCCGCCGATTACATCGTAGACATCGGCCCCGGCGCCGGCGTACATGGGGGAAGGATTGTGGCCCAAGGGGGCTTGGCTGAGTTAATTGCCGCGGAGGATTCATTAACGGGGGCCTATATGAGTGGTCGTCTTTCGATCCCCACCCCCCCCGAACGGCGCCAGGCAAATACCCGCAAGTTGTCGATGCTTAATTGCCAACGCAATAATCTCCAGAATCTAGATGTGGAGATTCCCCTCGGCCGTTTGGTGGCGGTAACAGGGGTGAGTGGCAGTGGCAAGAGCACCCTGGTAAATGAACTTTTGCATCCTGCCCTGGAGCATCAACTGGGCACAAAGGTGCCTTTTCCGGCTGGTCTTGATGAACTAAGGGGTATTAGTGCCATAGATAAGGTGATTGTGATTGACCAATCGCCGATTGGTCGTACACCCCGCTCAAACCCTGCCACTTACACCGGCGCCTTTGATCCAATCCGCCAGGTGTTTGCCGCCACCGTCGAAGCTAAAGCTCGCGGATATCAGGTGGGCCAATTCAGCTTCAATGTGAAGGGAGGCCGCTGTGAATCCTGTGGGGGCCAGGGGGTGAATGTGATTGAAATGAACTTCCTACCCGATGTATATGTGCAGTGTGATGTGTGCAAAGGGGCCCGCTATAACCGCGAAACCTTGCAGGTGAAATACCGCGATTTCACAATCGCCGATGTGCTGGAAATGACGGTAGAACAGGCCGCCGATGTATTTTCTGCCATCCCCCAGGCGGCCGATCGCCTGCGCACCCTGGTGGATGTGGGGCTTGGTTATGTGAAGTTGGGTCAGCCGGCCCCCACCCTTTCCGGCGGGGAAGCCCAACGGGTGAAGTTAGCCACTGAGCTATCCAAACGGGCCACCGGTAAAACTCTTTATTTGATTGATGAACCCACCACCGGTTTGAGTTTCTATGACGTGCACAAGTTGATGGAGGTGATGCAGCGGCTGGTGGATAAGGGCAATTCAATCCTGGTTATCGAACATAATCTCGATGTGATCCGTTGCGCCGATTGGGTAATTGATCTGGGGCCTGAGGGTGGTAACAAGGGCGGTGAGATTATTGCTGTTGGCACCCCTGAAACTGTGGCAGAGCATCCCACCAGCCATACGGGCAGATACCTCAAGCAAGTACTGGCCCAGCATCCGCCTGAGCCGGTGGTGGTTTGAGGGTGGTGGATATTGGTAATTAGATGGACTTATAGCTAAGAATATTTATCAAT
>Ga0114963_10002208_pt1 | contig 13264 bp, 11 predicted proteins | sample C_131016_EF_Meta_FD_87019 | JGI IMG/M metagenome (GOLD analysis project Ga0114963, IMG submission 87019) | Freshwater microbial communities from Lake Croche, Canada to study carbon cycling - C_131016_EF_MetaG | ecosystem: Environmental > Aquatic > Freshwater > Lake | place: Lake Croche, Canada...
ATAATAATAATAATAATAATAATAATAATAATAATAATAATAATAATAATAATAAGTAAAAGTTGTAAAATTTAAATTTAAAAGAAATAAAAACAATGTCTAAAAATGCTCGAAATTGTTTTAATGAAAACTTTAATTTTTTAAATAAAAAAGAATTTATACCGAATTTTGAAAAAATTAATATTTTTAAAAATAATGAAATCAAATAATATTGGAGTTTTAATTCTCACAAAAAATGAGGAAATTCATTTGCAAAGATGCATCAATTCAATAAAAAATATATCTTCTAATATATATATTGTTGATAGTTATTCTAAAGACAAAACCTTAGTTATAAGAAAAAAAAATAGAGCTAAAATTTTCAAAAAAAGATTTTTTTATCAAGCAGAATCAAAGATTTGGGCTCTGAAAAATATTAAATTTGAAGAAAAATATATTTTGTTAATAGACGCTGATGAATACCTAGATAAAAAAACTCAAATTTTTATTAAAAAAAATTTTAATAAAATAAAAAATTATAACGGTATTTATATTAAAAGAAATCTAATTTATAAAAATCGTAATATTAGATTTGGAGGAACTTTTCCGCAAAAACAATTGAGATTGTGGAAAAATGGTCATGCGCGATGTGAGGATAAAATTATGGATGAAAGTATAATTGTTGACCAGAAGTTAAAATTTATGCCCCAAATTCAAATTTATGATCATTCGTTAAAAAAGAATAATTTTTTTTTTGAAAAACATCTTCAATACGCAAAAAGAGAGGCTGTGCATCAAATATTCTTTATTGAAAATAATGCCAACACAACAAGGTCGCATTTAAAGTTTTATTTTTATAAATATTTTCAATTATACTTTATTAGAGTTGTTATTCTTTTTTTCTTTAAAAATATATTATTATTAGGAATTCTAGACGGTCTAAAAGGAATAGAGTATTCTTTTAAAAGAGATCTAATATATAGACTAATGGTTGATTTCTTTATTTGTAAATTCAAACTAATAAATTTAAAAAAATTAACAAAAAAAAAACTTATAGAAAAAATTATCTAAGATTATGATTAATAGTGAAAATAATTTAACTATTAATTTTTCTAATCAAAATCTTAGTATCCTCAAATTCTTTTTTAATTTATTAACATTTTTATGTTTTTTCATCCAAATTTTTTTAGGAGAAACTTTAGAAGATTACTACTGCACAATAATTTTAGTCGCTTTAAACTTAATCGTGTCACAATATTGTTTTAATGAAAAAATTTTATTTTTGTATCCTATTTCAACTTTTATAATTTTTTGCACAAATATTTTTATTGGGGGAAGCGCTTTAATCTTTAAAACTTTTTTTTTAGAACAAATAACTCTGAGATTACATTTGCCACTAGAAACTTTTTTTTTTTCATTTATCTGCATAATATATCTAATTTTATGTCACTATTCTTATAGAAAAATAAATTTATTTAGTTCGGTTAAAAATTATTTTTCTAACATTCTTATTAAATTAGAAACTAGAAATAATTTCGAATTTAATAATTTTATTGGGAATTTCTGTTTTCTACTTTTAATTTTAATATTAGTCTTTCTAGAACGCACAGAACAAAAAAGTTTCTTAGAAAATATTATGGACGGACTAAATATATTTATTGTAATGCCTTTGATATTTTTATTATTTGTACCAATTTATAATGGGACAAAGCAAAAACATTATAAATATTATATTTATATAACCATCTATATGATATTGGCTTTCTTATATTCTTTAGCCACAAATTCAAGATCTTTTTTTTTAGATAAAATTAATTTAATATTAATTTTATTATTTTTTTTTTTAATATTAGGTATCATCAAAATCAGTTATCGATTTTTTTTTAAAACTTTATTTTTTTTTATTATAGCTATGTTAATCGCTCCTATCTTAAATAATTATTCTGAAGGTATCTTGAGTGTTAGAGATTTAAGATCTGAAAATATTAATAATCCAATACAAAATATGTATAATTTTTTTGAAAATACATTTGATAAAAAGCAAATAAAATTTATTGATAAGAATAGCTCAACCTTATTTAAGGAGGATTATATACCTTCTTCTATAATCGGCAGAATTAATACTGTCTATGCTACGGACAACCTATTTTTTGCATCAAAGTATCTATCTTCATCGTCAGTACAAAAAATACAAGATTATGAAAAAAATCAAATAATATCTCTTTTTCCAGAATTCTTTATTAAAATATTCGATAACGATTTTAATAAAAACTATTACAATGAAAATACTACTACTTCTTTGTTCTATAAGACTGTTGAAAGTGACTATGGAGGTCCAAAATCAGTAGGTTCAATGTTTGCTACTTTGCAAATATATCACAACTATTATTTTCTTATTTATTTTTATTTAATAACAATTGTTTGCTTTATTACAGCTGATTCTTTCTGGTTAAAAACACAAAGATTTAGCAACCTATTATTTCCAATTTTCTATGCAACGGCAGGCGCGCTTACTGGAGTCTTTGCGGTCACAAGTATTTCTGTATTAATGAATGTCGTGTTTCGGGGCATTCCACAAACTATTATTTTATACGCACTTTTGTTGTGGTTATATAATTCTTTTTTAAAAAAAAATAAAATTAAGCAGTATTAAGAATTTTATTAAATATATATTTTATTTTATATTCAAATAATATTTTTTTTCTATTTTTAAATATTTTTAATCTTCCGTTTTGAGCTATTTTTTTTCTGATTTTTTCATGCTGCAAAAGAAATTTACATTTATTTATACAATCTTTATTATTTTTAAAAAATACTGCTTCTTTATTATCTATAAAAAATTCAGAGTGTGTTTTCGTTTTTTTTGCTAACAATAGAGATCCTAAAGTTGGAATTTCTAGAGATCTATTAGTAATATCATCCTGATTTTCTTCTGAAGGTAAGCAAATTGCTATTCTCGCATTTTGAATTATTTTTTTATATGCAGCATGACTAACAGCCGGGCTAATTGAATGTTGCATTTTTTTTAGATTTTTGTCTTTTTTCCATCCGTGTCCATATACTTTTATTTTTAATCCACTATCCAAAATATCTTTTACTAACATACCTCTTTCTTTAAACCATGTTGCAATTAAAACAATATCCGTAGAGTATTTTTCTTTTCCATTAATTAATTTTTTTTTATAAAATTCTTTAAATTTAAAAGTTGGTGGAATGTAAATATATTTTTTAATTCCAAACTTTTTTGCAAGCAAAAGTCTATTTTTTTGCATAAAAATTACTAAATTAAAATATTTTAAAACTGGCCTTAAAGTAGTCCATCTTCTTTTATCCCTTGCAACAAAGGGATTGTCAGGACAGTAAAAAATTATTTTTTTTGAAAGGCTTTTTAGAAAGAAGAAAATACTTTTATTAACCCAATGAACGTTATGAATATAGATAATATCAAATTTTTTATTAATTTTCTTTTTCAAATATTCTAATAAAAAATATGAAAAAAAAATTGGTGAAATTTTCCAAGCTATTACATTAGCAATTATATTATGTTTCCCAAAGGCTTTATCTAAATCCAATAATGTTACATTTTTAAAAATATTTTTAATAATTTTATATTGATAATAACTGTAGCCATTAATGTCTGAATTTCCGATGTAAAGTATTTTCATTTTGATCTTTTAAGAATTTATATTATTTTTACTTGCTACTTTTAAAATATAATTATTAAGTTAATATATTAAAAAAAGGATAAAAATATTAAATCTCCCCTCCAAAAATAAACTAAATAGCTGAATTTAAATGAAATCTGTTCTCTATCACTAGTTGTATTTAGTGCCCAAATAATCTAATTGAAGTTTAAGAATAACGTCAATGTAATTGAAATAATGTTTTCACATGTCAAATAGAAATAATACATTTTCCACTTTGTCTGAAAGTCTGCGCGTAAGTTATTTGTGGCAAGTATTTCTAAAAAATAAAAGAGATGTTTTTTTATTACCGTGTATTTTTGCGTTACTAATTTTTTTAGTATCACTAAATATTGAAAAAAAATATTCAAGCACATCAACTTTGGTAATTAAGCCTGAAGAAAATAAAAAAATAGTAAATATTGAAGAAGTCTATACTCAGGACAGCCAAGTAAACAGAATTAATAACCAAATAGCAATTCTTAAGAGTGAAGAAGTTATAGAGGCCGTTTTAAAAAATAATAATTTAGTAGTTAAATTTAATGAAATTGTCAGCACAAGTGATGTTCCATTTTATAATAGAATACTGAATAAAAAACTTACATTTAATGAAACAAATATTAAAAAATATTTTAGAGATAATTTTAGAGTTTCAAATATACCGAGAAGCGATATTTTAGAAATATCTTTTGTATCAACTCATCCAAAAATTGCTCAGCTAGCTTTAAATAGTATTATTGATTCTTACCAAAAGTATGAAATTGATTCTAAAGTTAAGATTACTTCTTATGCAAATCAAAAAATTACTGAAAGACTGAAAGAACTCAATGAACAAATGAGTGAATCTCAACTAAAGCTTGCCTCTTATAAAAAAACTAATGGTCTTGTAGACACTGGAAATGTTAAAGAAATCAAAATTGGAGAAATACAATCACTATCTAAAAGAATTCAGGATACTGAAAAATCAATCTTAGAAAGTGAATCTGATATAAGTGCTATTAAGTTAGCCAATGGTAATATTGATCAACTTATAGCCATTAAAGACTTAGCAACAAGGGATGAGGTAAAAAATATTAAAAATTTACTATCTACGAACCAAGGTAATATTGCTTCTTTAAGATTAATATATACAGAAAATCATCCTAAACTTATTCAAGCTTTAGAGTTAGAAAAATCACAAAAAGAACAACTAAAAACGATACTCAATGAAAATGCTCAATTAAAAACTGTAGAGCTCAATAACTTAAAAAGCTTTCTCGTTGCTAGTAAAAAAAACTTAGACAACACTACGAAAGAATTTAGAGAATTAGAGGATAAAGAATCTGGAATGCTAAATTTCCAACGTGAAGTTGAGAGTAACCAAAAATTATACGAATCTTTTTTACAAAGAGTGAAGGAAACTAATGAGGCACAAAATCTTCAGGTATCCAATATTCAATTAATTGAAATGCCTAATGTACCGATTATTCCAATTTCACCTAATTTATTAAAAAATTCTATTTTGGGATACTTAATGTCATTAATTACTGTATTTTGTATAGTTCTGTATCGTTCATTAAGTGTTGAAACTATTATAGGAATTGCCGAACTTACTACTTTCAATAAAAGTACAATGGGGCATTTACCTCGAGTAATGAATGTCAAAAAAGGTTTTCATTTATTACAAAACTATATTGAAGACAATGAATCTAATTTTTCTGAATCTATTAGAATGTTAAGAACAGGTATACTTTCTAAATTTAAAAAACATACAACTATCTTGGTCACATCAAGCAATCCTTCAGAAGGTAAAACAACTGTTGCTTTTAATTTAGCGCTATCTCTTGAAAAAAATCATAAAGTTTTAATAATTGAGGCTGACACTAAACGTCCATCTGTTGTTAAAGGTTTTTATCAATTTGAAGAAAACAAAAATCTAGGATTTAGCGATCTTATTACTAACCAAGCTCGATTTGAAGAAACTATAGTTAGAGTTCCAGGAACTAACTTAGATTTAGTAACTTCTGGGGAAAGTAGAATAGATATTACTGACGCGGCAAGTACTGACCAATTAAAAAGTTTCTTTTCAACATTAGCTTCTATTTATGATTATGTTATTGTTGATTCTCCTCCTATATTACCGGTTGCTGATACATTAGTTATTGGACAGGCCGTTGACTACACATTGTTCGTGGTAAGATCCGAGACTACAAGAGTGATGTCAACCATGATCTCTATTAACAGATTAAAAGAGGTTGGAAATAATATTGACGGTTTTATTTTAAATGATTTTGATCATAGTAAAAATGATGACTACTATGGAGATTATTCTTCCTACTATGATAATTACAGATACAATAATCGAGCATAATAAATTTTATTAATGTTTAGGTTAGAAAAAGTTTTCCAAAAAGATGATTCTTTTTTTTTAACTCTTTTTTCTATTTCAAAATATACAGCTATCTACTTTAGCTTTTACCTTGCGATAGTTTTGAGAGAAAATTCAATTTATGAATTATTAAATGTTGAAATATTTACACATTCCAATTTTTTTGTTTTTACTAACTGTTTTTTAGTCGGCTATTTCGTTATTAATTTTCTTTTAGATAAAGAAAAAAATTACAATGATTCAATAACTAATTTTCTAAAACTAGAAAGTATAAGACTGACTATTCTTATTCTCCCAATTCTTATATTTTTTTATATATCTAATAACTTTTTAGATGCCCACATGTATACAGGCATATTGATTGTTCTTATTGTAAACCTATTAATTATTAAGTTTCTTTTTAATCAGTATTATTCTTACTTGATTGATCGCAATCATATTCAAAGAAATATTTTACTTTTTGGGTACATAGACGAACTAACTAAATTACAAAAAAACTTTAAAGATAAAAAAATAAACATCTTTAAATGCATTATGGCTGCCGACATAAATAATGAACCTTTTAATAAATTGAAATCAAAAATACCTGTTATTAATCCAAATCATCATGATTTGCTTGAAATTATTAGTTATAATGAAATTGCTGAAGTATGGATTTTAGCTGACTTACTAACCAATAATCAAGTCAGGGAAGCAATTAATAAATTTTCTAAGATGCCTGTTAATTTTCATGTTTTATCTTCAAGAAAAATTTTAAATATGAATAAACCATTAACAATTTATCAAAATTATTTTTGTTATGAAATTAATATTTCAAGATTTTACGGAAATGCTTTATTTATTAAACTACTTTTGGATAAAATATTTTCTGTATTATTTTTAATAATACTAGCCCCTGTACTGCTGATTGGAATGCTCGCTATATATCTCGAGGACAATAATCCTATTTTTTTTTTTCAGGAAAGAACTGGTTGGGATGGTAGACGCTTTAAAGTTTATAAATTAAGAACTTTAAAGAAGCATAACCCTGATAAAACAAAACAAGTAACTGCAAATGATCCTAGACTATTAAATTGCGGTTCTTTTATCAGAAGATTTAGTATCGACGAGATACCTCAATTTTTTAATGTACTCAAAGGACAAATGTCAATTGTTGGCCCTCGTCCACACATGACTTCACACAATTATAAGTATTCAAAGTTATTAGATAGATTCTTAGTAAGACATGCATGCAATCCTGGAATAACTGGTCTTGCGCAAATATCAGGATTCAGAGGAGCTACGATTAATGTTGAAGATATGGAAAAAAGAGTAATATTAGACATTGAATATTTAGAAAAGTGGTCTTTATGGCTAGACTTAAAAATAATTTTTAAAACCTTTTATGCTGTATTTAAATTTTCAAAATTTTAATTTATATAAAAAATAATATAAAATATTATTAAATGACAAACTCTATTTTAGAAAAAATTAAAGATTTAGAACAGGAACTTTTCTTACTTAGTAAAAAAAATCAATTGTTAGAAGAAAAATTAACTCAAGATGTTAATCTAAATATTAAACAATTTATTTCTAAGGAAGCCAAGAATGAATATGAAGAGAAGATACGCATGCTAGAACTACAAGTCAAAAGGCTTGTTGAAGACAAAAGACATAAGCTAATTTTAATTAACAAATTAGAAGAAAAAAAAAGTGTAGAAAAAATAGAGGTAGATAAAGATTATACTAATTTTTTATTTCCAGAATTCAAAAATGATATCAAAGAAAGTATAGTTAGCTTAAAAAAAGAAAATCAAGATATTAACGAAAAAATAAAGAATATTTTTTCTAATACTAAAATTCCGAAATAATTCTTCTTCTTTCGTCTGGACTAAAATCTGAGTAATTTCTAATAAAAAAATTCTTTAAATAACGATTAATATCTTTATTATTTTTTGTAAGTATCAAACTATTATAAAAAAATTCATAATTTTTTTTATCGCCTAATTTATAATTAATGCTTAACAAATTATTCCAGTATTCAGGGTCTAATCTAGAGGAATATTCAGCACTTTTTAAAATACTTAATAATCTCTTTTTCTCATATACATCTAAATGAATTTTGTTTTTATATTCGCTAACATTAAAAACAATAGAATAGTTATATGGAGTTAACTTAAAAGTATTCTCAAGAATTAATGCATTGCCAGAGTAAGCAACAATTAAAACAAACAAAGTATAGATAAGCAATACAATAATTGCTTTTTTTATAGTATAAAAAATCATTAATAAAAAAATTAAATATTATCATACAACATGATTAGGTTCATTTTAAATTATAAAATATTATTTTTTTATTTATTATTTTTCTCAATAATTTTGAAATCAGCTGCAATAGCTAAGACAGATAAAATTGGCTATTTATCAATGATAGATGGTGATGTCACAATCGTTGACAGCAATAATAAATTAATAAAAATCAACGAATTTGATGAAATCAATGTTGGTCAGGTTATATTTTTTGCTGAAAATTCTAGTAGTATTATTTTATTAGATGACCAGACAATTTTAGATATTACCGGACCAATTGAAGTTACTGTCAGCCTATTTCAAAATAAGGATCCTAAAAAAAAAATATTCATAACAATTGCCAAATACCGAAATCAGAAAGATGACAAATCGGGAAAATTTATTATTGAGTCTGGCGACATAGCAAAATCAAAAACTGGTGAAATGATTGTTAAATTACCAATTTCTGAAATAAAATTTAATGGCACTTTAGTTTCTGGAACAATTCTTAAAAATGTAGATAGTGTTTGTTTACACGAAGATAATTTTGGAAAAGTTGGTTATGTTACTGTAAAAACCGAAAGTGCAAATACATCTATTTATACGACTGATAAGGGCTTAAATGTTGAGGGTTCTAACAAAGCATCAGTTAAAAAAACATCGGTTGATTGCAAAACTTCTATGGATTCATTTAAGCAAAGGTTTGTTAACGCTTCTGTACTAAATGAAAAAGATATTGAGAAAATAATAGGCAAGAAGCTTTCTATAAATGGAAAAACAGATGCCACTATTTTAAGAACAGCTACTGAAGTCGCCAGTAAAGATAAATTGACAAGAATAGATTATATTTTAAGAAATACTACAGTAGATCAAACAGCAATATTATCGTCTATAATACAACAGTCAGACAAAAGTTCTTCTGAATCAACGATAAGTAAAATGTTAGATACAAAAGATACATATGTAATAACAAAAATTATTTCAATATCTGATGAAAAGACATCAAACTCAATTCTTAAAGAAGCAGCAGTTATAAGTTCAAATCAAGTTGAAAAGGAAGATCTGGCGGTCAATATATTAAAATCAATTCTTGAAACAACACCCGTAACCCTAAAAGTAATAGACCCACAAATACTGGAATTAATTGTCAAACAAAAAGCTGTAGCTGAAAAATCTTCTTCTATTAAAACTTCAGACTTTGACAAAATGGGTATTATAGAAAAAACTTTAAATTTGACTATAGCCTCTGCAAAAAACGATCAAAAGAATGATGTTTTAGAGGCGACTGAGGAAATACAAAAATTATTTAGGAAAACTGGCAACATATCTCCAAATTAGAAAAATAAAAAATACTAATAATGATTTTTAATTTAAATAAACGATACCAGTATATATTTTTATTTACCATTTTTTTTGGCTCTATATTTAATGGCAGTAATTCAGATTTACTAATCCAGATTAATTTTGTTTTATTTTCAGGACTATTTCTTTTCCTAGTTCAAGATGTAAATAAAAGACAATTTATAATATTTTTTATAAAAAAAAATAAACATGCAGTCATATTATATTTGATTTTTCTTCTTTATTTAATTTTTCAATTTTTACCAATACCTATTGAACTTATAAAAATAATTACTGCTGATCATTATAAAATAATTAATAAATTAGAATTCAGTTCTAAAATAAATTTTGCAAGCATTAGTCTTAATCCTTCTAAAACTTTTTTTGGGTTTTTAAATTTCTTAAATATTTTTATTATAATTTTAATAACCAAAACGATATTTTATAAAAAAAATCATATTCCTCGATTTTTATATTACTCCTCTTTAATTGGTTTTATTCATGCTATAATTGGCATTTACCTTTATCTTATAGGAAATCCTGATTTTTTTATTAAAGAAATTAATGCTTATAAAAATTCAGCAACAGGACTTTTTATAAATAGAACTAATTACGCAATTTTTTTAGTTTTAACAGCAATTGCTAGTATTCAATATATATTTGAAAAAAATGAAAAAAACATAAATGTTAAAAAAAATAAAGATATTAATCTAAGCATTTATGTTCGTTGCTTTTTGATATTCATTACAATTGCAATTATAGTTTCGCTGTCAAGACTTGGAAACTTTGCCTATCTTTTAAGTATCTTTTTTTATATTTTATTCTCATTTTTTTATTCAAAAGAAAATTTTAATAAGATTTTATCTTTTTTTTTTATTTTATTTTTATTTGATATATTAATTCTAGGACTTTACTTTGGTAGCGATAGACTGTTTCAACGTTTTCTATTTTTGTCTCCAGAATTAAATTATTCAAATAATACAGAGTATGGAAATGTTATATTGTCCACTGTTTCACGCCCAGATCTATTTAATTTTAGTTTTGAACAAATAAAAAATTATTTTTATACAGGGTATGGCTCTGGTTCTTACGAAACTCTGTATAAAATTAAAGCTGCAGCAATAAATTCTAACTACGCAAATCATGCTCACAATGAATATCTAGAGTATTTTGGTGAATTGGGGCTTATAGGAATTTGTTTGCTATTAATTTTAATTTTTTTATTCTTAAAGAAGCTATTCTATTTAGTAGTAATAACTAAAAGATTAGATCTAAATATTTTTCCTTTAGTAATTATTCTATTAGTTTTTACAATGACATCATTTTTTGATTTCTCTCTTCACATACCTTCGATTATGTATTTGCTAGTGACTTTTTTTTGTATTTGCTCTCCACAAAAAATATAAAAAATTAAATAAACAATTATTTAATAACGGGAGTATTTGAAACCGGAGCCCCAGAAAGAATACCTCCAGAAAAAATACCGCCTATCAAGCTGGTAATTAATTTATTAAATTGTGTAATTTGCGTTGGTGGCACCATAACGATATCATTGGTTCTTAAAAAAAAATCTTTACCAGCCACTAAATTTGTTGGATTATCAACATCTAATCTAAAAATATCAACATATCTATATTTTGTTACATTCTCTCTAATTACAAAAATTTTTGATACATTGGCGCTTGTTTGATTTAACCCAGCCGTAGCTATTAACTCTGTCAAAGAATAATTTTTGCCTGGGTAAAAAATTCCTGACTTGGTAAACTCTCCAAATACGTAAACTCCATCTGGGTTTTTATCTAAAAAGATTACATCACCTTTTTTTAGAAAAAAATTTTCTTTGGAATCTTTATTTAAAAAAGTATTCTGTATATCTATTTCATATATTTGTCCGTTTCTTCTTAAAAATCCCTTAGTTGCAAATAAATTGTCATTACCTGAAGGTTTGAAATCAGCTTTAATAACTGCATCTAAAACAGTTAAGGGGGTTTGATTTAAATTTAATGCAATTTGATTTTTCACAGTTCCAACAACAAACACTTTGCTACTGTTATATTCTTCAATCTTAAATTGTAATTCAGTATCTTTATAAAATTTTGCAGCCGCTTCTTTAATTTTTTGTTTAGCATTTTTCTCGCTAAGACCGTCCAAGACAATATTTCCGACAAATGGTAAATCAATAGTGCCTTCCGATCCTATTATATAGCTACCATTGGAATCGGTGCTATTATTAAAGGTAATTAAAATTTTGTCGCCAGCTCCTAAAAAATATTCATAACTATAATTATAAATATCACCATTTTTTTTTATTAAAAAATCTTTTTCATTTTTAACATCAATTAAATTTAATGCTTTAATTTCACTTGGTTTTAATAGACTCAGATCAATATAGTTAATGGTAACGTCCTTCATGGATGCATCTGCATCTTTTAATGAAGAAAAAAAACTATTTGAGGACGGAGAGCTATTAATGCCTGGGTTAACAAATGCGCAACCACTTAATAAAAATAAAATAAAAGTAAATATTGTTTTATTTTTTATTAATTTCATATGATAGGAAGTGAGTAATTTAAAAACAAACAAAAAACAATAGATTATTATTAATAAATAAAATCTTTATGAGAATTTTATTAAATGACTATTCTGGCCACGCGTTTACTTATGAACTTGGGTTAAAAATGTCATCTTATCATAATATTTTTTATTGTTATGCAGATTTTTTCCAAGCACCTAAGGCAGATTTTAATTCTAAAAAAAACGATTCAAGAGAAGTTTCTACGAACCCAATATCAATAAAAAAAAAATTTAATAAATATAATTTTTTTACAAGGATTGGCAGAGAAATCTCCTATGGAGAAGAAGTCATTAATTTAATAAAAAAGACGAATCCACAATTAGTTATTTGCGCAAATACACCTCTAAATCCTTTATTGAATATTTTAAAATATTGCAAAAGAAATAATATTAAAACAATATTTTGGATGCAGGATATTTATGCCGAGGCTATTAAAAAATTATTAAATAAGAATTTTTATATTTTGGGTACTCTTGCTTCTTTTTATTTTTATTTACTAGAAAAAAAATGTGAAAAAATAGCTGATCGAATTATTATTATTTCTAATGATTTTAAGAAGTTTTTGAATAAAGAGTCATTAAAAAAAACACATTACATAGAAAATTGGTCTGCTTACGATAAATTAAATAAAAATTACAAAAATTATTTTAAAAAAAAATTAAATCCTCAAAATAAATTTTGTTTAATTTATTCAGGAACTATAGGTATGAAGCATGATAGTCAAATTTTTTTTAATATTTTAGAAAAACTTCCTGATATTTTAATTATAATTTCATCTGAAGGAAAATATGCTGAAAAAATTAAAAGTCTCGCTGATAAAAATAAAGTTAATTTGAAATTAATTAAATGGGTAGAACCAAAATATTTTTATTCGTTTTTATCAATGGCTGATGCTTTTTTAGTAACTCTTAATAAAGAAGCTAGTGAGATTTCTGTTCCTTCGAAAATATACTCTTATCTTTCCGTCGGCAAACCAATTCTAGCCTTAATGCCAAAAAATAATTTAGGCGCAAAGAAAATTATTCAACATAAATCTGGTTATATTATTAA
>Ga0114963_10002210_pt1 | contig 13261 bp, 12 predicted proteins | sample C_131016_EF_Meta_FD_87019 | JGI IMG/M metagenome (GOLD analysis project Ga0114963, IMG submission 87019) | Freshwater microbial communities from Lake Croche, Canada to study carbon cycling - C_131016_EF_MetaG | ecosystem: Environmental > Aquatic > Freshwater > Lake | place: Lake Croche, Canada...
AGTGGGTGACCAACTGGCTCAACTCGCTGTCCACAATGGTTGGGCTGGCATTGTCGTACAAGGATGCATACGAGATTCTGCAGCCATTGGCGAAATGCCGATTGGCATTCAAGCAATGGGAACCCACCCCCTTAAAAGTGTGAAGCGCGGGGAAGGTCAAAAAGAGATCGAAATCCAGATTGCAGGGATCTGGGTAGAACCCGGTGATTGGGTGTATGCGGATGACGACGGCATTGTCGTTTCCGAATCACCCATTCACTAACCACGCACCATTCAGCAATATTTTTTTGTCTTTAAACGTCAATATGGAGGCAGTAATGAACAAGCAACAGCAAATCGATGCACTGAAAAAAGATTGGGCAGAAAACCCCCGCTGGAAAGGCGTGAAGCGCCCTTACACCGCAGAAGATGTAGTCCGTCTGCGCGGTAGCCTGCAAATCGAATACACCTTGGCTCGCCGTGGTGCAGAACGCCTCTGGAAAGACTGTAATGAGCTCCCTTTTGTAAATAGCTTAGGAGCCTTGACGGGTAACCAAGCCATGCAACAAGTGAAAGCGGGATTAAAAGCCATCTACTTATCTGGCTGGCAGGTTGCAGGTGATGCAAACGATTCACTACAAATGTACCCGGACCAATCCCTGTATGCGGTGAGCTCGGTTCCTACCGTAGTTCGACGCATCAATAACACCCTGCGTCGCGCTGACCAAATCGCTACCATGGAAGGCGATGACAGCATTGATTGGTTTGTACCCATTGTTGCTGATGCTGAGGCAGGTTTTGGTGGCGTTCTCAACGCATTTGAATTGATGAAGGCCATGATTGAAGCGGGCGCTGCGGGCGTTCACTTTGAAGACCAGTTGGCATCAGCCAAGAAATGCGGCCACTTGGGCGGTAAGGTTTTAGTTCCCACACAAGAAGCCGTTCAAAAGTTGGTGGCAGCGCGTTTTGCAGCTGATGTTCTGGGTGTTCCCACCATTCTGTTGGCTCGTACTGATGCAGAGGCCGCTACCCTGATCACCTCTGACGTCGATGATCTCGACAAGCCTTTCTTGACCGGTGAGCGCACATCTGAAGGCTTTTACCACACCAAGGCAGGCCTCGAGGCATCCATCGCGCGTGGCTTGGCTTACGCTGAAGTGGCCGACATGGTCTGGTGTGAAACAGGTAAGCCTGACCTTGAGTTTGCACGTCAGTGGGCGGAAGCCATTCGTGCCAAGTTCCCTGGCAAGATGCTGTCCTACAACTGCTCCCCTTCCTTTAACTGGAAGAAGCATTTGGATGACGCCACCATCGCCAAGTTCCAACGTGAATTAGGCGCGATGGGTTACAAGTTCCAGTTCATCACCTTGGCAGGCTTCCATAGCTTGAACTACGGCATGTACGAATTGGCGCATGGCTATGCCCGCGACAATATGACTGCTTACGTCAAACTGCAAGAAGCAGAATTCGCTGCCGAAAAGATTGGCTACACCGCGACCAAGCACCAGCGTGAAGTCGGAACCGGTTACTTCGATGAAGTCACTCAAGTGGTCACTGGCGGTAAATCCTCCCTTACTGCAATTACCGGTTCTACCGAAGAAGAACAGTTCCACTAAGGTTTCACTTGGGGGGGTATTACTGAGTAAGAGGTGTAAACCCGAGCAAGCGACCCCAGCGCTGAAGTCCCGTCCATCTGGACGGGATTTTTTTTATCTTTTTCCGAGATATTTTGTATATCAAGCACCAAATTCCATTCTAAATACTTACTGTTTGGATTAGTTTCCGTTATAGTTACATTTATGTTGCATAGCAACAACCCAACTTATCGACCCGTTCAAGATATCGCGAGACACCCACTATGAGCCTATCCCTTCCTGCCGGTGTGCAACTGACCCTTCCCGTTCCCAATGCAGCCTCTGATATCTTGTCTACTGAGGCAATGGCTTTTTTAGTCGATTTGAGCCGCAAATTTGAGCCTCGTCGTCTTGAATTATTGGCTTTACGCCAAACCAAACAAAAAGAATTCAATGCGGGTAAGCGTCCTGACTTTCTTCCAGAAACGGCTGCGATTCGTGCGGGCGATTGGAAAGTTGCACCCTGCCCTGCAGACATACAAGATCGCCGAGTAGAAATTACCGGTCCTACCGACCGCAAGATGGTGGTCAATGCCTTGAACTCAGGTGCAAACGTGTTCATGGCAGACTTTGAAGACTCCACCACCCCTACTTGGGAAAACTCCCTGATGGGGCAGGTCAATCTCAAATTAGCCAATGCCCGTCAAATCGATTTCACCAGTCCAGAGGGAAAATCCTACAAACTGGCAGACAAACACGCTGTGTTATTTGTGCGCCCTCGCGGTTGGCATCTTCCTGAGAAACATGTAGTCATTGATGGCCATATTATCTCTGGCAGTATCTTCGACTTTGCTCTGTACTTTTTCCACAACGCAAAAACCTTGTTAGCGCAAAACAGCGGCCCTTATTTCTATCTACCCAAGATGGAATCACACCTTGAGGCCCGTTTGTGGAATGATATTTTTGTCTACGCACAAAAAGCGCTCGGCATTCCGAATGGAACCGTTAAAGCGACCGTTCTGATCGAGACCGTATTGGGTGCTTTTGAGATGGAAGAGATTCTGTATGAGCTGCGTGATCACAGCGCCGGCTTAAATGCGGGTCGATGGGATTACATTTTCAGTTGCATCAAAAAATTCAATCGTGATCCAGACTTCATTTTGGCTGACCGTAATCACGTCACTATGTTGTCGCCCTTCATGCGTGCTTATGCGCTGTTGCTAGTCAAGATTTGCCATAAGCGTGGTGCGTTTGCGATGGGTGGAATGGCAGCACAAATCCCCATCAAAAACGATCCCGCCGCGCATGAAAAGGCCCTAGAAAAAGTTCGCTCGGACAAACTGCGCGAAGTCACCGATGGCTTTGATGGTACTTGGGTGGCCCATCCAGGATTAGTGGCAACTGCGAAAGAAGTGTTCGATCGAGAAATGCCCACACCAAACCAAATCATGCGTCAACGTGACGACGTTCATACCACTGCGGCAGATCTCACGCAGTTCGAACCCCGCTCACCGATCACTGAGGCCGGCTTGCGCATGAACATCAACATTACCCTGCAATACATGGGCTCTTGGATTGCAGGCGTAGGTTGCGTCCCCATCTTCAATTTAATGGAAGACGCCGCCACCGCTGAAATTTCTCGGGCGCAGATCTGGCATTGGATTAGAAGCGCTAAAGGTGTTCTAGAAGACGGTCGCAAAGTGACAATCGAATTGTTCCGCCAACTGCTTCCTCAAGAACTCGAAGCCGTTCATCAGGAAATCGGCGATGTGCGATGGGCTGCCGGCAAATATCAAGAAGCAGCGGTGATGTTTGATCAACTCACTGCTGCAGATGACTTTGCTGAATTCCTTACACTCCCTGCCTATGAGGTCATTCCCTGATCGAACGTAAAAATAAAAAAACCCCTGGGAGCGGCAAGCGTCCGCACGCTTTGCCTGCTTCTCAGATGCAATCTTCAAAGCGGCCCCTCAAAGACCCGTTGACGAGAGACCACACGCCCAGAGATCGTGGCCCGTCCAGACTGGTGATGTTCAACAAACCCATGGGTGTGATCTGTCAATTTAGTCCGAATGAAGAGCATCCCACCCTGAAAGACTTTATTCCGGTTCCCGACATTTACCCTGCTGGGCGACTCGATACGGATAGCGAAGGCTTATTGTTACTCACCAACGATGGCCAGCTGCAAAAAAAGATTACTGATCCCAAGCACAAATGGCCTAAAACCTATTGGGTGCAGGTAGAAGGAATGGCAGAAGATGCTGCACTGCAAGCGCTGGCAAACGGCATCCGATTAAATGATGGCCTAACACTACCCGCGCAAGTAAAACAGCTCACCCCTCCTGAAACGCTATGGGAACGCTCTCCTCCCATTCGTATCAGGGCGGCGATTCCTACATCATGGATTTCCATCACGATTCGAGAGGGCCGCAATCGCCAAGTACGCAGAATGACTGCAGCAGTGGGGCTCCCCACCTTGCGGCTGATACGCTGGTCAATCGGGCCTTACAACCTAGAAGGTCTCACCACAGGAACATGGCAAGATGCTAAAATCGTTGCTGATTTTAATAGTGCTGAGTCAACCGATTCTTAGCGCTGGCGTTATTGTCGATATGGTGCATGACACCTGATTCGTCCCAACCGGACTTTTCCAATAAAGGATTTAAAATGAACAAGCTTTTGTCTACTCTGATTGCCGCCTCTTTCGTTGGTATGACTTTCTCTGCTGTTGCCGCTGACGCACCTGCTGCCCCCGCCGCTCCAGCTGCTGCACCCGCTGCCGCTCCTGCTCCTGCTGCTGAGCCCACCGCAAAACATGGCAAAAAGAAGCACAAGAAATCCAAGAAATCTGCTGCACCTGCTGCTGACGCTGCTGTCGCTAAGTAATTCAAAGCAGTTCACACTCAAACGGGCAGGGTTATCCCTGCCCGTTTTTGTTTAATATTGAATCATCATGTCCATTCCTACCCCTACTCAAAGTCCCCAACGCGGCGATCGCGTGATCGTTGGTTTATCTGGGGGCGTAGACTCCGCCGTCAGTGCCCTACTCCTCAAAAAACAAGGCTTTGAGGTAATGGGTGTCTTCATGAAAAACTGGGAAGACGATGAAGAATGCAATGCGCGACAAGATTTAGTAGACGCAGCGAGTGTCGCGGATCAAATAGGAATTGAAATTGATGCGGTGAATTTCAGTGAAGAATACCAACAACGTGTTTTTTCCTATTTCCTTGCTGAATACCAAGCGGGGCGAACACCCAATCCAGATATTCTCTGCAATACGGAAATAAAATTTAAGGCTTTTCTAGACCATGCCTTCAGCCTAGGAGCGGACTGGATCGCCACGGGTCATTACGCCCGCGTCAGGCACTCAGAAAGCAGGTCAGAATTACTACGAGGCCTAGATTCCAATAAAGATCAAAGCTATTTCTTGCATCGTCTCTCGCAAGATCAAATCGCGCGGGTTCTGTTTCCAGTGGGTGAATTACCCAAACCACAGGTACGTGATATCGCAAAAGAGGCAGGACTTGCCGTACATGACAAGCGGGACAGCACAGGAATTTGCTTTATCGGAGAACGGCCATTTAAAGAGTTTTTAGGGCGCTATCTCAAAGGCCAAATAGGCCCCATCCAAACCCCTGATGGTCAGGTGGTAGGGGAACATCAGGGATTGATGTTTCATACCGTAGGACAGCGTCAGGGGCTAGGGATAGGGGGGGCAGGCTTACCTTGGTATGTGGCAGGAAAGGACATGCAGCAAAATATTTTGTACGTAGTGCAAGGGCATGATCACCCAGCCTTATTCAAGACCTCAGTGATCCTCAAGGATTGTTCATGGATCGCTGGCACCCCACCAGATAACCATGGGCTCAGTGCAAGGTTGCGTTATCGTCAGAAGGACATTGCCTGCCACTTATCACTGCGCGAGGATCAGTCCGTTCACTTGCAATTTGATCAAGCACAATGGGCAGTGACCCCAGGACAGTTCGGTGTGTTATACCGCGATGAAGTCTGTCTGGGGGGAGGAATCCTATCCTCGGACTAAAAAAGTTCAAGCCCAAGCATTAAAGGCGTGAACCCGCATTACCTCAGGCTCAAAACGCTTAACTTGTTTTCTTGGCTTTCTTGACAGCAGGCTTTTTAGTACTGACCTTCGGGGTACTATCAGGGATGATTTCTGGTTCAACTTCATCTGCTTTTTCATTTGGAAACTTGCCTGATCCAATCGCAGGAGGCTGCGCCAAGGCCAAAGATGCAGGAGGCTGTGTTTCTTCAAATGATTTACGATGTTGATGCTTATCAGCAAAGTGAACCAGATTAGGATAATGCTCGCGCCACAGAATGTTAGGGAAGCGAAAATCAAGAAAAAACAAAGCAGAACCTACCGCAGCATCTGCCAAAGAGAAGGTTTCTCCAAAGCAGAAATTACGTTCGCCCAGATCATTCGAAATTTGCTGTAACGCATGCTGAATTTTACCGTATTGACGTTCAATCCAAGCTTGGCTGCGTTCATTCTCAGGACGACGACTTTCCATAATCAGTAAAACACCTGCATCCAGCAAGCCATCCGCAATCGCTTCCCAACGTTTTACCAACATGCGAGGACGTGCATCGTCAGGAATCAAACGACCAACCGGAGTCACTGTGTCTAAATACTCCGTGATCACGGCTGAATCATGCACAGGTGTGCCGTCATCCAAAACTAACACGGGAACTTTACCCAAAGGATTAAATTCAAGTGAAGGGTTATTCGGTACCGAAACATCAGTGGGGATTAACTCACACTCGAGACGTTTTTCAATCAACACCACACGCACCTTGCGTGCGTAGGGACTCGTATGACTTGCAAATAATTTCATATTCCTTCCAGCATTTACTATTTCACTCAGTATAACACCCAGCCTACTTTCATTTGACTTTGACCACTCGCCTCACTGCCAAATACGATAGGCCAGGCTCGCGCTGAGGCCGCGAAAGAGAATGGTAGAATGCAGAGCTTGTTTTGTTTTTCCGCTTTTCGAGGCTTTCTCCGATGTCCCTAAATCCCTTAAATGCCCTATCGCCCCTTGATGGACGTTACCGCTCACGCACCGAAGTGTTGAGCCCCTTCTTCAGCGAATTTGCTCTCATTCGCTATCGCGTTCAAGTTGAAGTAGATTGGCTCATCACCTTATCCGCGTGCAAAGACATTGCCGAGATCGAACCTTTCTCTGTTGAAACCTTAGATCAATTACGCGAACTGGTCAGTGATTTTTCAGAATCCGATGCCGCTCAAATTAAGGCCATCGAAGTTCGCACCAATCATGATGTCAAGGCAATGGAATATTGGCTAAGGGAGAAACTTGCAGACAATCCTGAGATTGTGCGCGCGGGTGAATTCATTCACTTTGCCTGTACTTCTGAGGACATCAACAATCTCTGCCACGGCATGATGTTGTCTCATGCCCGCGATCAAATTCTATTACCCGCTATCGATGCCATTACTGAACGGTTGAATGCATTGGCATTAAAGCATGCTGATTTAGCCATGTTGGCGCGCACCCATGGCCAAACCGCTACACCCACTACGCTGGGTAAAGAAATGGCTAACGTCTCCCGTCGTTTAGCAAAAGCACGTCATAAGCTCTCTGTGCTGACCATGCCCGGAAAAATGAATGGCGCCGTCGGTAACTACAATGCGCATCTGGCGGCGTATCCAGATTTAAACTGGGAATCACTGTGTGCAGAATTTGTATCAGCGCACGGCCTTGAATTTAACCCCTACACTACTCAAATTGAACCCCATGACGGCATCGCAGAATGGATGGATGCTTATGCGCGTATTAACACCATCTTAGTGGATCTGGATCGCGATATTTGGGGCTATATCTCCTTAGGTTATTTCCGCCAGCGCCCCAAAGCAGGGGAGGTAGGGTCTTCTACCATGCCACACAAAGTCAATCCCATCGATTTTGAAAACTCCGAAGGCAATTTAGGATTGAGTAATGCCTTACTGCGCCACCTTGCCGAAAAGTTACCCATCTCAAGATGGCAGCGCGATCTCACAGACTCTACTGTGCTGCGTAATCTAGGTGTGGGATTGGGCTATGCCCTCTTAGGGTACGACAGTTGTGTTCGTGGCTTAGATAAATTGGAAGCCGACCCAGTCAGAATTCACGCTGATTTATCTCAAGCATGGGAAGTCTTGGCTGAACCCATTCAAACCATGATGCGTAAATATTGCCTCGATAACCCTTATGACCGATTGAAGGCCTTGACGCGAGGAAAGTCGGTGGATGAAGCCATGCTCAAAGAGTTTGTGGCCTCCCTGCCGATCCCAGAATTCGAGCGCGAACGTCTCGCAGCAATGACACCCGAAAGCTATATCGGTCTTGCTGCAGTCCTCGCTCAACGCGTTGACTAAGATGCATTGGTGAGCGGGAGAAAGCCTGAATGCTTAATGTCGAGCAGACCTCAAGCCACCAATTAAAGCAGGCAACAAAGTCACAATGATAATACCTAGGCTAATCAAAGAGAGATTGCCTTTGATCAACGGAATGTCACCGAATATATATCCTGCACCAACCATCGTTCCTACCCATGTGATTGCGCCAACCACGCTAAAAATCTGAAACCGATGGGCTTCCATTGTTCCTAAACCCGCAGCAAAAGGGGCGTAAGTCCGAACAATAGGAATAAAGCGGGCAAGAATCACCGTCTTACCGCCATGCTTTTCATAGAAAGCATGGGTTCTCGCCAAGTATTCAGGATTAAGCCAACGTGAATTTGCGTTGTTGAATAGGTGCGGAGCTAACCAACGACCAATATAAAAATTACTTAGATTCCCTAAGGTAGCAGCGAGGCTTAAAACAATCACAATGCTTCCCATATCAATTGCCCCACTCGCTGCAGCAGCTCCCGTCACGAACAACAAAGAATCACCAGGCAGCATGGGTAATATGACTAAGCCTGTTTCACCAAAAACAATCGCCCCAAGAATGAAATAAGACCAAAAGCCATAGTCTTTGATCAGCGCAAGCAGACTTTGATCGAGATGACCGAGTATCTCCAGCATCGGTTTATTCGCCTAGATTTCTTCGCCAGGGCGAATCACTTCCTGTTTTTTCTCTACATGCACAAAGTCATCACGTGTCATACCCAGCCACATAGCAATTGGGCTTGCAACAAGCACCGAGGAATAAATACCGAAGATGATGCCGATGGTCAGCGCCAGCGCAAAGTAGTGCAGTGCCTCACCGCCAAAAAATAACATCGAGGTCACCATTAACTGCGTACAACCGTGTGTGATGATCGTACGGCTCATCGTGCGCGTGATGGCATTATCGATCACCACCGCCACCGATGCCCCACGCATCTTTCTAAAGTTTTCTCTCACTCGGTCGAATACCACCACCGACTCATTGACCGAGTAGCCCAGAATGGCCAGTACGGCAGCCAAAACGGAAAGGCTAAACTCCCATTGAAAGAAAGCAAAAAAGCCTAGGATGATCACCACGTCATGCAGGTTAGCAACGATGGTGGCAATGGCAGGCCGCCACTTAAAACGTAGGGCCAAATACAACATGATGCCAATCGAAACAAAAAGCAGCGCAGCAGAACCATCACGAACCAACTCATCACCAACTTGTGGTCCTACAAACTCTACCCGTTGCATCTTGGCACTTTGATCGGCTTGGATGAGTTTTTGCATCACTTGATCCGACAACTGAGCGCTAGACAAACCCTGTTTGATCGGCAAACGAATGAGCACATCACGCGAAGTACCAAAGTTTTGAACACTAGCGTCATTGAAACCAAGCGTGGACAAAGCACCACGAATACCTTGCACGTCAGCAGGCTGAGCGTAATTGACCTCCATCACCGTACCGCCAGTGAAGTCGACAGATAAATTCAATCCCTTGGTAAGAAGAAAGAATACTGCCAATAAAAAAGTGATCAAGGAAATTGCAGTGGTATAACGCCCCCAACTCATGAAGGGGATGTCTTTACGAATCCGGAAAAACTCCATTCCTAACGGCTCCTACTCGGGTCAGTGACCCATTTATCGATGACTATTGGGGAGGGGCATCTTCACGCCACTGGGTATTTCCGATGGAGAGCTTCTCTATTTTGCGTGAGCGACCATAGATCAGATTAACCAATGCTCTAGATACCAATACCGAGCTAAACATTGAGGTCAAGATACCTAAAACCAAGACCACTGCAAAACCTTTCACCGGGCCTGATCCAAAAGCAAAGAGTGCGATTCCAGCTATACCCGTGGTCACGTTTGAATCCAAAATTGTTGCAAAGGCCCGATCGTATCCGGCAAAAATCGATGCCGCGGGGGAGTTACCATTACGTAATTCTTCCCGAATACGTTCATTGATCAGGACGTTGGCATCAATCGCCATCCCCACTGTAAGTGCAATACCCGCCATACCCGGCAAAGTTAATGTTGCTTGAAGCAAGGAGAGCAATCCAACCAAGAACAACACATTGATTGCCAAAGCGACCACCGAGATCAAACCAAACAGCATGTAGTAGGCAACCATGAATGCACTGATCGCAGCAAAGCCAATCCAGGTGGAATGAAAACCTCGCGCAATGTTCTCAGCGCCCAAACTCGGGCCCACCGTCCGCTCTTCCAAGAATTCCATTGGCGCAGCAAGTGCCCCCGCCCGCAGCAAGAGCGCCAGATCATTGGCTTCTTTAGGACTAGATAACCCGGTGATTTGAAAGCGCGCACCCAGTTCATCTTGTATCGTTGCGACACTGATGGCTTCAGTCCGTGTTTTCTCAATCAACAGAATCGCCATACGCTTTTTCAAGTTCTCACGAGAAACCTGTTTGATAATGCGCGCACCTTTCCCATCCATACTGATGTTTACCGAAGGACGGCTAGATTGCGAATCAAACCCAGCAGATGCGTCGGTAATCACTTCACCCGTCAGTACCACTTGCTTGCGAACAAATACCGGAACCCCTCTGCGCTCCACCACCAGCTCATCGCCAAATGGCGCGGGCTCAGTCATGGATGAAGGAGCAGCATGCTCCTCATCTACCAATCTAATTTCAAGGCTTGCTGTGCGACCAATAATTTCCTTGGCTTTAGCGGTATCCTGAACACCAGGCAACTGAACGATGATGCGATCTTCGCCTTGTTGCTGAATGATCGGTTCCTTTGCACCTAATTCATTTACCCGGTTACGGAGTGCCAATATATTCTGTTTGAGAGCAGAATCTTGGATCCCTTTGTATGCCTCTGGACGCAAAGTCAGAGTAATACTCAAATCTTGTCCTTCACCTTCGTTTCTTAAGATGAAATCAGGAAACAATTTTTCCAGTAATTTATTGCCTGCATCCCGCTGTGCCGGCTCTTGGAATCGCGCAGTGATCCGATTGCCATCGCGACTGATACCGGCGTAAAACACCCTTGCATCCCGCAACTGGGAACGCACTTCACTGGTAGCAGAATCGATGCGTTTGTTGATCGCGGCCTTCATATCCACTTGCAACAAGAAATGCACCCCGCCCGATAAATCGAGGCCTAAGTACATCGGCAAGGCCCCGATCGACTCCATCCACAAAGGCGCATTCGATACGAGATTTAATGCCACCACAAAAGATGGCTGCTGGCCTTCAGGATTGAGGGCATGTTCCAGAACATCCCTTGCCTTCAGTTGGGCATCGGTATCCTGAAATTTCACGCGAATACTCGATGCTTCCATCGATGTACCCGTGGCGGAAATATTTGAACTCAGTAATGCTGCAGCGACCTGGGCACGCAGCGCATTATCTGGCTTGGCATTTGCAGCTAAAGGGGAAACCTGAACTGCGGGAGACTGCCCAAAGAAATTGGGCAGTGTGTACAACAAGCCGAGGAATAACGCGATCGCAATCACCGCGTTTTTCCACAGAGGGAAACGATTCATTTTAGGGTACCGTTGGGGAGCAAGGCAGTCACTGCTTGACGTTGTACTTTCACAACGGTGCCTTTAGCAATTTCCAGATCTAAATAGCTTTCGTCTAAGGCTTGAATCCGACCCAGTACGCCGCCTGCAACCACTTCGTCGCCTTTTTTCAGGCTGGTCAACATGGTGGCCACCTCTTTTTGGCGTTTAATTTGCGGACGAATCATCAGGAAATACAGCAACGCAAACATCACAATGATAGGCAAGAAGCTGGTCAGCTCTGCAATCGGGGCGCCAGCGCCATCAAAAGCGCCTGCAAATGCGTCAGTAATAAACATATAGTGAACTCGCTAGAAACAATAACTCATGAGTTTAGCACGGCGCGCTGTCGCTGAAACTGTGCTCGAAAGTCTGACAACCGACCAGCCAGAATAGCCTCACGCAGACTCCGCATTAAATCTTGGTAGTAATGCAGGTTATGAATAGTATTGAGCCTGGCCCCCAAGATCTCTTTGGCTTGTTGTAAATGATGCAGATAGGCCCGGGAAAAGTTGTTGCAGGTATAGCAAGAGCAATCTGAATCCAAGGGTGTCGTATCTTGCTTGTACTTGGCATTACGTATCTTGATATCGCCATGACGGGTAAAGAGCCAACCATTACGGGCATTTCGGGTAGGCATGACACAATCCATCATATCTTCGCCATGTGAAACGGCATCTACAATATCTTCAGGGGTTCCCATTCCCATCAGGTAGCGCGGCTTTTCCTTAGGTAAACGCTGCGGGGTGTGGGCTAAAATTCGGGCTCTATCCTCGGCGGGTTCCCCCACCGATAAGCCACCCACGGCATACCCCGGCAGATCAAGGTCTACCAGTGATTGAACAGACCACTCACGCAAGTCTTCGTACATCCCACCTTGTACAATCCCAAACAGCGCATTGGTATTCCCCTCATGGGCGCGCTTGCTTCGCTCTGCCCAGCGCATGCTCATTTCCATCGACTGTTTGGCAGTTTGATAGTCTGCGGGATAAGGCGTGCACTCATCGAAAGCCATGACGATGTCTGAATTCAATACTTTTTGAATGCGCATGGATTCTTCTGGATCAAGGAACAAGGCATCGCCATTGATGGGAGATCGAAAGGTCACTCCCGCCTCGCTAATCTTTCTTAAATCACCCAAGCTAAAAACTTGAAAACCACCGGAGTCGGTCAGGATTGGCCCATTCCAACTCATGAATCCATGTAAACCACCGTGCGCCTCTATTACTTCGAGCCCAGGTCTTAACCAGAGATGAAAAGTATTGCCGAGCAGGATATGCGCACCAAGTTGCTTGACCTCCAAAGGCGAAAGGCCTTTCACCGTGCCGTAAGTACCTACCGGCATGAAGGCAGGCGTTTCCACCAATCCATGCGGCAACTCTAAGGTGCCGCGGCGGGCCAAACCATCTTCAGCTAATAAAGAAAAACGCATCATCCCATCTCAAAAGAGTAGTGATATCTATTTGGTTACAAAAATATCCGAAATTATTTCAGTGACATACGATCAATGACCATCGCATCACCATAACTAAAAAATCGATAACGCTCTTGAACAGCATGCTGATAGGCCTGTTTTAAACGCTCTATTCCACCAAAGGCCTGCACCAACATCAGCAAGGTCGATTTAGGCAAATGAAAATTGGTAAGCAATCGATCTACGATTTTAAAGTTGTAGCCGGGTGTAATAAAAAGGCGCGTATCGCCCTGCTCCGCCATGAACCGTCCTTCCTGCGCTTCATCTGCGGCGGCTTCTAAGGCACGCAGACTGGTCGTTCCGAC
>Ga0114963_10002213_pt1 | contig 13254 bp, 9 predicted proteins | sample C_131016_EF_Meta_FD_87019 | JGI IMG/M metagenome (GOLD analysis project Ga0114963, IMG submission 87019) | Freshwater microbial communities from Lake Croche, Canada to study carbon cycling - C_131016_EF_MetaG | ecosystem: Environmental > Aquatic > Freshwater > Lake | place: Lake Croche, Canada...
AACGGTACTACAGTTGATATTTATGATATGAGATTCTGTCCACATATTATTAACAAGTTGGTTTAAGACTGTCTCTATCAAAGTCGTTTTGCCAATTCCACTAATTCCTTTAATTCGGAGGAAACCCCTTTTGTCTAATGCTTGATAACACTCTTTTTCTAAAAAGGGTCGAGGAACGTATAAGTTAAGACTGAAATTATTTCTTTGGGCTTGCCATTTAGGAAATTCCACCTCCCAAAGCCATTTAAAGGCTCGCTCAAATGGACTATTCTCTTTACTAGGACGACCACGTTCTGAATTATCTATTTTGGCACCTGCCTTTCGGAAAACGTCGTAAAGTCTAGATAATTCAGTTAGGATTCGTTGACGCCTATTGAAGTCATCTTTCCCGAAGATCTCATCACCTAATTCTTGATAGGTTTTGTTACGGTTATTAGGATGAAATACGTAGAGGAAAATCTTCTTTCTCATTGGGGGAAAGCCTCTCTCTTCAGCCTTATCCTTTAAAAATAGGTCACATTCAGAAGAATTTTGCTGTTCTAATTTGTTATTTGAAGGACAAATAGACAAGGCTCGGTTATTACAAGAAAAGTTATTGAACATATAGCCCTTAAGAAAATTTTAAGAAGAGTAGTAGAGTAAGAGTAATAGTCTATCAATCAATAGACCTCTTGCGGAATTCCGGCTAAGCTGTTAATTTGAGTTCATAATTATAGATACCAGCTATCAGATTAACTCGTAAACAAAAGCGCTTTCTTCTATTTCTATAACGACTTGATAAAATTCTGAATCTTTTAAGACGTCTAATAACATTTTCAACACCTATTCTTTGAGAAGCTAATTGAAAATTTTCTTTTTTTTTCAAGGGTTAAAGGATTTTTTTTAGTTTTTTTATAATTATTTAATCCCCAAAGTAAATACTACAAGACTCAATCCAGGCTTCTAATTTGGCATCCTCATTTTGAGTATCAGAGATTAATTCTTTCATTAACTGAAATTCCCTAATTATTTTGTCCATTTCTTCGATATCTTCTACTATTTTTTTAGCTTGTTGTTGGATTTTATTAAGTTTTAGCAAGATGGTTTGAAGATCAACTTGGTTCATAAGATACTCCTTATTGAATAAAAACGACAGAACCCCTTTATATTTCTATTCGGTTTGAGTAGTGATATTTTACTGAACTTTTCTTAAGTTTTACAAAACTTTATATTTTTAAGAGATAGAGAACTCTTATATATTGACTTTTTAGTGTTAAGGTTAACAACAAGCAATTTTCTTAATTCTTCAATTGCTTGTTGTTGACTTCCAATCTTGCCAATATAAAGTTAGTTGACTTGCTGATCTGTTTGGCTTAATAGTTACAAGCAACCCGAGCAATATTTCCTCCTACTGATCCAGCAGAATATCCATCCCAAGAGTTTCTTAACCATTTCCAGTTATAAGCATCAGACTGCAATTGATAGGGGGAACATGAGGCAATAGCGGGATATTTTCCAGGGTTTCCTTTGGTTGATACCCAAAATATGACATGCCTCCATCCTCCTGCAGAATAGTACTCTGAGCGATCATCCAAGTCTACCTGATAGGTGATTCCGTTTGATGAAGTAGCAGCGTCGATCATATATTCAGCTTTGGCAAAATTAACAAAGGTGAAAGTGCTTCCTAAAATGAGTCCACAAGTCAGTAAAATTTTACGCATAAAGCCAAGTCCTCTTGAAGTTATAAACAACATTTTTCTTCTGATATATGTTTATTTAAACATGGTTTTTTGTTTAACTTATTAATGGTGTATTTAATCTCAAAACAGAGTCTTTATATGTCTAAAACAATAATTTAAGAGTTAATTTAGTGAATAAATAGTAACAATAATTCTGTTTAATAGAGATTTGTGCAAATTGATTCACAACAAAAAAAAGGATGCTTTCACAACATCCCTCTAGCTTTTATAAATGTACTGCTTAAAATAGTTTTCAATTAACTCGGTAAGGGTTTATAGTTCATGGCATCACTGTGCCGAAACGGGAAAATTGTATGTTAAGCCTGTAAAGTATATACAGCAAGGATTCTAGCGATTCAGTGCTATACTAAATATCACTAAGACCAACGGAGTGTAATACATTAAAACTGAGATTTGTCCACTTTTTTAATCTCTTATTATACAAAAACACCACACAGGGGCAGGTAAACCAGTTTGCTTCTTTAGAAGTCATCGAACACAAGTATTACTTAAAAACTTTATTGATAAAGCTGATAAATTTTATAGGTTATTTTGTACGAATTTTCTAGTTGAGATAGTGATATTTAGTATAGCACTGAATCGTTAGAAGATATACTGTATAAAGGTTACAGCGTTAACGTACATTTTTCCTTTTTTGGCACGGTGATGCCTATTAGGCAATACGTCTGCCCACTCTTATCACCCCTACAGGCATGTTGATTATTTATGTAACATTGGACCTAATTGTTGCATTGATTGGGTAGTTGTGTAGAGTTTTCCATTAATTACTATCTGTTCTGTTTTTCTAAAACAATCTTTTAATTGAAATATGTCAGAACTTGAGAGAACTATCTCTTTTTGTATGTTTAAGACTACATTACCAAAAGTAAAATTAATTTTCCATCTATCTCCTCCTTTATGAAAATAAACTATGCCAATTTCTTGATTAAATTTGAGAGAGAAAGTTTCAGTTAGTCTATTAAGTTCTTTTTGGGCTTGAGTAATTTCTATTTCTAACTCATTTTGTAAGGCTTTAGGAAGAATAACTCTATTCTTGATTAAAAAAAAAGGATAACAACTAAACGAATTGGCAAGAGGAATATTAGCTTGTGTCATTGCCGGACTATTCAGTGTTAAAAAGAAAATAGAAGAGGATAACAACAATGAATGCAAGAGTAACTGTGTTTGTTTTATAAACATTCATTCTCCATCTGATTGATAAAGGGTTTAACTATTAACTAGGTAACTTGTCCCCTCTCCCAATGTGAAAGAGGGGTTAGAGGTAAGGGTCATTTCTTAACAAGAGTAGTAATCTCTGGATTTTGAAGAAGTTTTTGAGCGTCAGCTATTAGTAGATTACCCCAAAGATTCCGTTTGAGAGTGTCAATATTTGCCCAACTTTTATCTAAAACTAGAGCCTTCTTCGCTAATTCTAATCCTTTAGCTTGTTCTCCTTTAGCATAGAGAGCAACAGCAAGAGCAAATACAGGTTCAGTCGGTTGGGAGTTAATGTCAATAGCTGTTTGCCACTGTTTTAAGGCAGATTCAACGTCACCTTTTTCATAGAAAATATAGCCAATATTGACGATAGCAGGGAACAACTTTGGCAGAAGTGCAATGGCTTTATTATAATCAGCTAAAGCCGCTTCATTGTTGCCCTGTTTTTGGTAAGTGACTCCCCTATCAAAGTAAAGTTCAGCCCACTCAGGTTCACGTTGAATAACCAGATTAAAATCACTGATTGCTCCTGGATAATCTGCTAATTCTCCCTTAACTAATCCACGCTTTACATAAACATCAGTATCTTCAAATATCTTTAGTTCCAGTGCTTTATTATAATCAGCTAAAGCCTGGGGATATTTTTGCAGTGATTGATAGGTTAAGCCTCGACGATAGTAGGTTTCAGGCTGGTCAGCTTTGAGTTGAAGAGAATGGTTAAAATCTTCCAAGGCAGCTTGATAATCCTCTAAAGCATAGACGATTATGCCTCGGTAAAAATAGAGTTGAAAATTCCTGGGATTAGCCTCAATTTCTTTAGTATAAAAAGCTTGCTGAGGTTTGCCTCTATCATTATAAAAATTAACCTTAGATAATATTTTTATATTAGATTTGAGTTGGTTGGACTTCTGAAAATCTTCCTCGGCTTCTTGAGTTTTTCCTAATTTTTTACGTGCTGCTCCTCGAAATGAATAAAGTAAAGGATTCTCAGGAGATTGTTGAATTTCTTTGGTGAAAAGCTCTTCAGCTTTTTGGAAATCTCCCTTTTCGTCATCTCCTTTTAATTTTTCTATCTCAGCTTTTTGATTATCGGCTTTAAATTTTTCTTTATCTATGAGAAAGAGTCCCCTAAAAAAATAAAAGTCGGGATTATCGGGTTCAATTTCTATAGATTTATTTAGATCAGCGATAGATAGATTTAGATCAGCGAGCGCTCTTTCCATATCTCCCGAAATACTATAGGTTAATGCTCTTCTATAGTAATCAGATGCTCTACTTTTGTAATAAGAAGCATTCTTGGGACTTAGCTCAATACATTTAGTTTGATCGCTAATGGCTTTATCCCATTGGTTTAACTGGCCATAAGCAAGACCTCTCAAATTATAAGCACCAATTAACGATTCTGGCTCGATTTGCGTGGGATTGTCAATCACTTTTGTTAGATCTGCAATTTGTCCTTGAATATCTCCTAGTAAATAGCGAAAATTTGAGCGAATAAAATACGGCGTACCCCAGTCAGGGTTGAGTTGAATGGCTGTCTCGAGATCCTTAAGGGCAACTGAGAGATCTGCAACTTCTGCTCTGCCTAAATAAAGCTTTGAATAATTTGGTTGTATTTCAATGGCTTTAGTATAGTCATTGTAGGATCTCTGACGATTGCTGAACGAAAGTACGTATGCTCGGAGCGAGTAACTAAAAAAATTGGGATTGAGTTTAATAGATTCGGAAAGAGCTTCTTCTGCTTCAGGATCTCGATTTAAGTCCACTAAAATACGTCCTCTCCATTGGTATAGCTTCGCGTCGTCTAGGGGTGTGATTTGAATTGCTCTGTCAATGGCAATGAGAGATTCTGGATATTTTTTAAGGGTTCTGAGTACTCTTGCTTTCCAATACCAAGCCAGAGTAAACTTTGGGTTAATTTCAGTGGCTTTCTCAAGAGTAGTTAAAGCTTCTGTTCCTTTATCATTCGAGTCTAAACTTTTGCCTTTGAGGTAGTATGCTTGATAAAACTGAGGATCTCGTTTAATAGCTTGGTTATATGCTTCAATAGCTTTATCATATTGCCCAAGACGGTCTTGAGCGCGACCATAGTTCAACCACTCAGCAGCAGTTGATGACTCTGTAGGGAGCTTTTCGGTAAATAAAGTGAGCTGTATCTGCTTAATTTGTTCTTTGGAGAGAGTTGTCGGAGCTTTGGTTTGTATCTTAAACCACTTTTGGTTGATTTTCTCTCGGAGCAATTGTCCCAAAAAGACTTTAACAGGAACCCCTAAGCTAGATCCCAAATGAATTTCTTCTTGTTTAACGTTCTCCATTCGTTCATCTTCTGCTCCTGTATTGATACCAATGACCCGACCTTGATGATCTAGTACCGCTCCACCACTCATTCCTCTTAAGGAGAGACAACTGTAAACTAACTCCGTCTGTTGTGAGAGAGAGAAGTTATCTTTTGTAAGAATTGTATTTAAAGCTTTTGAATGGACTAACCCTACTGAAAATTTTCTGGTGATACTGCCCGATTTGACGACAGGAAAGCCCGAAATGAACATCAGGGGACTATCCCAAGTGTCTTTTTGTCTATCATATTGACCTATGGGATAATCGGCTAAAGTAGCGACTTGATATAATTTAGTACTAGTAAACTTAAGTAGGGCAAGATCAGTTTTCTCAAAGGTTTTGATGCCATCCTTTTGGAGTTGATGAGTTTGACCATCAGGGGTAATTATTTTAAGCTCCGTAAATCCCTCTGCTACATGGCGAGCAGTTAAAACATAGTAAGTTTCTCCATTGCGTCCGACAATGACTCCAGAACCATTCTCTGTGGTATTGGGTCTATCTATCCTCACTGTAATCTGTTCAGCGATTTGATTAACTTGTCTGGGAATGTTGGCTTCTGCCCCTTCATTGGTGTAGAGTTTGGTGAGAAAGTTGACAGGTTCAGAAGGAATGGCAAAACTCATTTGCTGGAGTTGTTTCTTGGTTGCCTCATCGGGTGTTGTGCCATCTTGATACTCGTAGGCATTGGCTAAAATAGCGTTTCCTTTGCCCAAAATGCCGATTAATTGCCCGTTTTGATTTAAGAGGACTCCCCCACTCATTCCCTGTTGAGTGAGATTGGTAAAGCCAATTTGATAGCCACCAACAAGTGTTTTCGGAGAAATTAGGGAGATTTTTCCTTCACTAAAGGCTAATTGTGCGCTATCGTAGGGAAAACCTGCAGCATAGACACTTTGATTAGGGGTGAGTGATTCGGGACTAGCTAGGGTTGCTAAGGTGTAACTATTGGTGGATTGAAATTCTAGTAGTGCTAGGTCGTTTCCTGTAATTGCATCTTCTGAGGTTTGCAGGGTGGCTGTATGAGTTATGCCATCTGGAGTCTGAATACCGTAAGATTGTCCCCTTTCTACGACATGGGCATTAGTAATAACTATGTAGGTTTGTCCTTTTTTGCCTATTAGTACTCCAGATCCGCTACTATTTCCCGCATAGACTCTGACTGTGATGGCTTGGGCTTTTTGACTTAGTTCTTGATTGGTTTGAGCTATGAGTTTTTGGGAAGAGGGGATGAAGGATGGGATAGCTAGTACATTATGGATAATTAATAAGCTGCCTAAGCTAATAACCAGAGAGAATGATATGTGTTTTTTTTGCATGGTAAGTGATTTTTCAAAATAAATTTCTTATATAGCGCTACGCCAAAACATTAGGACATTTTAAAAGCTACTAAAGGCAACGATGATAAGTCTTTCCCCCTGCCTCCTGCCCTGTCTAGCCTCTTGCTTGCTATAACTAGGTAACTTGTCCCCTCTCCCAATGTAGGAGAGGGGTTAGAGGTAAGGGTCATTTCTCAACAGGGGCAGTGCGGAGAAACTCTTCGATATCGATTCGAACAAAACGTTGATTGCCAGTATGTGGGACTGGACCGACTTTATCTCCGTTTAAAATCTTAGTTAAATGTTCCAAGATTTTAGAGGAATCATCACCAGGACGAAGCGTGATCAACATAGTAGCGCAGGGTTCTCCATAGGCTTTAGCAGAACAAATAACGGGTTGGTCATTAACTCTGCCGTTGGTTAGCATATTGAGCGTGTTGTTATTATAGGCTTCTTGAAAGCGAGGGGACACCTCTTTACACCTTCTTTCAGGGGAATAGTTGGGAAAATATTGAGTTTCCCAGCGAATTATCGCTATTTTGCCGCGAGAGGTCCAAGCAAAGGTTGTCGGCATTTGTTTTCCTATCGCTGCATCAAAACTTTGACCACAGATAAATTTAACTGGTTCTTCAGCGTGAACCATTGCACTAGAAGGGATCAAACTCAGGTTTAAAGGTATGATACCAAAGCTGAGTAATGTGATAGCAATAAGTCTTTTCATGGTTTTTTTTCTGGTTGTTTAATGTTTATTCTCGGTTTCTACAGGAGTATTACGCATTAACTCCTCTAGATCTATTTGGATGAACACTTGATTGGTATGCTTATCTGGACCAACTATGTAACCATTGAGGTTATCTTTGAGGTCATTGACTAGTTTACGTCCGTCTTCGTTAGGTCTTAACGTCATGATCAAGGTTTCGCATGTTTCACCATAATCTCTAGCAGTACAAATAACGGGTTGGTTCTTAATATAACTATTAGTCAAAACCTTGAGTGAACCCTTATTATAGGCATATTGAAAATTAAAAGATACTTCCCTACACCTTTGTTCTGGAGCAGAAGAACCTAATCTTTTTTCCCAGCGAATTAGAGGGGTTTTCCCTTTTAATTGCCAAGCAAAAGTCGTCCAAACAGGAGGGTTAACTCCTTGTAAACAGACGAAACGTAGTTTAGGAATAGTTTGAGAATTAGTCTGAGTAGTCATAAAGACTGTAAAGACTATCACTGCTATTGTTACTAAAATAAGTTTGATTAGGTTGATTATTTTCCTTTTTCTAAAACTGCTAAACACAATGCCCTCCGAAAGAAACATAACTTAGCTGTTAGTACTAACCATAACACTTATATTGGTAGTCAAGATAAAATAGAGAAAAAATTCAACGCGCTATATAGAGAACTAAGCTGACTGTGAGATTTTCTTCATTCCTATCACTTTTTTTCAAGAAAATCTTGATTTTCACAGGTAGTCAACTTATTTTGAATATCTGGATGAGTCTTCCTATAATCCCTTGTCCAGTTACAACCTTGTTTTAATAACTGTTCTAGATTAATCGTCCATGGTAATATAGCTCCGTTATCATATCCTACTAGGAGAAATTTCCCATCGTAGTTAAACTTTAGAGTATTTACAGGACTATTAGAGTTAGATTCATCAAGTTTTAATAAAAGAGTTGGGGAAGTTTTAACTGTCCACAATTCAATTGTTCCGCTCTTCCCTCCAACAGCAATGATTTGACCATCTGGACTAAAATCAATTGTCCTAATTTCATCGACCGAATCAGTTTGAAGTGGTGGGTCAAAAAATCCTTGCTGATTCCCAAAAGTGATTAATCCTTCACTACTTCCAATAGCAAAAGTTTGACCATCTGGACTAAAATCAACTGTAGTAATTTTCTTCGTTTTTTGATTAATTAAGGATTTAATTAGAGTTCCATCCTGTTTCCAAAGTTGGAGCGTATTATCACTAACAGAAATGAAAATTTGACCATCTTTACTAAAAGTAACACTATTGATGGAACCATTATGTTTACTCAGAGTTTTTAAAAGTTGACCATCTTGTTTCCAAAGTATTAAATTGCCTCTATCATCCCCAGAAACAAATATTTTCTTATCTGGACTTAAGATAATGCTCTTGACCTCACTTTGATGTCCATTGAGAGTTTTAACTCCGTGAGGATTTACTATTGTAATCTTCCCATCTATCTGACCAAGAACAATAACTTTAGAATCTAAATCAAAATCCATACTGGTAGCAACTAGTTCTTTCTCAAACCATTTTCTATTTCTATATTGTCTATTTTCTAATTGCCATAAATTGACTAATCCATTGGTGCTACCAGAAACTATTATTTTTCCATTTTTACTAAATTTAACTCTAATCACTTCGCTCTTTTGTTGCATCAGTTGATGAGTTTCCAATTGCCAAAGCTTGACCGTAGAATCTTTACTACCAGAGGCTAAAAGTTTTCCATCGTGGCTAATACTCACACTCAAAACACCATCAGAATGTCCATTTAAGGTATCCAAAAGTTGACCATCTATAGTCCATAATTTTATAGTTTTATCAAGACTACTAGAAATTATCATTTTATTATCTCGACTAAAAATAATGCTCTTAACCCTATCAGAATGCCCAGTTAATGTTTTTATCAATTTATTATTTTTTCCCCATAGTTTAATATAATTATCTCCACCTGCTGATGCTAATAAACTATTATCGAAACTAAAAGCTAGACTATTTATTTCTTTTGTATGAGCATTGATCGTCTTAATTTGCTTTCCTTCTAATGACCAAAAAATAATCTTTCCCTCACTATCTCCAGTGATTAGTGTTTTTCCATCAGAGCTAAAAACAAGACTATAAATTGAACCATGAGAGTCAGTAAAAGTTTTGACAATTGTTCCGTCTATTTTCCAAAGATTAATTAATCCATTAGATCCAGCAGTAGCAATCATTTGTCCATCTGGACTAAAACTCAGAGTAAAAATAGCTTCTTTAGTTTTTCCCTCTGTTAACTCTTTTATTTCTTTGTTCTGAACAGTCCAAATTTTAATTGATCCTATAGTTCCATTGCTTGATCCTTCTGTACTTCCAGAAGCAATAAATTTCCCATTGGGACTAAAACTAACACTATAGACTGAGCTATCACCTTGAGAAGGTTTCAAAGTTTTTAATAATTTGCCATCAGCTTGCCAAATTTCAAATGTTCCATCATCACTTCCGGTCACAATTAGTTTATTATCTGGACTAAAACTAATACTTCTAATAGCGTTTTTTTGATGACCTTGCAGTTGATTTTTTTCCTTTTTTTGATCATCTTGTAGTTGATTTTTTTCCTTAATTTTATCAAGAATACTTAAAAGAGAAAATAAAGGACTAACAGTTGGATAATTAGCAATAGATTCTTGATTAGAAGTTATTTTCGCTAACTCTTGACCAGCCTTTATAGCCGAGACTAAACTATCTAATTGTTTAGAATTAAATTCTGTCGATGCATTAAATCCGGCTTTTTCTAGTAGATTTGCTTCTTTAATCTTTGTTAACTGCTGCTGACTATAGAAGCTAGTTGCGAGCGCTATACAAATTGATAAAATAGAAGTAATGCCTAAAATTAATCCCCCCCGCCAGATTAATTGTTTTGCTTTTTTATTAGCATCTACTAAAACTTGATTAGCTTTTCTATCTTGTTGAGTTTGACTAGCTTGGAAAAATTCATAATCTACATTACTTAATATTTTGCCTTCTGTCCACGATAAAGTCTCATTTAAAGTTTGTCCCTGTAATAAATAAATTGGATTGCGATTAGATTGTAACCAATAATAAAGTTGTGTACTATAAGGGCGTAGTTTATTTAATTGTTCTTCAATCCAATCGGGATGAAAAATACTTTGATAAATAGGATTATAAACTTGTAAATATCCATTGTACTTGACAACTAAACCCGTTAATCTAAGCATCAGTTGTTCTTCACTTTCATCTGCTATAATTGAATTCTCAAGAACTTGCTTATATAATGATAGTAATTTAATAGCTTTTTGTTCATTAACCAACAAGCGATCTCGAATAGTTTTTAAATGTTCTGGTTGATCTTGGCTTTCCCAATTATTAATTATATATTGTTCAATAATTTGAGTAATATTAACATTATTATTTTCAGCTTTTTGAGTTACGATAACACATACTTTTTGTGTTAAAAAAGGTTGTCCTCCTGTCCAATGTAAAATCTCTTCTAAAATAGCTTCAGGTTCTTTAAATTTAGATAATCCACCTAGCAAAGCCTCTCTCCCTTCAAGAAAAGTTATTCCTGGAAGATTAATAGATTTACCAATATTAAAAGGGGTTCTCTCTTTATCTTGAACTAAATCATTTGCTGAAGCTACTCCTAATAGACAAAAGATAAGGCGACAGTACTCTACATGATCGACTCGTTGATTATAACAAGCTCGAATAAAAGCGAAAAAATCATCTTTAAAAGGAACTCTAATTAAGCTATCAACTTCATCAATAAAAATAATTATATTGCCCGAAATTTGGGTTAAAATTAATTCAATAAATTCTTGAAAGCGCTTAACTTCGCTTAATCCTAGATGCTGCTGCCAAAATAAGTTTAAATCAACTTCTTCTAATTCTAAACTATCAAGTAGCTGCCTAGCAAAGCTTTTATACCACTTTTCTTGCTCGACGTGTATTCCAATCAAAGTTAAATCTAAAAACGCACAATTAATACCCTCATCTCGAAGTTTTCTACTGACTCTAACCCGTAAACTAGATTTACCCATCTGACGAGAATTTAAGACAAAACAATATTCACCTGCTTTGAGAAAATTATATAAGTCTTCATCTGCTTGACGGATAACATAACTAGGATGATCAGCACTTAAACTGCCGCCAAATTTGTAGTAATTAATCATTATAATCGCTGTTAAACATTTAATTTTGCTATAAAGATTAGCAAATTCAGATTCCCGTACATCCTAGCTTATAATTATTATAGCGAATTCTTAAAAAACTGATAGTATAAATTACATCTGATTCTAGGTATCTCCCCCTCGAACTTAATTAATCCCATACCTTCCAATTGATACAATAAAATAGTTCTATTGTTGAATTCTAGAGAATTTTGATTGTTGAGAATAGCTTTAAAAACTCTCTTTAAATCTGGATTAGTATTAAGACTATTTAATAATTTTAATAAATGTTGTTGATAAATACTAGTATTAGTAGCAGCATTATTTAATAAATCTCTAAGAGAAACTTTCTCATAAAATAAGTAGTAAAAAGCTAGACGAAGCAGATAGGGATGACCGCCAACAAGCTCGATTAAGGGAATAGTTTCTTCTTGATGAAGGTTATGGCGTAAAGCTAAGTTTTGAACCTGTTTGAGTGTAAACTCTGTCAATTTTATTCCAAAACCAATATTAAAAGGAGATTGATGAAAATTTAATTTACCATAATCTTCTGTTGAATAGGATATGACCATTTTTAGTTTTTTCCAAGTTTTTGAATCATTACCTTTTTCATACAAATTTCTCAAAAGAGGAAAAAAGTTTTCATAGATATTAGAATATTTAAAAAGATGATCTACTTCATCCATAACCAAAACAAAAGTATTGTTAAGTTTTGATAATAGGCTTTGAAGATTTGTTGCACATTCAGTCATAGCAGATAAGTCAGCATCCCATTCGTTACGAGGAGATAAAGCATTATATTTTTTAATTATTAAATTATAGAAGAGATGAATAAAATCTACTTCGTTATTTAATTTAGAGTTTTCTATTTGACTAAAATCTAGATATAATGTGTCGAATTCTTTGGATTCACTATGAGCAATGATTCTTTTAATCAAAGAGGTTTTGCCCATTTTTTCGGGTGCGCTAATCCGAATTAAAGAATTGGTTAGCAGAGTATCTAAATCAGTTTCATTGTCATCTCTTTCGATGTAAAAAGGAGAATTAATCGGTTCGGGTCGATCTGGAAAATCAGGTGGAGTTGTAGTTAGATAATGTTTTTCAATTAGTTTATTACTGACTAGTTCTCGTTTGTAAGTAGTAAATATTTCGACCAAATGCTCCTTATGATTTTTTGATTCAGGACAGCCAAATCTTTCGGAGACTGAACGTATTCTATGATTGATTGCTGTTCTAGTAATTTTATCCTTAACTTCTAACTTATCACTATTTATTCTTTGAGTTATTTCATTGTCATCTAATCCTGCTAAGAAGAGTGGTAATATTTCTTTTTGAGGGGGGGTTAATTTGTTATTGTAGATATGCAAAAAATTTTCTCGATTCATAGGAAATTACCTCTAGGTGATTGGATGTAGAATCTTACTTTTCGTGTAATATAGCTGAGCGCCAAGTTGATTAGAACAGTCAAAAATTCCATAACTCGCCACTAACAAGTCTTTTCCTCCTGCATCCTGCTTCATCAATGCCGCCTGCCTCTAGCTATAGAATGTGACTAAATGGCTATAGGCTGTTTTTGGAATCGCTTAATGGCTCTTCTATATCAAATATTCTAGACGGATAATTGGCAAAAAGTATCGTAACCGTCCAAGGGAGTTACGAAACTTTAGGATTGTAGGGGTCTTGATGAGATAAATTAGAGAGTATGAGTGAAGAAATAGACTTAGGTGGAATAAAAGTTTTAGCAGTAGACTGGGAAG
>Ga0114963_10002215_pt1 | contig 13248 bp, 17 predicted proteins | sample C_131016_EF_Meta_FD_87019 | JGI IMG/M metagenome (GOLD analysis project Ga0114963, IMG submission 87019) | Freshwater microbial communities from Lake Croche, Canada to study carbon cycling - C_131016_EF_MetaG | ecosystem: Environmental > Aquatic > Freshwater > Lake | place: Lake Croche, Canada...
GAATGTTATGGAATAAAACTGCTGTTACAGTAGTTGCTGAAATTTATGTAGATGGTGATGTGCCAAATTCAGATGGTCAATATATGTATAAAGATGATAAAGATATAGCAGAGATAGATACTGACTTATTATGGTTTGATAAAATATCTGACAAGTTCAGAGATTGGACTGACTATGAATACATTAGTCAAAAATTATTAACTATTGATTATAAAGGTAATTATGTTCCTAAAGCATTTGCTGTTACTACTTATAAGATTGAACCAGGAGATAATGCCGTTGATATAACAGGAGTTGAATACTTATCTAAGGCAGACTCTTTAGGATTAGGATATAATATTATTGAATCAGAAAAGAGAGTAATTGATTGGTTTACTTACACTAAAACTATTACTGAATATACAGATGTTCTTTTAGAAAGATTATCTAAGCTAATTGATAGATATAGTGATGTTCTAAACAATAAAGGTCAGTTCCAAAGTGACCAATATACTCTTGTTGTTGATAAGATTTCTATGAATTTGGCTTTATGTCAAGATAGATTAGAACATTTGGAAGAAGAAACTTGGAACTAAATTCCAATTTGTTCTAGTGCTTTATCACGATTGTATTGCTTAACTTTATCCAAAAAATAATTATCATAAGATTTCATTTTATAGAAAAGTTCACTTTCAATAATAGTTCCACATCTATTAATTTCAATAAAGTCATTTGTCCACAATTCAGAGGCATATTTAGATTTTACTTTAACATAACACTCATAAATATTATGAGATTTTTTATTTATAGTTATTAAACTTATCCTACTAATATGCCAATGTCTGGGCATTTTCTTTCTTATTTGAATAATTACTCTTGCGCTAATTAATAACTTATGAATTAAAAAAGTCTTAGTAATTATCAAAAAGAATATCTCAATAAGTATATAAATAAGTAATAAAAAACCAGACCATCCATGTAAGGAAAATCCTATGTTACTTCCTTCTTGAAAAAAATCAATCATTATCTCCCGATTAAAAGTTGAATATTAATATTCTCTGATGTTGATGAACGATGATAACCATCAATTAATCTAAACTTACCATCTTTAACTAAAGCAATACCTCTAATACCATCATAATTCTTATCAGAATAATACTCTAAGTTTTTTGTATTAACTTTTCTATAATGTTCATCTGAGCCAAATATTATACTATCTCTTTCTACAGTTTCAATTGAGTATTGAAGATTTTTTAAATCTGGTAAAGTTTTACCATACTCTAAAATTAAAAGATACTCAATTCTTGATTTTATATCAAGAATTGAAAAAGCTTCGTTAATTTGGTCTTCAATTTTTTGAGCAACAGAATTTTCTAAGATAACATCATCAATTTCTTGACCGTAGTATCCACCACAAACTTGAACTTCCCAATTTGTTGGTTCGTAAACTTTATTGATTCTTAAAATTCTATCAATAGTATAGATGTCAATTTCTTTTGAAATATCACCTAATATAGAATTAATAGTAGAGTTTCTCTTTGATGATAGAGAGTTATCAAAAATAGAGTTATATATTTTATTAGCTATTGAAGGTATGTTAACTGTTACAACATGAGCATTTTCTAAAGTCGCACAACGGCAAATACCTTCCTCATCACAACCATGAGAAATACAGTTACTGCGAGTATCATAATCGTAGTTAGTACTATACTTAAAATCTTCTCCAACTATCATTTATTTTTAATTCTTGTTTTGTAGCTTTTACCATCTAATTTCTTATAGATATAAAACTGATTATATTTTAATTTACAATACAACTCGTGTAAAGATTTACCATCCATAGAATACCAAGTATAAGGTAGAATCTCATCTTCATGGTATGGATTCCATCTATTAAATCTATCAATAATCTTTTTTTTATCTTTGATTGGTTCATCAAAGTAATAAAAATGATCATGTTTAAGAGTAGCTTGTTTTTGCTTTATCTGTTCTTGTATTCTTTCAATTAAGTGTATTTTAATGAAGTTCATTTATACAAATTTATAGTTAACAATTCCGTTATGATAATATCTGAAATCATTAAGGTCTTTTCCCTCAATAACTTTCAAATATCCATTAATAGCACCAATTATATTTTGACGACCAGAAGTATTATCAGTATGAACATACCAATCCGGCAAGATTTTTAAATTATCTAAACAATAGTTTATTAGATAATCAACTGCATCTTTACCAGTCCACTCATGTCCATCTTTGTCTAAACAGGCCAAATCGTGGTCAAATGAAACTAATTCAATTTTGTCAAAATTATTATTAATCATTTTGACAAATTCAAAATAATCACGAACAATCACCCAATTGTCTGTTTGTGAGTAATCCAAACCTAAACCTTTAATTGAGTTGTGAGCCATTTCTGGAGTTCTGATGTCGTCTAAAAAAACTCTAATTTTTTTCATACTTTAGATTTAATATAAAAATAAATTAGTTTAAATAAACTCCTTTGTTTGTGCAGTAAAGGTCTAAATATATAGCCATACTAAGCCATTTTTCAAACTCTTCACTGTCTACTGACATTTCCAATCTTTGGATTAAGAAGTTAGCCATTGGTTGAGCCCAACTCATAGTAAATTTAGATCTTAATTCTTTTATTTTTTTCATAAGTTATAGTTATTGTTAAGAAATTCTTTTTCTACTTTAGTAAGTGAGTCTAAACCCACTTGACTTATTCTATCTAATATAGTATCAATATCCAAATTGTTGTATATCCAATCGTCTAAATCATCAACAAAAAATGAAAACTTCATTGAATTGATTAGACTTATTTTAGGGCCTACTTCTGAATTAAAATCAAAATTTGATTTTAATATATCTTTAGATAAGTCAGTTAATTCAAATCTAACTAAATTTTCTGAAAGAACTGATAAATATCTTTCAACTTCTGTTGGTTTAGCTATAGTAAAAAGTGTATAAACACCATCCTCCTCATAATCAAAAAATGATTCTGACTCCATATCAGCAATCTTTTCCTTATCTAAGTCAGAAAATCTGTCATAATCATCGTTTAAGTCAAATGATGACTTTGTGAATTTAATTTTGTAAAAGCAATACATATGTTATATATTCACAAATATAATAAAATTTTATCAATTCAAGAAATTTTAAATTCATGAAACATCATGATACCATTTATAAACATTATTAATATTATAAATATAATTGTATATGGAAAAGAAAAAAAGACCTGATAGTTTTGTAGAGGAAAGAATGACTAAAACATATCCGACAGAAATTGGTGCACCAAAATTTGAACCGGAGAATATTAGTCTTTTTAAAATTCAAAAAACTACTAAGATAAAAAAATACTATTCGTCAAAATTTGAAGAAATTACGAAAGAGTATGAAAAATTAATGTCAGAAATTAAAACTAATGAAAGACTTTATATGGCTTCTCATAATTTTGAACCAATTTCTGGTGAGATTTATCACTTATATAAAAAGAAATCCGGTGAAGAATTCTTTTCTTTAATATCTCCTGAACAATGGAAAAAATTTGATTTTATCGGCTCTTATAGATTCTTATCAGATGGAAGATGGGAGATATTTTAGATTAATTTGAATAACTAACATAGTGGTAGAAACCAAAATTTATCCAACACCACCCACTCCTAAAGTAGAGCGTGAACTAGGTGCTGCTGTCATTACCCATCCTGTAGTACCACCTGTACTGTTAGCTCCTGCATACCAAGTATTAGCAGGTGTAACTGTGTGACTTGTAGTTGATATATTTAAATAATCACAATAAGGAACAATTCCTTGTCCAACTTTATTAAGAACAGGAGAAATTGCACCACTTCTACTAATTTGAACTAAAGCTCCTGCACTTCCTCTTACATTAAATTTATAAAAATTATATGTACCAGCACCAAAAGCTATAAGATGTGCTGCTGTAGATGTATTATCTATAAAATTAGCAATTGTTGTAGTATTTCCACTTCCAAGACTATCCAAGTTTAATCTTGAACCACCGCCTCCTCTAGCGTATTCTATAGTGTAATATGTAAAACTACCTCCAGAAGCAAATGTATTAACAGTAGCTGATGTATCCGTAATAACTATTCTACTTGTTTCACAATTAAGAGTCATATTTGTAGATGTGGTAATATTCCAAACTGTACCTGTACCTGTAATAGTCCAATTGCCACTACCCATATTTAAAACTCTATTAGTACTATTTGTAGATGCAAATAATCCAGTTGTTATATTAGCACCATTATTTACATTAAGTGTACCTGTTGTAAGTGTAAATGTACTTGAAGTTGTAATGATAAAATTTGCATTAATATTAACTACACCAGCAGATGTTATAGTCATTGAACTATTTGAACTAAATGCGTCCACAAAAGTAAATGTACCACTACCTGCACCTCCAGGACTTGTAGTATCATTTAAGGTTACTGATCCAGTCACAAGACTTTTACCAGCAAGTGTTATTCTTGAATTAGACCCTCTAAATGTGAATGAAGGAGTAAGTGTTGGTGTACCCATAGTAGATGTAAGAGTAAGATTACCATTTATAGTTAATGTAACTGAAGCTTGATTAGACCATACTACATTAGTACCACCACTAAATATAAGTTCAGATAACGTAGCTGAAGTGAAGTTAACTATTGCCCCACCTGTATTTGTTACTCCTACTCTAGGAACTCCAGTGATGCCTGCTGTTAATGTTATTTGTCCTGATCCATTACCTGCTAATTCACAATATCCCTTACTAGGATATACTACCATATTAAACGTAAGAGTTCTAGCAGATGACTGAGTACCCCATACGTATATTGAACTAGATGCCCATATTAAATTTGTAGTTGTAGTAGCACTTATTAAGTTACTAGATCCGGTTAAATATAAAGATCCACTAATTGAAAATGATCTAGCAACAGATCCACTAGTATTTATATTTCCTATATAAGCATCTGAACTAAATACAACATTTCCCGATGATAAAAGCAATAAACCTGTAGATTTAAATACATCCATGCAACTCCAAATACCAGCTCCTGAGTTAAAAGTTATCTGAGCATTAAAAGATTTACCATTACAATATATTTTACCTGTTCCATTAGGTGCAGTAATAGTAATAATTCCTGTATAAGTAAAGTTTGAAATATTACCTACTGCACTTAGAACTATAGTATTACCTGATCCATCTAGTAATCCATTATCAGATCCAGTAATAGACAAATTACTGGATCCACTAAATACACCTGAATATCCAGTCATTACTATACTCTTGCAAGTACTAGTTGATGATACACTACAACTCCCACCATATGTACTATTAAAGATTACATCATCGGTAGCTGTAGGAATTCCACTAGGACTCCAATTACCCGCTGTTCCCCATGTAGATGATGTAGTTGATATCCAAGTTTTTGCCATATTATATAGCTTCTGTTAAATTAAGTTCTTGTAATACATAGTTTTTCACTACACTATCATCTGTTCCCCATGAGTCAACAATTGATTGAGGTATTACAATAATTCCTTCTTTACTTGTATTAATACCACTAACCTTCCAAAATACATTTATAGATGTAGGATATAAAGGGAATGGTTGTACTATAATTTCAAGAGTATCCGCTGTACCATCTAATGGTAATTGGACAAAATTTGTAGGAACAATTTGCATAATTATTTATTTATTTTTTTATTTCCAAAATATATTAATAACAAGGTCATTAAGACCTACTCCATTAGAATCAGTGTTAGGTAAACCGGTAACTGTAGTAATTCCTATACCTGAACTAAAGTTTATTCCACTAGGGAATGATACGTTTGTAGCAGCTAATCCTGGAATAACTATAGATAGATATACACCAGATCCTGCAGTTGGTGTACCTGCTGTATTATGAAATGCTACTTTTCTAGCATTAACATTTGAATTGTAAATATACCATCCAGTTACTTTACCTGGGCTGTTTTTGATTACTGTAGCATTACTACCTGAAGCACTTACTATGGCTGATGGTGTGGCATATGTTCCTACACTATCTCCACCTGTAGACCCTGATAAAAGTGTTACAGGTATTGTTGTTTGGTCAGATGGAAGCACAACAGCTTGTGAATTAGATGTTGTAGTTGGTCCAAGATTTATAGGATTGTATGCCATATTCTTATATTCTTATATTATGAATTACAAAATGACTAAATATCATTGTAATTTTAAGTTTTTTATTTATTTATATATTAAAAAGTATTTCTTCTTTAGTTTAAACTTATTAATATTATAAACTATCAAATTTTCTTTTTGATTTAAAATCTAATACTTCAATATCAAAATATGATAATAATTTTTCACCTAATTCATTTATTATAGAATGTATTTCCTTACCATTATAAACATTGATATTAAAATTAACTATAGCATCAACTTCAACAGATCCACTTGGTAAATTAACAATAGTTTTTTCATCAAAAGGATTAACTTCAATAGACTCTTTATTATAAAATAATTCACTAACTCTAGATAAGCCTAAATCTATCTTATCTAATGTAATATCATCACCTTTTATTAATATAGAAATATTATAAGTTTCTTTTGGTTCGGAATATCTGAATCCTATTGTTCTTTGATACTCATTTATTTTTTGTAAATGTTTCATAGACTATATATTATTTTTATAAACAAAAAACCCTCAGATAAATCTGAGGGTTTTAATTAGTAATAACTCCGTAAAAATGGTAAGTTTAGCATTGGGAGTCACTAAAAATATATTAAGAGTTAACTGTTACATTAACTGCGCTTAATCCTTTTTTGCCTTCTGTTACATCAAAGGTAACAGAGTCATTTTGTTTTATTTCATTGTTTAGTCCTGTAGCATGTACAAATACATCTACTCCTTTTTCGTCTGTGATGAAACCAAATCCTTTGGCTTCATTGTAGAACTTTACTGTTCCTGTTTTCATTTTTTATTCTTATTTTTAATTTTGGTATTGTTACCGATTATTATATAATAAATTTAGATTTAGTTTATAATTATTTAAAAATTTTACAAATTTTCACTATATTCCTAAATCATTTAATATTTTATCTCTTAATTTAGAGACATCATGAATAACATAAACTGAATTTATAGTGATTAAAATATTATCATCTATTATTCTTTTTACTTCTGATGTATGCCAATTTGATTCAGATTTTGAATCTTCAATAAAATAGGGATAACCTATCTTTGGTTCACTTAATTGAATACCTTTTATTCTGTCAACTTTTACCCTACCAAGTAAAGAACTTCTAAATTGTTCAGGTGTTCCAACAGTAGACTGATATCCTTTTAGATATCTATATTCATTATTACATTTTTCTTTTAGAACTTTGACATAGTGATCAAAAAGAGGACCACCATCAAAAACAACCATAATAGTATCTTTACCCTTGGTTGGTATAATAGAACCTATCTTTAGTATTTCAACTTCTTTATTCAATGATTTTATTTATTTTTTTATTTCTTATAAAAGACTTTATAAGAAATTCTGGTATCTCAAGATAACCTTGAGATACTTTATTTGGCTCGGTATATTCTATTTTATATAAACCTTTAGAAAGGTGTATACTTTTTATATTTGGATTACCATCTAATGTTATAAGACCTCTATCTAAAATAAAGACTTTTATAGCCTCTATAACATCATCTGATAGATATTTACCTTCTATATCTCTCATATTAAATATTTATCACCAGATCCTGGTCGGAATGATTGTAGATTTCTAACAGCCGAAGAACTGATATGTTTAAATTGGTCATCACAACGAAAGAAAACGACATCAATATCTTTTTTGAAATCGTTAATGAATTTTAACTGATTATCCTCATAAGCCAAGTCATCACCGTTTCTTAAACCACGAATTAAAACAACTTTATAACCTTCAGATTCTTTTTTCTCAATAAATTCATGTAAAAAAGTAGTATAAACTTCTACATTCCTTCCAATCTTTTCTGATATTTCTAATGACCTTAATAAATCACCACCACTATTTGATTTCTCTGGATTAACTCCGATAGCAATTAAAACATTACCTTTATCAAATACCCTTTCAGCCTTCTCAACTATGTTAAGGTGACCTATCGTAAAGGGATTGAAAGAGCCGGCATAAATGGCTAATGTCTTCATATTATTTTAATTTTTATGTTACCTAATATTAATAGAAATCATCTTCATCAAAATCAGCGTAACCTCTATATAAATCTTCACCTATTGTTTTTTCTTTTCCAGCTTTATAAGATAAAGATAAACTATCAGACTTTAAATTTTCTTTATTTAAGTAATCAAACTCTGGTAAATACTCTAACAAGTCGTTACGGTTACACTCTGTTGTGTGATTACCAAATTCTTTTTTATAAAAAACTTTCAATTTTAAACCATCCCAATCAAAAGAGTCATATTGTAAGTCTAAAGACTTTAGTAAATTATCAATAACCACTGACTCATAATCAACACGCTCTCTACACAAATCAACTGATATAACTTTCTTAGTTAAGAAATCAATCTCTATGCTAGAAACATAGTTGTATTTTTTATCATGAAACCAAGATTTATCAGTTCTAGGTTCATGTTTTTTAGTGTTACTACCCCATCTTGAATATCCCGCACCAAAATACTCATCCCATTCATCTAACTCATAACCACCATAACCATAAGATTTGTATTCAGTTTTAGAAGGATCTCTTTCAATAGGTAATGAATTCCAGTCAACTAGTAAACAAGCATCAGCCAATTTTGTTAAGTGTTCAATATCTTGTTGTTCAGAAAATGTATGTTCTGAGTAATAACCTACAGAGATATTAGTACACTCGGGATATATTTCAATAAATTGAATAGAGTCAGTTAAGATACCAGTTGGATCATTTTTGTATGAGAAGGTATCATCTACCAAGTTTAATTGTTTTGATAAAGCATTACCAAAAGTATCTGAACAACATCTTTGAGAAGATTGGAAAGTAATAACAGAATCTGTACCTCTACGGTCAAATGAAATTACTTTATTGATACCTTCAATTTTTTCTTCTTTTTGAACTCTAGCAACTTTTCTTGAACCAACACAACCAACTTCTTCGCCTAAGAAAAAGTAGTAAAGTCCAGGAATTTTATTCTCAATCATGTAAAGCATAATTGTAACACCTGCTTTATCATCTGCTCCTAAAATTGATTTACCGTCAGTCTTAATAATCTTACCATTAAAAACGTGATTAACTTGAGTAAGTGCCGATGTGGCGGTATCTAAGTGAGAAGTAAACATAACATCACTCTCACCAATCTTTATGAATAAGTTACCAAACTCGTCTTTTTGTAATTCTGAATTCAACAAAGGGAAAACATCTTCCTCAGTTCCGTGAGGATATGTTCTACTTGTTAGTTCTAGAAATTTACTTTTAATGTTCATATCTATATTTTTTCTTCTTACAAATATACAAAAGTTATTAATACTACACAAATTTATCAATAATTAATTTAAATAATATCTGGAATTACTTTTTAATATATAAGTTATGTCTCAACAAATATTTTCAGATTTAGAAAATGGCAATCTTCTTATATCGGATAAGTTTGATATAAACGCATCATTAAATTCCGTTGATGCTACTCCATATTTTAATACAGTTGGGTCTGAATATATAATAAGTTTTGTAAATTTACAAAATGTTAGTAAAATAACCAATTTTAGATATGATACTTTAGGTTTAACTGACACAAGGTTTTTAAAAAACTATTATCGTATTTCTAGAGATGGTAATTCTTGGACTGATTGGTTAGACCTTAAAAGAAGTATTGATAACTTTCCTACGGTTGACCCAAGAGATCCATTATACTTAGATATTAAATGGGTTAGAACAGGCACTTCTCAAGTTGGTGCTATTAGAATATTAGAATATTCAATTGGTGGTACTCTAGAGAGAAAAATGTTTGAAAGTGCGGGTGATGGATTTAGTACTGTTAATTTAACACCGGGTGAAAATACAATTTGGTCAGCACCTTTTATTTATAAAGTATTTGGTATAACAGATATAGAAGTAATATCATCAACAAATCTTAAAGATGTTGATATTAAATATAGATTCTCTCAAGATAATTCAAGAACATGGTCTAATTGGGAGCCGTTCACAAAAGAAAATATAACTACAACTAGAATTAATCCAATTAGATTTTTTCAAATTGAATACTCTATTACTAATAATACAAAATCTAACGTAGGAATACAAGATATTAATATTATTGGTGACTTTCAAAATGTTAGTAAAGATTACTTCAAAACCAATCTATATGGTATCAGAGAATGTTGTCAATCTAACTTAACTGGGTATACTGATGCTAGTGGTAATTTTATTCCAGCTGATAACACAAATGGTTCAGGAACAACTGTTGGTGGTGGTATATCAAACTCTGGAGGGTCTTGTGATACAACAGGTTCCGGTTCAACTTTACCACAAATGACTTCACAAGATAAAGCAAATCTATTTAATCCATATAAACAAAATACAGCTATGGACTTGTTAAATAAATTAAGCTCTGACGCTGAACAAGTATTTGGGCATAGAGTTATATACTTTGTTACAGATCCTGATAAAAGAGGTCAAGATCACACCATGCATGAGTATCAATTATATAATGTTGTTTGTGAAGGTAATATTAAAGTATCAGTTGATGGTAATAACTTTCCAGATTCTCAGATAGTAATGAATCAATTTGATTTAAGTCTTTTTGAATCTATGAGTATTCATATAACAAAGAGTCAGTTTAAGGAAATATTTGGACCACAAAGAAGACCTTCAAAAGAAGATTTCTTATATTTTTGTGATGTTAATAGAATGTTTCAAGTTGATCACGCTCAACAATTTAGAAATTTTAATAACTCAGCAGTCTACTACAAGCTAGTTCTGAAAAAATACACTCAGAAAGCAAATGTCAAAGCTGGTAATCAAGAAATCAATAATAAGTTACAACAACTTACTAAGAACTCTACTATTAATGAACTATTTGGTATTGAAAATGCTCAAGACAAAGCATCAATTGCCAATAAAGATCAATTTGCTCCTTTAACAAAAGAAACTATTAGATTAGAATATAACGCTACAATTGATAAAGAATTAATTGAAAACTCTACAACTATTATTAGTAAGGCTCATTATGATCTTTCATCTGTTAATTATGGAGAGGTCGCTGTTAAATATAAAAACTTTGATCCTTTATTAAGAGTATCTGATAATATTGGATACCAAATCTGGTTTAAAATTAATAACTATATTAATGACGAAGTTTACAACTTCATTGATTACTATGATGCCGCTACCTCGTTAGGTTGGAAGGTTGATTTGTTAAATGATGCTATTAGAGTTAAATTAAACTCCGATGTTTACAATTATGATTTAATGGGTTATTCATCAGATCAAAATATAGCATTTGAAGAAGATGTTTGGTATTGTTATGTTATTAACATAGACCAAAGAAATAGAAAATTAGAACATTATGTTTATAAAAGAAATGTTGATGATGAAACAGATGCTGCTAACCTTACTAGTACAATACTTAGAAAAATATATCAAGGTTATCAAGATATTACACCAATCACTTATCAATTTGAAGGCAGTATTACTTGTCAAATTCTTGCTTCTGATATGTTAGTTACTAATATTAGATTATTTATGGAAACTATACCAGCTGATCAACATAATAAAATATGTAATCAATATATTATCAGAGATGACTCTAAATATCTTGTTTTTGCTGATAACGCAACTACTCGTCTCTACCTCCAAAAATTTCCCTTAAATGAGTAATATAATAAAACCTCTGAGAAATCAGAGTTTTTATTTCTATAATGTGTTTTGAATTCTTATTAACGATTCCTCGCTACCAAGAATTCCCATCGTTGTCATTAAATCAGGCCCTGGAATACCACCAGCAATAGCAACTCTTAAAGCTGGCATTATCTTACCTACCTTAACACCCATTTCTTGACAAATATCGTGAATAGTTTGTTTAATAGTCTCAGCATTCCAATCAATTGATTTTGTTACAAAATCACTAAATACTCTTTTATAATCATCAGTCAATAACTTAACATCCGCTTCTTTAATCACAATTGGCTTAAAGAAAATATCAGCAACTACTTGTAAATCTTTTGTAAAGACCGCTCTCTTTTTACAGATGTCTACAATCTTAGAAAGATTTTCTGGAGAATATTGATATTGGTTACCCATATCAATATGAGAAAGAATTTCTTCGTCATTTCTATAAGTATTCAAATGTTGTTGATTAAAATATTTAGCTTTTTCAACATCAAAACGAGCACCTGATTTATGAACGTGTGATAAATCAAACTTAGAAATCATATCAGCCATCGTCATTAATTCAGTAGTATCAGTTGGTGACCAACCTAATAGAACTAAAAAGTTCAACATAGCCTGTGGTTCATAACCTTCATCTTTAAAACCAAGATATTTAACCATATTACCTTTATCATCTTCTCCTTCTCCACCAATTGGGAAAGCAGGAATACCCAAAGAATGAGCTTTACGTTTAGATAACTTACCTTTACCATCTGGATTTAGAATTAATGGTAGGTGAGCAAAAGTAGGAGCAGTCCAACCAAATGCTTCATATAACATTATATGTAGTGGAGTTGAAGGTAGCCATTCTTCACCACGAATAACGTGAGTGGTTCCCATATCGTGATCGTCACAAACATTAGCCATATGATAAGTAGGAATACCATTAGACTTAACTAGAACTTTATCGTCAGTTTGATTTGTATTCAAACTAACTTCACCGCGAATTACATCATTAACAGTAATTGTTCTATTTTCCGGTGTTTTAAAACGAATTACAAATGGAGTTTTATTAGCAAGTAATTTATCTACTTCTTCTTTTGGTAAAGAAAGTGAGTTTCTCATTGACATACGAGTTTTAACATCGTATGCAAAATGAGCATTTTCAGACCTAGCCTTAGATATATCTTCTTCGGTGTCAAAAGCATAGTAAGCCATTCCTTTGTCTAAAAGATTTTGAATATGTTCAGAGTAATCTCTTTCTGATTGACGATAAGGACCATTGGGTCCACCTTTCCAAGGGGAGTAATCTGGCTCGATTCCACACCACTCTAATGAATCTTGGATATACTTCTCAGCATCACCAACAAATCTTTTTTGGTCAGTATCTTCAATACGAAGATAAAATATACCACCGTGTTTTTTAGCAAACAAATAGTTGTAA
>Ga0114963_10002216_pt1 | contig 13247 bp, 14 predicted proteins | sample C_131016_EF_Meta_FD_87019 | JGI IMG/M metagenome (GOLD analysis project Ga0114963, IMG submission 87019) | Freshwater microbial communities from Lake Croche, Canada to study carbon cycling - C_131016_EF_MetaG | ecosystem: Environmental > Aquatic > Freshwater > Lake | place: Lake Croche, Canada...
CCAGTAGTGGCCGTACTTGGGACAGTTAAAGCATTATTTGCAGTACTTATTCCACCCCTTCCCGTTGTCATTGATGTTGAATTAAGGTGTAAATTTACAGAAGCACTTACATTCCAATCTCCTGCTGTTAGATTAATTGAAGTAAGAGAATATACAGTTCCAGAGGTTGTTAAAGTAACTGCACTTCCAGAAGCAACATTCGACACTATCCATTCACCAACAAATCCAGATGGCGCATTACTTCCATCTGTAACACCCTTAATTCCTGTTTGCCATTGAGGAGCAGTACCACCAGTATTTACTGTTAAAAGTTGATTTGCAGAACCAATGCCAAGTGTTGTAGTGGTTGATGCCGCTGTTTGATATGACAAAGAACCAGCCAAACCACCATTAATATTAGTAGCAGTTGTAGCTGTAGTCGCATTTCCAGATAATGATGCAGTAATAGTACCAGCAGAAAAATTACCTGATGCATCTCTTTGTACAATTGTGCTTACTGTGTTTGCATTTGTTGCGGCATTAGCGGCATTTGCGCCAGTTGCTACATTTGCGGCAGAAACACCACCTACAAGTGAAACAGAAGTTGCAGATTGCGTTCCAGTTACATCACCAGAAAGAGATCCAGTAAAATTTCCCGCTGTTGTAGCATTTGTAGCATTTCCCACAGACAATGCAGATTGATTAGTCCAAGTAGGAGATCCAGTTCCTCCGCTTGTTAAAACTTGACCACTTGTTCCAACAGAAGTAAATCCAGTTGTGCTAGGCGCAGTCTGATAAACCACTTCGCCAGCGGCTCCTCCAGAAATGTTTTGTGCCGTTGGAGCAAGAGGAGTTGTCCATTGTGGCAATCCTGTATTGCTTACTTTAAGAACTTGACCAGCCGTTCCAATGGGAAGAAAAGTAGTTGTATTAGCCGCAGATTGATATGGAATATAACCAGTTAATCCTCCAGATAAATTGGTAGCATATCCAGCATAAGCAGGATCATAATAGCTCCAAACGCCATTATTATCAGCTCCAACAACATAAGTTGCGGCTCCACTATTTACTTGAAGGAAAGGAAGCGAAATACGGTTCTGTGCAGACCCATCAGATACAACAAAATTCTGACCATTCCAAGTTTGCAATGCAGGGTTAGATCCCGGAACAATTGGCATGGTTTGCCCACAACCAGTATAACAGAACCCATTCATTGACGGGTTTTGGCTACAACATGAATTTTGTGGATATTGCATTTGGATGAGATTATGAACTATGTTGCTCTATTTGTCAGCACTTTCTTTGTGTTTCAGTACGCAAATCTTCTGCTCTATTTATCCAACCTTTAACGTATCTAGCTAAACGATGATTATCTTCCCCAAGGGATCGGTATTTTGCTATTCGTAAATCCAAGAACTTGTTGATATTGCCATTTGATTCTTTGAGGAACTCACTCGCCCGACTAATGCCAAGGTTTACAGCCGTATCAAAAAATACCCAATCAAGAGGTTGGGACAGATGTTCGCAACCATCTTTAATCCATTCGTTCCAGTAAATATCTATAGCTTGTTTTTCTGAAAGGTTCTTAATGTCAACGTTTTTGTGTGAGGCTTTATCTATTCCATATTTAGTCTCACCACCCCTGTCATTAGGGTCATTCTCATAAGCCGTACCCTCCCATTTCAACAGAAAAGGTATTACGCGATTACGAAAATAGGCCGTCATGGGTATCGTAATATTTGGCCTTTGGAGTCCTAAAGTTGTTTACTTGAACCTCTGGAGCATAGGCATTGGAATCAACTTTTTGATCCACATCTAGGTGTTGAAGTACGGATGCCGCCTTCCAATCCATAACGGCGGTTCCTGTAATAAGCGTTGTTACCAAGGCTCCAAAGAAGAGAACAACGAGGTTTGCCAACTCAACGATTTCCTTTGCCTGTTCTGAATGTGAGAGAATAAGAAAAGCAGAAATGCCAAACACAACCAGCACAGAAACAGACGCAATGAGAGCATAGATAGCCTTCTTTGAGTCGAGTGGTTTCTGCGTAAGTTTGTCTTCAATTACAGAGCGAGTCGCCATGATATCTTGATTCCAATATACAGGACTACGCACAAGATTGCAGAAAGTGCAATCAAACGCCATGTCCATAGCTCTTTAAGAGCCTTCTCTTGCTTCTGATGCCAGTATGCGGCCTCGTTTTGAGCCTTGGCTAGATCCTTGGACTGTTGGTCAACTTGAGCTTGGTAGGTGTCTACTGCGGCGTTTAGCTCTTTAATCACCGCATTCCCTGCGGATGTTGTGACGAGTGGCTTGAGCTTTTCAATACTGGTCTTCACACCAACCACAGATGGAGCCGTATAGGGAACCTTTTCATGGGAAGCACACCCTGCCAGCAACAGGGCAGTTAGGATGGCAATACGCTTCATTTTAGGAGCCTTCTAACTCCAACATAAATAGCTATAAGACCAGCGATAAGGGATACCAGCAGGGTCATATTCTGCAACCACACATGGGTAGAGTTAAAGAAGGAGACGACGAGAGTCACCAATGAGACTATGGCACTTGTTGAGCCTACTTCAGTACTGGAAACAGAATAGTTGCTCATGACTTCTTAACTTTGTTTGCAAAGGGAAATAGAGCAAGAATCCCTGCGGCAATATCTTTTCCAAGAATCTCGGATACACGCTTGTCCGTATCGGCATCAGTAAATTGACCAACGCTGGAATATGGAGGAGTTGTAGTTTGATCCCAAAGAACCAAACTAACATTCACTCCCTTGATGCGAGCAATTGCCTGTTGTTGGGTATTATCGTAATTAACGCTGTAGTCGATATTTGTAAGAGTAATAGGCTTGATGGCCTTACCATTAACAGGTGCAGGAGCGATAATAATAGGTGAAGATAGAGTAATCATAATTAGACATTAATAAACCAAGGTAGATGAAGCAATCGTGAAATCCAATTTGTTCCCAAAGAAGTTCCACCTCCTCCCGAAATAGTAACGGTCATCGAATTAGATCCGCGTGATGCTCCAAGGGTAAGATTTCCAAGTGAGTTATGATTAAATGACTCAACAAGAGATGTAGAAGATTTATAATCTGCATTTCCGTGGATTGCAGAACCATCGTTATATGCAGTTCCACTAAAAGTAACATCAGCATAAATAATAGCATTTGTTGTCCCGTAATTTCCATTTCCACTAAATACAATACCATTGGAAACAGTTAATGTGATATTAGAAATATATCCGTTATTAGCAGTAATTGAATTAACAAGAATGGCATCCCCTGTGTTTGCGTAAATACCTGTATCTGGAGCGATAAACACATCTGTTGAGGCATCTGGAAGTTGCTGGTAGCCTACCGTATTAATAGGGCGTGTGGTATATGTGTCATTAGACCACCAATTTGCCATATTAGCAAAATCGCCATCATCAGCACCACCAGTAGCTTGATCATTAAACCATTGTGGGCTAACTGCGGGCCATCCAATGTAGGTTACTGAACCAGCAACAGTTCCACCAATAGGATACTGACCATTTCCTGCATCATAGTAAATAGTGGCATTACCAAGGATTGATCCAAAAGCCCTAGAGCTATCACGCATTACCACATTACCATCAACAACAGAAGTTGCGGTTAATTGCGACGAATCGTGCATGGAGACTCCATCAGTAGTCGTTCCTGCAAAGATAGAAGTACCCTGCATATTGACCACGCCAGTAGATTGAAGTGTTAGTCCTGCACCAAAGTTTGCCGACCAAAAACTAGCAGAATAACAAAAACATTGATTGGCACCTTGCGTGTTTTGGGTTACTTCTGCATAAAGATTTACTAGATTAGTATTATCAGGAAGGGCCGCAGCTTGGATAGTAAATCCAGAATCTTTCCACCAATTGAGAAGGTTTCCCCAATCTCCATCAGCTTCAGCGTTGTTATAATAAAGTGTAGGCAGAAATGGATATGTTAATCCAACACCTTCATTATAAAGATCGTTTACTTCTGTGGGGGATAATCCCCTACTCCAAAATCCCATCTCATCTAAAACACCATCCCAGTTTTCAGCTGATCCTTGACCGATTCGGTTTCCTACTAGCAATTCAGAATTGTCGGACTGATCGGATGAATCTGAAACACTAAATTCAGATACACCGTTTATGTAAACATCAATTACTCCAGCGGTGCGAGTAATTGCATAATAATACCAAGTATTAGTTGTAATTGAATAGGAAAATGAGTGAGCAGATCCGGGCATCAATAATTGAAACCCAGTTCCTCCTGCAACTGGTCGAAATGCAAAACCATTTCCGCTTCCTCCAGACCAATCTCCAATTGAAATAATTGTTGGTGATCCTCCTGCTCCATCTGGATCAAGGTTTGAAGAATTAAACCATCCAGAGATAGCAAAATCACTAGATCCTAAAGTAAAAGGTGATGGTGTTAGCGATAAATTTGATGTATCTGCGTATGAGAATACTCCACCACCATCAATAATCCCTGCCCCTAAAGTAACATCGTTGTTATTGGTAAGCGTATAACCATTACCAGTCGAGTCAACAAGACTGACCCCGCCAGAACCATTATCATTAAGATTCCAGTAAGCTAAAATGTCAACTAGCAATGGGCTAGACATGATTAGCTAGTACGTAGAATGTCCGTAATATTATTGCTACCATCAAACGTAATAGCAATCGTTGCCACAACAACTCCTTGATTCAAACAAGTAATAAGACCCGGCTGTGGAGGCGTACCGCCATTATAGTTAGAAAATTGGACTTCCGTATAGGTTGGAAGATTGAAACCAGCGGTAGCATTCCAAATGTTCCAAAGTTGTTCGGACTCATTTGTCGTGTTCCATCCACCCAAACGTTGCGTAGAGTTATCGTAAATACTCATTATTAGAAATTGTAGAAGCCCAATTGGAATGGAGCAGGGGAATAAACCCCTGCCCCATTTTATTAATTACTGAAGGAAGCCGACAACGTACACATCACCCGTCAGCGCACCAATGCGTCCAGCGGTATCAGCCGTGGAAGCCTCGGTCGTGAGCGAGGGATTGTAGTACGAGAAGGTAGTGGCAGTCGTGGAAATCACGGTGACAGTACCATTGTAGGCCGCATTACCAACCGTAAGAACGTCAACAACTGCACCAGCGGTGATCCAAGCGGGAACGCTGGAAACCGTGAGGGTGGAGATGTTGTTCGTGGTGCGACGATTGGTGGTAGCAAGCGAAGGAACGGCGGCAGTCGCAACATTCAGAGTAAGATTCTGAACAGCGGCGGCTCCGTTGCTAGGCTGTGCATTGGAAACAGGGACTTGACCAAGCACATAACCATTCGTCGCAGGAGCAAGAACAGTCTGTGAAAGGCTTCCAGTTCCGTTGATAGCAACAACAGGGGTTGCGGGAAGGGTCGCGGTAGCAATGTTATGACCAGTAGTGCCGTTATTAAGGGCAACCACAGCGGCGGTTCCATTGGTTCCAGCGGCGTTGGTGTAAACGATGAACGAGTTCGTAGGAACGAACACATTCTCGTCATACTCCAATTGACCGATCACGGTAGCTCCTGCTTTCGTGAAATCCACGGAAACAGGGCCGAAACGAACCTGTGTAAGATTATTAGGGACAGGAGGGGTAGTAGTAGCGGACATATTTTTGTTAGTTTGTTAAGTTTTAGTAATAGCTAGGAACGTTATACACAACGTTATCGAGGGTATAAGTGACGTTCACCGTACCAGCGGTTGTAGTTACAACAATTTCCGTATAAAGCGTTCCGCTACCAGAGGTAGTGAAAGCTCCAGAAAATGCGACACCATTGATCGTTGCATTGCTACCAGAGGGAGCAGTAATCGACCAAGAGATTGCACTCGTAGGAATTGTGAAACTTGTACCATTAGCAACGGCAACGAAGTAAGGAGTCAAGGGTTGCCCTTGCCCCGCATAAAGCAGGGCAGGGGCGTTCAAGACATCCGATGGGGCGTAAACCGAAGGATTAAGTGACATAGGATGTTTCCCTTAATTTGATTAGATAGGCTCCGTAATCACATCCGAGCAGACGAAGCAGTCGGGAGTGTATTGCGGGGTGTAGTTCGGTGTCAGATTGCAAGCCGCAGGGATCACAAGCTGTGCATTGTTCAACCTGTGAAGGATCGAATGCATAAGCGTAGGATCTTGGAACTGCATACCCATACGGAACTGGTTCCAGAAGAAACCTTGGTCACGCTTGATGTTGCACTCCCAATCTGGGTTCTTCCACTCCCAATCACCAGCGTAGTTCTGGGTCATGCCTTGGGCTTCACCAAGACCACTCTGGGACGGGCTGATCCACTTGATCATAGCCTTGTTGACCCAAGGGTTAGTGATACCGAAGTCGGCATAGTTGAACGCAGGGTTCTGGACGTACTTGCAACCAAGCTCCGTGGTAACGGGGTAATAGGGCAGAACGCGAACCAGACGAGGCCAAGTGGTAGGATCACTCTCGTTGAAGGTCGGAAGGGATGCATTATACACCCAATCAACATTCAGACGGACACCGTTGATGTCGTTGCAGAAAGCGTAGTTTCCGATGACGCGATCAATACCAAGGGAGTACTGAAGTTGCTTGTCATCGAAATCGCTAACGCTCTCCCACCATCCACCAGACTGCTTGGCATACTGCCAGAGCTGACGAAGGACACGGGCATCGGGAACGATGATCTCAAGAAGCGGACGACCAGCGGCCTCCGAAACGTCGAGACGATAGGCATCATCTTCACGCTGGAGGTTGATGAGGATGTCATCAAGGGTGTCAAGCGAGAGAAGACCGATGTTGTTAAGCTGGTTAGCAGGGAGCTTCACATAGACATAGCCCATGTTGAAGGAACCCTCGTTCGTACCCTCAAAGGGCTGAACGATGAACATCTGATCGTCAGGGGTCACGCAGGAAACGAGGGACTGACCATTGCTGATCGGAACCCACTTGTGTCCAGCACCACCGATCCAGTTGGAACGGGCGAACTCCTCATGGACGTTCTTGGTGATGTTGACATTGGTCGCCATGATGTGATCCATCTCCTCCTGTGGGAAGAGGCGATACATGAAGTCGGTAAGCTGATACCAATCGGTACGCATCGCCTTGGTGAAAAGGCTGAAGCTGTAGCTCTCGGTTCCGGGGTGAGCAATGAACTCAAACTGAACATCGTCAGCGTTTTGAATGCAACGTCCACTCTGGACTTCCTGCCAAGGTTGATCGGGGTTGTACCATCCACGACCAAAGCGGAAAGCCTTCATGGTGGGGAGGGTGTTCAAAGGCCAAGTTTCAGTCTCAAGACGACCATAGTAGATCGAATTGATTGCCATCTTTTTGATAAAAAATGGATTGTAATAGGTGCGGGCTTCCCTAAATAGGGTATCCACATCTTGACAGCTAGAGAATGTTACTCCGTTTTGTGCCATATAGATAGGGTGTTAATTGTTTTTGTGTTAGATTTGTTTAACCACAAAAAAGGATCGCTCCCAATTGTGGTGGGTTGATGCGATCCGGCCTATCGCTGATTGCGGCGTACCAGATATTGATTTACTTCCAGACTTGGAACCCCGCTTTTAGTTTTGAATCGGAGCTACCCGATTTAGTTCTTTGTCTTTGGATAAATCAACATTGGCGACAATCGTGCCGTTATGTCAAAGCAACCTTTACTAAAAACAAATTCTATTGTCAACAGAATTTTTTATTAAATATTTTATAGCTCTCGTAAGCGTTTCTGTTGAATCTTTAAACTTGCCAAGTCCATTGTTGCAATTCATGCACAACAACCCCCGCACCTTTCCTGTTTTATGATCGTGATCTACTGCAAGTTTTCTTCCCGTTTTGCATTCATCATTGCAAATGGCGCACTTGTGATTCTGTAAGTAAAAAAGCTGATTGTATTGTTCAAGGGTTATATTGAACTTGATACGCAATTGAGCATTTTTTGTAGAATCTGGATTGTTTTTAGCAGAACGAAGTTTATTTTCATTGTGCCTCTTTCTGTTTGCACGATTCCATTTCTTGGCATTTGCACAATTCTTTTCTGGGTTTTCTTTAGCCCATTTTAAATTTCGCTCTTGGTTAAACTTAAACTTTTCTGGTGTTACCCAATATTCAGCACCACGATTGTAACACCAAAATATCTTTCCATCTTCTCTTGTGACGCCTCTTTTAATCATGCCCAATACATACTACAAATCGTATAGTATGTAAAGGGCAAAATAAGACTACCGATTTTGAAACTTCCGAAACAAAGCGGCAGGAGTTTTCTCTTCAGCTTCAGTTGCTTTTCCAGCAGAGGATGAGCCAATAGTTCCGTCTCCAGTAGAAGATCCACGCATCTTGCGGATAGTTTCGTTAAGTTCTGAAACTTGTTTTTCAAGAGCAAATGTATAAGCCTTTTGCTTCTTAAACTTTGCACCCTGCTGAAGAACACGGGTGATTTGCTCTGGAGCAAAGTTGCTGTTCTCACGCAAAGCGGCTTCAGCAATTAGCTCATCTTCAGTTGTATCATCATCAATATTCTGTGATGAAATAATCTTGGCAACATCCTCTGGATATTTAATGGAATCCTCCAATTGTTGCTTGGCTGAAATGTATGCATCCTGCCAGCGTTTGCCAATTTGAGCCTTGCTCATAGAAGAACGACGAGCCTTCTCCTCATCTGTCCTTGCTTTTGTTATCTCCCAATTTTGGAGTGCTTCATTACGAGATTCGATTTTAGCAAGAATATCGTAAGACGTACTTTGGAATTTAGCCTGTTCCATAGGCGAAAGATTCTCGTAGATGGAATTAAGAGTCTGTTTGGAAATTTCACGCTGGCGTGATTTTTCGTTTGGATCTTGGCTACGGAGAGATGTTTCGTAAGCGGCAACAGCTTTCTCAAATTCAGTAAGGCTTGTAGGATCATCACCAATAATCATTTTTACTTGGTTGTATCCATTCATAATAGGAGCATCGTATGTCTCCTTAAATACAGGATCAGCAGGAAGATTGAGGAAAGCATTTGCCTTGCGAAGTTCCTCTAGATCATTTGTCAAAACTTGTTCGCGTTCCTGCTTTTCATTAACGGCTTGTTCAAGCTCCTTACGAAGCTGTTCTAGCTCCTTCTTTGTTCCTCCATCATCAATCTTGGAACGAAGTTCTTCAATTTCCTTTTCGTATTCTGGAATCTTTTCAACACGGGTTTTAAGTTCAGCGGCTTCTTTGGCAAGCTGTTCATTGGTTTGTTTTAGTGACTTGATGAAACCCGGCTTCTTTTCATCATCGACAAGAGATGCCTTTACATCTGGTTCTTGCCTTGAGTCCTCTTGTTGCTTAATTGATTCCTTCTGTTCTGCAATCTTGCTCTGTTGATCTTGGGAATCCTGTGCAGTTTTTGCACCAAACTTACGGAACAAATCCTCTGGAGTGCCTTTTGGAGCCTCTTTAATATCTGCCTTAAAGAAGGCATCGGCTTGCTTTACAGCGGCATCTCTTGCGGCTTTATCAGTAGCGGCATCTGGAATAATCCTATTGGGAGTTTGTGCTACGGGTTCGGCAACGGCAGTATCAGACATATTATTTTTTGGTTATGGTGTGGTTACTTGCGAAGGGAAACTTCTTCTTCAGTTAAAGTGTCATCTAAATCGGGGTCAATATCTAAATCATGTGACCCTACTTTGCTTTGGATAAGTTTAGGCTTGTCAACAGCATAAAAGGTATTGTCTTCCGCATCGGACGCATACTCTTGCAAAGCCCTAAATACGGCAACTACGCTGGCATGATCACTCTTGACCAGATCCTCGTAGATTGCTGTTTTAAGTTCGCTATAGCGTTTGTCGTTAATGATTGCGGCGGCAAGGTTTACTACGTTTATATCAGCCATTTTCTTGTCCTATTTGCGGGTTGCTTTGGGTTACTGCCTCTTGACCTTGGATAGCTTGTTGTTGAGCCATCATATCTTGGGCATTCATTTGTTCGTTATGACCAAATTCTTGTTCATGCTGATCCTGCATAATTGCGGTATCATGTGCCGCTTTTGCGCGACGAATCTGAATCTCGTTTGCGGCTCTTGCTCTTTTGGTAGCAAGATCAGTTGCTACCCTTTCCATTGCATTGGAGTTATGCAGTTGGGCTTTTTGAGCCATTGCCGCTAATCTGATGTCTTCCTTCTTTTGTAGGAAGTTTGCTTGGATAGATTCTTTAGCAATCAATGCCTGTAGCTTGATGTCATCTGGGCTTTGGGCTTGACCTTGACCCTGTTGTTGCTGACGAGCCTTTTCAAGCTGTGCAAGTTGGCTACCAAGTTCATCGGTTCCACGCTGGAGCTGTTGCATCTGCATACCAAATTCTTTTGCCACTTCTTTCTTGGTTGGATCTTTCTGAATAAATCCAAGGTGGGCAACCATATGCGGCCCTTTGAATCGCATGAGACAGGCGTAGATGTCGCGGATAAGTTCAATAGCCTCATCGGGTAGTGCTTGAGCTTCCTGCCCACGAGAGGGGGCTTGCGGATTAACTCCACCCGATTGGAGGGCTTGTTGTGCCTCTTGCATAGAAACCATTGCATCTTGGATATGTCCTTTGAAATGCTCGACATGGTTCTGATCGGGGTAAACTCGGAAGTTTGCAGGATTGCCCTTGGGGTCAGTCATACCAATGTTTTCCATTGAAATGATTCCCTGTTCATCTGGAATATCAACCTTGGTTTGTTTGACGTATCGGTTGACATTTTGACGACCATTAAGAGCCGCAATAGCATCAGCGATAGCATTGGCTTGCCCTTCATTCATTGGAGTCATGCCCGTGAGTGATACGGTTTGCTGTGCCGCCATCAGTTTGTAAGATGGACTTCCAGAACCAGAAAGCATATTGCTCTCCAAGTTTTCAATGTTTTCCCATTTCCAAGCCTCTTTTGGAACTCCATTTTCTTCCATGAAATCCACAAACTTTTGTTTGAGCCTGTATCCATTTCCACCCTTGGTTGTATTGCTCATCCTCTTGTAGAGCATACGAAGCCATCGGGTTTGATTGTCATTAAATCGGCGAATTTGTGTTCCTTGGAGCTTTGCAGATTCAGCGGCATCAAGTTCAGCCTCTCCCTTTGTCCTTTGTTTGCCACCTTTAGTCGATTGGCTAATGTTGTATGCACCAATTCCTCGGTACATATCGGCTTGATAGAATTGGATTCCAGCTAGGACTTCTTGGAAAGGAATATTGACTGATACCTGTTGAGGTTCAACATCTTGTGGAAGAACCATCCAAGGCATCCACTCCATTTGCTTTAGTTTTTTAGTAGCTTCAGCAGATCCACCCTTGAACATGAGGCGTGTATTCCAATCAACAGAATCCATGAAACGATTCATGTGGATGTCATAAGCACGACATTGGATAAAGATAGATTCAGCAAGACCTTGGATTTCGTGCCAAATACCAGATCCCGTGGAATCGCACATTGGGGCAATGATGTCATCCCATCCATCTCCACCCTTTTCAACCCAATCTTTGCGATAATAAAGGAATCCTGTCTGGTCGCGGTATTCCTCCTCGCTCAGATCCTTGCGTCCGTTTTCTTTGTAACCAAGGACAAGACCTCCATAATTTTGGAGTAGGAGCATCTTGGAAATGCTTCCGTTAAACTCCATGATATAAAGCTCATACAATTCAATGCGTAGAGTATAAAGACGTGAAAGGTTTAAGTTGCCACTAGCAACATCACGCAACCATTCCGTATTGGTATAAGTATTGCGGTAGTTGGTAGTGAACATTCGCAAGGCATCAACGCAAGCCCAGAAGTTCCAACCCATTTCGGTAGCATACGCTCTTGCCTTTTCTGGATCTTCTTCACCGCCAGTAATCTTCAACCAAAACTCAAGCGGAGTATAAGAACGTTTAATGCAAAGCTCTCCAAGGTTTGTAAGATCGGCAAAAGTCTTGTCTGGTATAAGAACATTGGAATTATGGAAGCTCTTGGTAGGCCATCCGTCACGATCCTCGGCAATTTCAAATCCCTTTCCATACAGGGTCATCTCCTCAACATCTAGTTCAACATTGTAGTTGTAGCTGTTCCACGCACGAAGCATTCGATCAAATCCAACACCAATAAGATCACTCCATTCCTTTTTCTCGGTAGGATTTCCTAACTTTGTGGTAATGGTTGCGGCAGTATTACGCTCCATCACCATGTCAACAAAGCTGGACTTCTGATTGTCTACAATAAACTTCATCTGACGGAATGGAACATTGCTCATTCCCGAAAGCTGGCGGGACGCAACTTGGCTATAATCAGTAGGGGGGAAACCTTTATAGCACTTATAGATGCGTCCCCATTTGCGCTCACGACCAGCGTTATCTAAACGCAAATTCCAACAAATTGTAAAAGCATCATTGGCAGTCTGGACACGGCTAGTAGGAGCAACTCCATTAGAATTAATGGTATTGAATCCCCAAGAGGAGACTCCTTCACGATTAACAATCTTTTTTGTTTTTGCCATTATCCAAGAGTTTTATTCATTGCCTCACGGCGTTTTTGACAGGAAGGGCAATTCTTTGCCCTCTTCTCCAATTGAGCATTAATGCCAAATGTAGAAGCTACCTTATCACCAAGATGTGCAAATTTGTGGATTACATTGGCAACGGCATCACCAGCTTCTTGCCAGCAATATTGCCCCGGAATCCTTTGACAAATTTGTTGCTCAATAAGGTATTCTAAATTTTCGGGAATGGCGACATTTTTATTTGCCATGTCAGATTTCACTTTTTGGAGAAATTGTTTTCCAAATGTGAGATCCATTCCATTAACACGATAAGTATTACCTTGATCGTCGCTATATTGATACCAAAGTCCAGTTGGGATAGGGCCGTTGCGATCTTTTAATCTCATGGTTGAACCTCTTTCTTGCCTTTCTTATATAAACTTGTCAATATTTTTATACATGGAATACAACGGATTGAGTCTGCAATCACCACAGGACACAACATATGGGCTTTCTTTTTTGGAAAGTGTTCCACAATTTATTCGTGAACTAACGGCATATCGTTTGACCCGTGGAGAGTTTGGCAGGAGAGAAAGAATCAAAAGGAAAATAAAATTAGAGGATTGTGACTTAAAAAACCCTGCACAACACATGGTTAATTGTTTCCAATTGATTTATGGCAATGATGTTTTGCTCCATTCTCAAGGGATACCAAACAATTATGCCCTAGACATAATAGACTTGTTCTGCAACGAGAACGATTGGGGTATTGCAGGGTGCGCTAGTAGCGGAAAAACCTTTTCGGTTGC
>Ga0114963_10002220_pt1 | contig 13238 bp, 22 predicted proteins | sample C_131016_EF_Meta_FD_87019 | JGI IMG/M metagenome (GOLD analysis project Ga0114963, IMG submission 87019) | Freshwater microbial communities from Lake Croche, Canada to study carbon cycling - C_131016_EF_MetaG | ecosystem: Environmental > Aquatic > Freshwater > Lake | place: Lake Croche, Canada...
GTTACTAGCGTATCAGAAAAAGTAAAAGTTAATGATTTAGTAAAAGACATCATTAATAAACTAAAAGGAGATCCTAGAAATATAATACCAGCATTTGTATCACAAGATGCACCTTCACAAGATATTGGTTCATCTGGAACTCCAGTGCCTTCAGCAAATAGTAGTGGCCTTTCAGGTGTTATCGGGCAAGTATTAGGAGGAACTCTTGATATTACCCCCGATCAATTTGGAACTGATATGACGACATTATTTACAGAATATCCAGATAGTGTATTAAAGTATCCTATTGATATCATTGATAGTCATCAAGATACTCTTCGGATTACTCAATATCAATATCAAGCACCTTATGGTAATGTATTTAAAGGAAAACAAAAAAAAGATATATTTACACTTGGAGCGCAAAGACAAAGTGCATTGAAAAAAAGGATAGCATCGGTTAGACTACCAATTCCAAATAATGTAGCAGACACTAATGCAGTAAATTGGGGTAATGGAAATGAAATGAATTCTATGACTATGGGAGTTGCTGGAAATATGGGTGCAGTTGCAGGAGGAGTATTAACTGAAAAGGTTATTAGGGCTATTGCATCGGCAAAAGGTGCAAATGGGATAGCCAATGCTTTAGGTGACGGAGTAGGTGCTAATGTTCTAACAACTCTTACTACCGGAGCACTAGATAATCCAACTGCAAAAGCTGCAGCAATGTCTAATATATTAAAGGCTGCTTTGTTTGATGTTCCAGCAGAAACAATTCTCTCAAGGGGGTATGGAGTTGTTTCTAACTCAAATTTAGAGCTTTTATTTAGTGGTCCACAGCTAAGAGGCTTTCAATTTGGTTATATATTTTCACCAAGAAGTGAAGAAGAAGCTAGAATGTGTAGAAAGATTATTCGTTTCTTTAAACAAGGAATGGCTACGAAAAAAACAAAGAGTATTGGAGCAGGAGCTGCATCATTCTTACTATCAACTCCAAATGTATTTAAACTTGAATATAAAACCGAAGGCGATAAAGATATTAAAGGATTGAATAAATTTAAAATATGTGCTTTAAGTAATATTCAAACAAGTTACACTGACGGTCAATGGTCTGCATATAAGGAAGGTCAACCAGTTCGCACTCAAATGATGTTAACTTTTAAAGAACTTGAACCTGTTTATGAAAGTGATTATAAAGATACATTATCAAAAAACCTTATCGGCACAATTGATGGTAAATATTTAGACCAACCTTCAGTTGGACCAGACGAGATAGGTTTCTAAAATGGCGTATTTTAACGAACTTCCTAATATTCAATATCTCTCAAGATTTAAAGATCAATCTTCAAATGAGGATTATACTCTTGCGAAGAATATCTTTAGGCGAGCACGACTTCGTGAAGATGTCGCAAATGCTGTTACTGCTTTTCAATATTATCAAATCAAAGATGATGAAAGGCCAGATCAAATTGCTGAAAGAATTTATGGAGACCCTGAACTTGATTGGGTAGTCTTAATTAGTAATAATATCATTAATTATCCATCTCAATGGACTTTAAGTAATGATAGCTTTTATGAATATTTAATTGATAAGTATGGTTCTGAAGAAGCATTTGATGATGCGATGTATCTTCAAACTAAAGAAGTTCGTGATGAATATAACCGTCTTGTAGTTCCTGCTAAATTAAAAGTAGATGCAGATTTGTATCAACAGTTTAATACAGGTGAGGGTAATACTCAAATCTTTGATCTAAAAACATTTCCAATTCCAAGTGAATATTATCCTCTAGAAATTAATGTTAATTTAGGGCAATACCTTGAAGTGTGGGAACGTGATAATCTAGGTGAAGGGCAAGCTTATACTGGAGAAGAATATCAAATTACAGATATCAAACTTCAAAAAAGAGAAGCTCCAATATTTAATAACTTTAGATATTACCCAGAATATTCAAGATTGGATTATTCAAATCTATTTGTTTATGGAAGAAGTGAAGTAAAAAATATATTTGCTTTAAATACTCTAAATGGATGGCCTAATACTTGGGGTGGAGAATTATCTGTATATAATAGAGATTATTCCTCTTTTAAAATTAAACTTCAAACCAATTTAGGTGTTCCAATTGATATTGCTGGAGATTCACGTCTTTATAATATTGTAGCGAAAGAAGATCCAGAAACTAATACAAAACTACCAGAATTTAAATTCGTCCCAATTGGAGAAGTTTAATGAATACCACCACATTTCCAGGACTTACTGTTTCAATTTTTAACGAAACTGAAATTAGCTACTTGAATACTGCTGGGGCAGAAATTAAAGTCAGAGATCAACAAGAAACAGTATCTAATTATGAATATGAAACAGAACTAAATGAAAGTAATAGAAAGATTCTATTATTAAGACCAGAATATCTTGGAGTCTTTATAGGAGATATGAAAAATATTATGAGCTACGATAAATCAAGTGAAACAATTGATAGTAATACAAAACGAGTTTATAACTCCAAAATAACTGGAGTATGAAAAAAGCCTCTCATTGCGAGAGGCTTTAATTTTAAATCACATTTCAGCTAACTTTGAGAACCTTGCGAGATAATCTTCATTATCGTCGTCATCCTCATCGTCGTCATCATTTGAAAGAATAGAAGCAGTCTTACTCTTTACATTAGAGTAATCTTCTTCCATTTCACTTTCAAGTTCAGGGTCTGGTTTCTTTGTAGAAGAAGTAGAACTATATCCAGAGATAAGATCCAAACGAGCCTTCAATTCCTCAGAAGATTTAAAGTTCTTTGGATTTGTAAATTCAGTTAGATCATAAAGAGAATTATAGATTTCTTCCAGTTTGTCCTCATCTCCCTCAAGAAGAGGTTCAGATTCAAGGAATTCAGAATCATCATAATTCCAATACTTCATTTTTTTGTTAATGATAATATTGAAATCAGCACCTTTGAAGAGGTCAAACACTTCAAGAGGCTTTTTCCTCTTGGATGCTGGATTAAGAGCAAGCTTAATCTTATCAAGAATCTTTACACCATACTTATAGATTTTAACCTTACCATTATTATCTGGATTTACGGGGTCATCAATAATATAAACATTTGAGTAATAACTCAACTTTCTCTTGCGTCCAGGACTATCATCATCTCCTCGGACAATACCTTCCTTACCTTCAGCCCACAGTTTGCGATTTTCATCACAAATAGCACAGGATTCTCCAATAGTTGTAGGACAACCTTCAATTAGCCATTTTCCTGTAGAGCCTTTAAATGCGTGTGAGTAGACTTCTACATAGGCTTCCTCATCGTGTCCTCCGCCTCCTGGTAGAAAGCGTACTGTAGCCTCTCCTGTACCTGCTTTACCCATCTTTGGAGTCCAGATGCGGGTGTCTTCTTCACGAGAAGAGCCTTCATCCATCTTGTTGAACTTTTCAACGAGTTTGTCGGTCAAAGAACCAAGCTTTGACTTTTTCTTATAATCTGCGAAAGACATAGTTTTTTAAATGCGATGTTGCGATGTTGCTGTGTAGGGTTTGGCTTTTTTTACTTGGATTACCTAGCCAAGATTATCATATCACAGTTCCAGTGATTTTTCAAGTTCTTTGATGGGGTTCTCAAGAAGTTGAAAAAACTCATCCATACCCTGATTATCTTTTAGGCCAAATAGTTTTGCGGATTCTAAAACTTTAGCTTTAATAAGCTGTGCTTCTGGGTCATCCGAAAGAGACATTCTAAACAATAGAACTTTCTGCTTCTCAAGAAAGTCTCTCATCAATTGAAGATATGCCTTCTTTTCAGTATTAGAACAATAAGGAATATCAAAGATATGCAGGAATAGTTTCTCCTGCATATCTTCTAATTCTCCCATTGTCTGCCTTACCATTTCAGAATCAAAAAATTCACTCACAGATTATCTCCTTCAATATGTTTGAGTACTTTTGCGTATCAATATTTAGTAGTGGTGAATATTTAACGATTTTCATTCTTAAAGAATCCCACATAGGGTCATCTAATACTTTATCATAGTCTTCCACATAATGCAAGATTTTGTTGAGTATAACTAATGTTTCAATTGAAAGACCTTTTTGTAAGTGCTTATGTATAAGTGGAGAATGCTGTTTGTTTTTACATTCAAACAATTCATTAAATCTATCTTTTGATATAAACACTGATGCTTCAGCTTCAAACAAATATGAAAGACTTTGAACTCTTTTCATCCACTCAATATAAGTTTCTTCTCCATCTTTCATTAAATCTGTAATATAAACGGATTGAGGATTATCACAGTCTACAAAGTTTGCAATAAAGAAGTTTTTAATCTCTTGCTCGTTCTTTTTTCTAGATAGCCTCTCATAGAAATAACGGTCAGTTCTTTTATTAAATGCAGTTATAGATGCTCTAGTCTTCCAATTATATTTAATTACATCATATGATGCTTTTGTAAAATGCTGTTTTAATGCTAGAAAAGTGCAAAAAACTTCAAATGGATTCACTTTAAATAACCTTTTTAGACTTTATTGTTTTCTTGAGAAAATTGAGTTCTACTGCATTATTTTTTAATTTTTCTTTTAGTGGTTTAGACATTAATTTTGAAACTGTTTCTATCTCAATTTCATTCTCCTGACAATATTGAATGATACCATCAATATAGTTGCAGTTATTATCACGAATATAGCGTTCAATATCAATTGAAAATTTATCAGATGATAAAAATTTTGATTTGATTATCTCTTGAACTTCATTGTTAATTTCCATCTTTAGTGTTTTCTTTTACAAAGTGCTTAATGTATTTTACCAGAAGCTTGAGGTATTTTGCAAGATTTTTCTCTTCATAAACAACAAGTTCTCCGTTTTCACAGGTCATAATAATGACTAATTTCTTTGCTTCTAAACCTGTTAGTTCATAAAGCATTGCAGAATACGCCATTGCTTGAACAAAATAATGTTCTAACCATTCACGTTTCTTTGGTTTTTCAGAAGTCTTATAATCAATGATTGAAAGTTCTCCATCAAACTCTGCAATACAGTCAGCAGTTCCTGCAATGCCTAGAGTTTCACTATACATTCCAATTTCCATTCCATAGATTTTACCAATTCTATGCAATGCAGGTTTCGCAGTCTCAAATAACTTATGAGAAAGTTCTTGAACTTCAGGTAATTCTTCATTAGAAGTATAAGCTTCAATTAGAGTATGAGTATCAGTTCCTCTACTTGTAGCTCTGTTTGTGATGCGATTAGCTTCTGCTTCTCCAACTTTCTTTCTCCAGTTTTTAAAAATCTCACGATTAAAGAAACTGGTTACAGAAGTGATAGAAGCAAAGGTTTGTTCTATTACACTATTAGGATGTTTATAATATCGGATTCCATCTCTATTAATTCTCTCTAATTTTGGTAGAGTAAGAAAGGAATGTTCAAAAATCATATCATACCTAAAGCACGTTGAGCAAGTAGGAACTCCTTAACGAGATGGGAGCGAACCACATCTTCAATTTCAAAATTAATTACCTCCATTGAAGGCATTAAATTTATAACTCTCAAGAAATCGTGAATTCCATTCTTTTCAGAAAGGCGAGTTAAATCACTTTGATTTACATCTCCACTAAACATAATTTTACAATTTTCTCCTACACGAGTAATCAATGAATAACTTTCGTGAGCAGAACAATTCTGCATTTCATCAACAATTATAATGCAGTTATCAAATGTAGTTCCACGCAGAAATGATGTGCTCCAAAATGAAATTGTTTCTTGAGCCTTAAGATTACCATAAAGCATTTCAAAATCTGAATCAGATGGAAGCTTAAACATATATTTTACCATATTTTTATATGGTATTTCAAATAGCTCTGCCTTATCCGAATGTCCACCAGGAAGAAAACCAATCTCTCTTGTCTGAACTAATGAACGAATAATATAAACCTTTTCATAAGGAGTAACATCATTTAAAACTTCTTTAAGTGCTTTATAAATTAGGCTAAAAGTATTATGCGTAATGATATAATTATCAGTTATATATAAGTGTTTTGGGTCATCAATTAGAATACATTTAGCTTCTTCTACTCCAACATATACAACATCAATAATTCGTCTTCTATATTGTAGAACATCAAATGTTTCTTTACATCTATCTTTTTTTTCAAAAATAGAAAATAAATCTTTATTATTTCTAGTTTTTACGTGTAATGTGTAAGATATTCTTCCTTGTTTCTTAACTCCTTTATAAGTGTAGTTTGTAATTCTTTTTGTAATTGTAGCTAATCCCCCCATAGACCAAATTAATTCTTGAACTTGTTGAACTAATTCATAACTAGTCGTAGTGTATGTTACTGCACCATGTTTTTTCTTACTTCCTGCAGTTCCATCCGTATCAAATAGTCCTCTAATTAATTCAAGTTTTTGAGATATACTTGAATTCATATAGATTAACGGTATACTTTTCTCATATGATTTTTTACCGTAAATATTTAATTCTTTTAATATTCCTATTATTCTATTTTTAGTTTTACTTCCTTCATCATTTAAGTCTTTTCTATTATCTACGATAGAATACTCATATTTGGCGCTTTTTAATTTATTTAAATTGCAGCCAATATGTTCTTCTTTTAATATGTTGCGTATAGTAGTCAATAACTCTTCATTGCAATTTATAATTTTAGGAGAACCTTGTGAGGTACAACCATCACCAATTAAAACTCCTAATAGATATGGATTTAATGGTAAGTCAATATCATAAGTCTCTTTTGGATTAATTAAATCAATAGAAATGTTTACATTTTCTTTAATTAAATTTGTTTTTTTGTATTCAATAAAATTGAATAATGTTTCAGTTGTTACTACCTTTTTAGTTGAACCTCTTCTATAATTCCAATTATTTGGATAATAACATTCCCACAAATGTTCTTTGCAGGCTCTAGCTTTAGAGCCGTCGTGAAAAGTGACTTCATATATATCCTTTTTTCCTTGAGGGTATACATTTAAGACTTTGGATGTATTTCCATCTGGAGTGATAACATCATCTCCAATAGAAATATCCCCCATAGTCACCCAGCCCGAAGGAGTTAAAATTTTTGAATATAAGGGTTGAGCTTTTCCGGTGCCTGGACATCCTTGAGCTACAACGTGTTTACCATCATCATAAGCTTTAAATAATTTCTTTTGATTTTCTGTAAGAGGTTCAATATCTATTAAAAGTTCAGAGCTAATCGGTTTTCTTCTCTTCATTTGACGAGCAGTTAAAGCCTCGCCATTAAAAGATGCTTCAGACGTTCTTTTTCTTCTAGCCATATTTTTTACTTTAGGGGTTTTACTTTACTTCCAGGAACAGTTCCAACTTTTCTTAAAACATCATTCCAACCATCAGAGGTTTTATTTCTCCAATCACCCACTTCTGAAATGGGACTAGAGCATCCTTGACTCCAATCTCTTTTCCACTCACTATTTAATTTAAACCAATCAGTAATTTCGTGAACGCTCATTTCAATTACTTTGGTTTCTCCAGTTTCTTTATGAATAATCGGATAAGTCGCCAAAATTTTTAATCCTCCATTTTATACATTTTTATTTATTCTAATCTAAAGTAATTGCAGACTGATAATCACATTCGGGACAATCATCAGATCTGACCCATTCTAGCGCCTCTGCAACGTCTGGATACTCACAGATGAATACACACCTAATTGCCTCTGCAACGTCTCTGTGCTCCTTCTGGGTGCCGCTAGAGGTGCGTAGCTGTAGGTAATGAATCCAAGACCTCACAGAACCCTTCATATAGATTCTGGTGGGAGTAGCAAGAGGAAGAACGAATCTTGCACTTTCTTTTGCAACACCACGCTCAAGAAGATCATCATAAAGTCTTTGAGATGCATCAAAATGTTGTTGAATTTTTGTCTGCATTCCAAGTTTCACATAATCACCAAAGTCATCAATTGAGTTTTGACGATTCTTTAAGTCCTGTCTACGAAGATCTGGTGGAGTAGCTTTATCTAAAAGTTTAGTATCCGCATATCGTTGTGAGAACTCTTGAAATGTGAAGCTACGATGACGAAGAATTTGTGCTGCAATTCCACGAGTAGTATTGATTTCAACCGTCAAATCAGCCTGCTCAAAAATACTCCAATGTTGATGTTTAATACAATAACGAAGAAGTCCTGCAGAAGTAGAAAATTCAAGTTGATTATTTGGATTGCTTACACGGGCATTATGAGAAATAACTTCTTGTCCCGTTTTTCCTTCTAATTCTCCGGCACCAACAGTCACAGCAATTAATTTAACAATAGGTTTCATCAGTTTCCAAATCCTTTACTAGTGAGTTTTTTGCTTATTTCTAATTGTTTCTTCAAATTATTTAATTCTTTTTTCATATAGATAATCTCTTCATCTGAATACAAATGGTCGTCTTTCAGTGCTTTATCAATAAACTTAATTAAGTTCTTTTCTCTCATTAATTGCCCTCAAATTTGTTTCAATTGATTTTAACATACATTGGATAGAATAAACAAGTCGTTGTCTTATTTTATCATCTTCATCAATCTCTATTTCCAATTGCCGTATAAGCAATTCAATATTACGAGTGATGAGACGAGTTCTCTCAGCATCCATAGAAATTCCTCTCTCTCTCCATCTCAATATATTATCTCATAAAAAAAGAGGAAGGTCAAACTTCCTCTTTTAATCATCGTCTTTTTCTTTTTGGATCTTTAGGAACAAATCCATAACTTTTTGGATTTACAAGTCCTTCAGTCCAATTAATACTTTGTATCATATATGACTTATCGTAGTAGTAATCAAATACTTCTACTTGACTACTAGACCTTACAATATCATAACAAAGTGAATTATCATTCATATATGCAACTAAAAGACTGTCCCTAGGGAGAGTTTTATCTTTTGCGAGTTCTGGCTCACAATTTTGATTTAAAATCATCAATTTAATACCTCCAATATTATCTGTTGCCCCATTTTATATCACTGTAGGCTTCTCCTACTATTTCTTTTGTAATCTTATACTTGGATTGAAGCCTTTTATCCTTCACTAAACACATAATTTCTGCGTCCAATGGATGAAGTCCTTCCAGCATTTGAATAAACATATTCTCTCTACGAAGAGAATTAATAGAACTATTCCCTGGAGCGCCTGATGCTGAACGAACGAAGTTAATAAGTTTTGTATACTCAGTTCTTAAAGCAGTATGACCCGAACGTATCTTTTCAGTATAGCTTACAGATTTTGTATCATATGCTTCCATCTTTTCTACTTCTTTTTCAATCATTTGAGAGACTGAACCAGTCTTCACTAGATCATCACTGACGGTAGAATATGGAACATCTCCTTCAGGTAGCATTGAAACTACATTATCGTCAAAGTTCCAAATGAAGATTGCTTTTAATGAATCGTGAGCGTATTTCTGAAGAACTTCTACTTTCTTTGCAGAAGTTCTTTGCTTATTCACCAATTGTAAAACTTCAAATACAAATGGGTTATTTGGAAGCTCTATAGGTTGAGATTCTGTTTTCTTTTTTGTTGTAGTTGCTGTAGTCATAGATTTAATTTAAGTTTAATCATTCAGTGTATATAGACATTTTATTCATCTTCATCTTCGTCAAAAAGCTCTTCATATTCTGACCTAAAATCTGAAAAGAAGTCTGGGTCAATACGAAGACTTACTACTTCATCTGCATTTACTGTTCCATCTTCATTAAAGAATTCTGGATGTAGTGGTCCACTATTTCTCTGATAGCTCATAACAATGTTTTCTCTTATCAGCCATCCCAATATAAATCCAATACACAGAAACATAAAACTAATTAAACAAAAGATTGTAAGTTCTGTTGCTTGCATTTTATTTTTTCCCCGAAATTTTAGGTCTTTTGATGATGAAAGATTCAAATTGAAAATGATATTCTCGTCCAAATGGAAGAGGAAGTGTAAATTTCAATTTAAACTTTCCTTGCTCGTCTTGATTTATTTGGGAATTCTTCTCCGTCTGATAGAGTAATACTTCAAGTCCACGATTTCTTGAATCGTCGTATATATTTAGGTCATTCACAATAGTTTATTCTCTTGAAGATACCTCACGGCATCAGTGCATCCACCTAGATGTTTATCATCAAGAATTACTTGAGGGAATGTAGAGCCTTGTCCGAACTCCTTATAAAATTGCTCTCTTGTAAAATCAGTATTCAACTCATAGTTTACAACTGAATACTGTTTTTCATTAACTAGATACTCCGCTACTTGCTTAATTTTGGTACAATAAGGGCAATCTGTTTTACTGTAAATTGTAAGTTTCATATAATTAAAAGTATAGGTATAATAATAATTAGAACTGCTATAACAAAACCTCCTACTCTACTGAATAGGAGGTATATACTATCATCTTCCATATAAATTTACAAGGATATTCATATTTAGGAATCAGATAATATTTTTACGAGGACGGTAAACCACATGATTTGGTTCTTCTTCTTTAGTCATCCAATTGATAATATCATTTAATCGTTCAGTTGTAAAGAAATCTTGAGAGCTGAACCAAGTTTTCCAAGGAGTATGACCCTTTAAAGTATTACAGCTTTTACAAGCACATAATACATTATGTTTATCATCTTTACCTCCTTTACTTTGAGGAATAATATGGTCTAATGTTAGATTCTCTTCAGAATTACAATAGGCACATTTTCTATTCCATTCATCTTTGATTGAGTCTTTCCAAAGTCGTCTAGCTTCACTTGAGGATAATGTTTCAAGATTAAACAAATATTCGCCTGGAGTGCTATAAACCATAAGGGGTTTATAATATGTATTTACTTTTTTTCCTTTTGATTATCCTGATTTGGGTTAGGATTAAGATATGTAGGACATTCAAAGGGTTTAATACAAGCACCATCACTTGAATTGTTTTCAATTTCTTTGGGTGCATAGCACCAACCACAGTCATAAAATTTACATCTCATTATTTATTACCACCTCATTTGTTTTACAATTGCTTCAGCACCTTTCTTTAGATGCTCTTCTCTCTCATCATTATCAAAGATACCATCACCTTTTGGATAGTAGTCATAGACAATTTCACCATAATCATCATCATCTGGAGTCTTATAATATTCAGTTCTAAACCAACCGTGCCGAAGTCTCATATAACCACATAGAGTATTCTCATAATATACATCATACTGTTCGGGGCAAGCAAGGGAAGTTCTTTTGAGTTTCAGACCATAATAAGAATAGTCTTTCCAATCTTCTTCATCATCATCAAACATCATAGGGTAATCACCTCCACATTAGAAATTGTAATACTTTTGGATAGATAATAAGTCTTGAGTTGTTTCGCAGTCATTTCACTATTCACCAAAACTTGAATAGAAACTGTTGCTCCACTTATAATACTGGAGAGGATCACGGCATATTTAGAAATCTTCATTTTTCATCTCTAGAATTTCTTCACGCAGTTCATTGATTTCTTTATATATGTCTTCCATCATTGCGAAGAATGCATTATAATCAACACTTTTGATTTTATTCCATTTTTCTATATCATCTCTGATATCTCTTTTAGTCATCGTTCAATACCTCTTTCATATCATCAAAGAAAGTTTCAGTTAGTGGAATCAATTCTACTTCACCTTTCTCTACTTCATCTACAAGTCCCATTAGATATTCAAGGAATTCTTTGGAATAAGTATCATCTGCTCCTAAATCATACCAGAAAGTTTGATAGCACTCTTCAAAGGGGTCATCATCTTTCAAAATTGCATAGTGTTTTTGATTGTCGGAAAACCAGACCAAATCCGCCCAAGTTTGAAAAGAATAATACATTGAAGTCCATCCAGTCATAAAACAATGACCGACCCAATATTCCCACCAGTTCATTTTGGTCTTATCAGTTCCTTTAATTTCTCTTGCGAAAGTCATAGGATTTTAGGTTTACATAAGAGTATCATACCGCAAAACCTCTCTGGTTGCAAGGAGGTCTGTGACGGTTTCTCAGGTGGTCTTATTGAATGGCGTCAAGGGAAGTCTCGTTCAATACAACTCTAAACAATAAATTCCATTCTTCTCAACAATTGCAGAACAGGTATCACACCAGTCTCCACAGCACATATAAGTAGTTTTTCCAAAATTTCTTATATTTGCCGAATGAATGTGCCCGCAAATCACTCCTGAAAATTTCTTATCTCTTTGCATACAATATGATGCAATATCAGTCTCATATTGATTAATATAATTTTTACCTCTCACACTATTTTTAAGAGCATAAACTAAAGAAAAATTAATAAATCTTTCAAAGAATAAACTGAGTGGAGTAATCAGTTCATAACCTTTATTAAAGATTAACTGTTTCCAAGAACCAGAAGAATATTCAGAATACTTATCTCCGTGAATACAAAGAAACTTATTTCCTTTAGAATCCTTATGAATATACTCATCTACCATTTGAAAATTCTTATGCTCAAAATCACAATAACGACGGATTGCTCCTTCGTGATTTCCAAGAATGTAAATAACTTCTGTTCCTTTCTTCGCAAGATTTAGAAGTTGATGAACGCATTCTGTATGTTCTTTAGTCCAACGAGTATTATATCTTTCCATACAATGAATATCAATAACATCACCAACTAAAACTAATTTCTTAGTCTTAAGTTCTTTTAGAAACTTTAGAAACTTTGTGGTATTACATCTGGGAGTTCCCAAATGAATATCCGATACAAATACGGTATCAAAATTTGAATTCATTTTAATTTCCATTTATTGTATTGTTTTCACCGTCATCTTTTATAGTTCTATCAGAACCGGTGAAAGTATTATCTCTTACAATATTATAATCAGAAAAGTCTCCATTGTTTATACTACTACCAAAGTCATAACCTTTATCATCATTACAATAGGAACGATTTCCATTACGAGACCCTAACCAGATTCCATAATCATTAACATCTAGTCCTGTTAGATTAAAATTATTATTTTCAATTACATTATACTGTGAAGATTGATGTCGTACTGTCCCGCCTTCTCCACAATTGCGATAAAGATATACTCCACCACCAATTGCTTTCTCAAAATTATTGTTAATTATTTGATTATGTGCCGAACCATCTACAGCAATGACTTCACGAATTCTAGACTGTCTTAGAGTAAAGTTTCCTTCTACATTAAAGGTATTATTGCGAATGATATTATAACCACTCTCTGCATCCAAATAAATTACTGTAGAGTCAGTATTACCAATAAATTTAGAGTCCTCAATCGTAACCTTTGTAACTCCTGGCGCA
>Ga0114963_10002224_pt1 | contig 13235 bp, 10 predicted proteins | sample C_131016_EF_Meta_FD_87019 | JGI IMG/M metagenome (GOLD analysis project Ga0114963, IMG submission 87019) | Freshwater microbial communities from Lake Croche, Canada to study carbon cycling - C_131016_EF_MetaG | ecosystem: Environmental > Aquatic > Freshwater > Lake | place: Lake Croche, Canada...
CGGTCACTGCTTGGCTGGCCAATGCTGTTGAGGTCACTGCCGCAGCAGCAATCTTGCCTGCGGTCACAGCATTGGCCGCAATCTGTGTGCTGCCAATCACATTGGCATTGATGCTGCCTGTGGTCAATATTCCGGATATGGTGGCATTGGCACCCACAGTTAGGTTGTTGCCGATGGTGGCATTTCCACCCACCTGCAATAGATTACCCACACTCAAACTGCTGCCGAATCTGGCGTTGCCTGATGTGCCATCCATCCAGAAACCCACGCTGGTGTTGCTTTGAAATGTAGCATTGTTGGATATCACTGTGTTCACAGTGATAGCATTGGCCACCAGTTTGTCTGTGCTGATACTGCCACTCAAGATAATAGCACCATTGATGGTGTTGGCAGTGAAGTTCTGTGTGGTCAGTGTGCCAGTGGCAATATTATTGGAAGTGATGGTATTGCTTTGGATCTTTTCACTGGTTATGGTGGCTGCTGCTATCTGACCGGCTGTGATTGTGTTGGCAGCGATCTGTCCGGCAGTGATTGTGTTGGCAGCGATCTGACCTGCTGTGATTGTGTTGGCGGCTATGTTTGTGGCTGTGATAGTGCCTGTGGCAATCTTGTTGCCTGTGATGGTTGTGGCAGCGATCAATGCACCAGTGATGGCTCCATTGGCAACCTGGGCAGTGTCGATGGTTGCATTGGCGATGCGATTGCCGGTCACAGTGCCAATGATAAGACTGTCACCTTGTATGGTATTGCCCTGTATCAAATTGCCGGTTATGGTATTGCCGGAGATCTTGTCGCCGGTTATGGTGCTGGCAGTTATGAGATTACCTGTGATTGTGTTGCCTGCGATCTTGTTGCCTGTGATGGTGGCACCCGCGATCCTGTCGCCGGTTATGGTGCCTGCTATGATGGCATTGCCGGCCAAGGTACCTGTGATGATCACATTGCCTGAAATCACCTGACCTGTCACCGGAACCCAGATGCTGCCATTGTATGAGTATGTGACTGTGGGTGAACCAGGTCCGGCTGTCCAGGTGAAACTGGCAGTGTCGCCTGTGACCGGAGGTGCCAATCCTGTTCCTATTGGTGCCACAACATTGGTGCGAGGGGCTTCAAACCAGGTGGTCAGAGTGCTACTGGAGGCCACTGTGGGATCGCTTGGAGTGATCACATAGGCCATAGCGATGGGGCCGCGTGTGCCCGGTGTGCCTGCTGCTGTGGTCACTATGTCCAGGTTGATAGCCACATTGGGAGTGGAAACTTGGAAATCTGCACTGGGAGCACTGGCTGCTGCCACCCATTGTTGTCTGCGACCACCTATGCTGCTGTAGTATATGGTCTTTGTGGTGCCAAATCCACCAGCCACTTGGGTCCAGGTATACGCAGCAGGATTGCTGCTGGGTGTGGCTGTTTCACTGTTGTAGATACCAAAATATGTGGCATTGGTTGGTGATGCTGAGAAGTTCTGTGATCCAGTGGCATTGGTAGCATAGCGCAGATTCACCCATTGATACGCAAACCAAGTGGGTGGCACTGTGTTGCTGCCATAAGTCTGGATGATACCTGTTGTGGCATTGGCCGTGAGCACATTGCCCGGAATGATCACATTGGCATTACCAGTCTGGTTTAGGTTGCTCAACAGATAGTTGACACTATCCAACACCTGGTCATGACTTGCGACAGCAAATGTGCTCATATTATCTTGCGTCCTGTGTGGGCGTGAACTGCCATGTTATGCCAGGGCAGATCCAAGCATCTGTGCTGCTGACATTGGTGATCCGGATGCTGTTGATCCGGAACACATTCTGATTGATCTGGCACCAAGGATTGTTGGTGTTCAACTGCATGGTCACATTGGCTGTGAATGAGGGTGCTTGTCCCACACTGTTGCTGCCACCAATGGCCACTGTGATATTGCCTGTGCTGTTGCCCGATACTGGCAGACCCACAGCATCCAGGTTTGAGGCTTCAGGCAATATCCTGTGAATCAACACTTGATTGCTGTATTGATCAGTAAGGTGGATGTTGTCTCTGCGGAACTCTGTGCTGATGGCCACATTGCCCAGGAATGTGTGGCCGCGATCTTTTTGCACGATCTGACTGTTGGCCACACCTTGACTGTACACCATGGTTCTGCTGGCAGCGTCAAAATCACTGGTGCTGTCGCCCAGATCAATATACACAGGTGCTTCTGTGGCCATGCTGGCATTGCTGATCTGGCGTGGTGGATTCCACACTTTCAACAGATAGTTATAACTCAACATCTGATTACACCAGCCGGTACTGTTGAGATCTGGATAGTAAACTTCAATCTGTGATTTTTTTGTGTTGTTTTCTATGAACACTCGATCAGCATACACAGGATTGAGATTGTCAAAGAAATAGTTTCTCACACGCTGGGTGCCCAGGCCATTGAACTGCGAACCATCAAACACCCAGAAATCTCTGGCATCTAATCCATAAACTTCGTTGTCTGCGTTGGCCCAGCAGTTGGTGTTGAGCAGGCCGCGACCTTGGTTGAACAATCGCATGCCCAACACAGGATTGTTGGTGCCTTGATAACTTATAGGAGAGAATACCACTGTGTCCCAATAACTGCACACAAAGAAGTTGCCATTGCTGGGAAATCCATCCACAACAGGACCACGCACCGGAACTTCTAACTCGTTAGCCACATTTTGTGCTGTGGGTGCCCAGGTGAGTGGTGCGTCATTCAATCCAAATGCCTGGCTCCAACGCACTGTGGTTGGATAGTTTTCCACAAATCCATTTGTGTTCACTGCTGTGAGATTGCCAGCGATCAGGATAGATCCCACATTTGGTGTGTTATACAGTCGCATGAAACCCGCTGTGAGTGAAGTCCAACCAGCATAGTAGTTCCACACATAACTGGCAGCATTGGGATCATTGCTGTATTGTGTGAACTGTTCACCTGTGCCTGTGAGAAACATGGGCGGATGCAGGTCATCATTGATGAACAAGGTGGTTCCTGACCAGGCTTCTGTGATGTTGGTATCCAGACTGTAGCCACTGAGTGGCACAAGACCTGGAGCACAGTTCACCCAATCACTCAAGGTCTGGTCTTGACGCCACCAGTTGCCATCGCTGGTGGCCACTATGAACCACCACACATTGTTGGCTCTGTATCCGCCGGTGATGTAGATTGGTGTGCCAGGCACAGTGTTCCAGATGGCTTCATCGCCCAGAGTGCTGCGGATACCGCGGATGTCTGTTTCCACATTGAAGCCACTATTGTACTCCAGGGGATTCAGCACAGTGGCAGGCACATCCGGAGTGAAACTCATGTTGGTGAACGGTGTGCGGATTTCGGCCAGTGTGTTTGATTTGACTTGTGCCATTTTTTTTCCTTAGAACGATGACAATGCAACTCTTTTCCACACATTGGTTGAGGTGCAAACATAGATGTAGTTGGCATCCCATATAATACTTCCTCTAACACCAGCACTGGTGCCTGTTTTTGTGCCTGAAGTGGTCACAACAAGATTGCCACCAATGCGAACATTACTGGTGGGATTCAATCCAAGATAAAGTTCACTTGCTCCCCATGTGCCTTCGCCGGCTGCAATATTGGATTCAAAAATACCCACTTGTATCTGACCTGGTGAGATTCCACCACCACTTGACAAATTATATGCATAGGCTTGTATTGCATTATTGGCAATAATTTCAGCAAATCCAGTTCCGGCCAGATCTCGCATGGTCATTATGGTGTTGCCATTCACAGTAAAGTTTATATTACCACTGCCTGTGGGAATACTTACACTACTGGTACCATTGGTGATGCTGGTTCCACCACCGCCTCCGGCGATGCCTGTGAGCAATGATCCATTACCAATGTAATAGTTCGCACTCACATTGCCTGTCACACTGAGACTGGTTAAGGTGCCTACTGAAGTTATCACTGGTTGGCTGGCACTGGTCACAGAATCTGCTGTGGTGGCACTTGTGGCTGTGACAGCAGTGGTAGCAGTGGAGGCCGTGGCAGCCGATCCTGCTGTGTTAGCAAAGGTAGCCGTGGTGGCCAATGCTGCCAGGGTAGCATACGCAGCATTGGCCACAGTGCCTGTGACACCAATCTGGATCGTGTTGTTGGCCCCTGTGCCTGTGATGGCAATATTGTTGCCTGTTGAAAAAGTCAGCACACCTGATGTGGTATTGGAAGTCAATAGTGTGCCATTGGCATTGGCAGTGATAAAAGCATTGGTTGCAGTGGCAGTGATACCTGTCATCTGTGACGCATTGCCAAAGAAATAACTGCCTGTGATGTTGCCTGTTGAACTGAGACTGGTCAGCACACCTACCGAAGTGATGTTGGCCTGTGCTGCCGTGGTCACTGTGTTGGCAGTGGGCACTGTGCCTGTCACATTGGCACCTGCAAGATTGGTCAGTGCCGAGCCATTGCCGATGAACAAGTTGCTGGTCACATTGGCACTGGCTGTGACTGTGGCAGCAGTGACATTGCCATACAAGCCATCTTTGGTAAGTTGTGTGGTAAGGTTGCCATTGCTCACGCTCAATATAGTTGGGCTAATGCTTACTGAGTTGATACCAAAACTGATATTGGCATTGCCTCCCGCAAGATTGCCTGTGAATGTGGGTAGATATGCAGCCACATTTGCATTGCCGTAAGTGGCAGGCAATCCTGTGAGTTGGCTTCCGTTGCCCAGGATGTATGCACCGGTGATGTTGCCTGTGGCACTCACCGTTCCAGTCACAGAGATGTTGCTGCTGTTTTGGTTCACATAGCCTGTGAGATTGGCCATGGTCACGGTGTAGTTGGTGAATGCATCTACCACAGGTGCATAGGTGCCAGCGTCGATGTTGGCCAGGGGCAAGTTTGGTAATTGGCTGAATTTGATGGTTGCCATGGTTATTCCTCAATAAAATTTTGGTCAAGTTCGCTCACAAGATCGTTGCTGTCTTCGGTTATGAAATCTGTGATCGTGATTGAGTTCAGGCCAATCAAGATGCCTGTGCCAATTTCGATGCCTGATCCTATTTCTACGCCGCTCATGAAAATGCCGGTGATATGGTTATGAGATACTGCGTGGCTGATGATATGGGATCAAAGTTCGCAGTGGTGGTCACCTGCACCACGGTGTTGGCAGTGGCACTCACAGTGCTGTTGCCTGCATAGTATTTGTAGGCGGTGCCAGTGGGCATGGTCACAGCATATGGAGTGGCACCTTGGCGGATGATCAGGTTCACAGTGTCAGTCTGGTAGTCAGTGGTTGTGCCATCACTGGCTGTGGTCACAAAGTTTGAAAAGGTCACTGAAGTAATGGCTTCTGTAAGAGTGATACTCTGGACCTGACCATTGGTTTTGTCCACTGTGAGTGCACCGGCACTGCTGGTGGCCACATAATTGAAAGAGTGCATGCTACGCATACTGCCCATTCTGTTCTGGGCCAGGTTATCGTTGTTGTACAAAAAGTAGTAATTGGTGGCTGCACGATAAACATTGCTGCTGGTTAGGCTACCCAGGATGCCTGAACTGGTATTGCCGCTCAAGTAAACACCAAACACATTGCTTGGCGTGGTGGTGGGTACACCATCAAAAGCAATAGTAAGAGCACCAACATTGGTTGTGTTGCCATTGCCAAAAGTACTGGCAGAAACAATCACACTGTTGGTGAGATTGCTGCCGGCATACACCTGATTTTGAACATCAACGCCTTTGGCCGCAGTAGTACCAGTGAAATTTACATTGCCCAAGGCCACTGTGGTGTTGGGTTGTCCTATATTGAAGCCGGTACTGACACCAAATATCTGTCCGGCTGTGAGGTTATAGTTAGAAGCACTGCCGCCCAGGGCTGGCACTGCCACCAGCCCTGTAAGCCTGGTACTGTTATTGCTCACATTGCCCGTGAGTGTGGCCATGGGCTGAACACTAAGCCCACCTATTCTAACCCCGGTATTGGGAACCGGAATGGTTTCCCACACAGTGAGTTTTGCTCCTCTTCCAGAATTGTTTAGGCTATTTCGTTGATCAGAGTTGCCGTTCCAGGCATTGCCAATCAAGATTTGAGTGTTGTTGTAAGCAAACACATTGGAAGGCTGACCAGCAGGCACAGCCACTGTGTTGATCAGGTTGGTGGCATTGCCAGAACTAAACACCAGGTTGCCCAGGTTGATGTTGCCAGTGCTGTTGTTGAAGGTGAAGTTGGCGTTGCCTGCAAATGCAGATGTATCGTTGTATTGCACCTGGGTGTTTGAGCCACCAGGTGTGGCTGTGACACCGGTAAGTGCGGATCCATTGCCAACAAAATAGTTGCCGGTGACATTGCCTGTGGCCGAAATCAAACCTGTGGTGCGTAGATTGCCTGCTTGAACATTGCCTGTGACAGAAACCACTGTGGCATTTATATTGCCACCTGTGATATTGCCTGTGGTGCTGATGGGATTTGAACCAAATGCTGCCAGATTAGCCGCCACATTGGCATTGCCATAACCTGCAGCGATACCTGTAAGTTGTGATCCATTACCGATAAAATAGTTGCCTGTGATATTGCCTGTGGTGCTGATGGGATTTGAACCCAGGGCAGCCAGATTGGCCACCACATTGGCATTGCCATAACCTGCAGCGATACCTGTAAGCAGACTACCATTGCCGATAAAATAGTTGCCTGTGATATTGCCTGTGGCCGAAATCAAGCCTGTGGTACTGATATTTCCTGCTGACACATTTCCAGACACTGCAAGACTGGTCAATGTGCCAACTGAAGTTATGTTGGCTTGTGCTGCACCCGTCACAGTTGTGGCTGTGGTTGCTGTGCCTGCTGAAGTTGCATATGTGGCATTGGCCACGGTGCCTGTGACATTGGCACCGGTGATTCCACTCAGATTGCTGCCATCGCCCTGGAAATAATCAGCACTAACTCGACCAGTTCCAAAGGCGCTGACTACACTTATGTCGGCAGGCTGGATAATCACAGAGTTTAATCCAGCAACCCCCACAAAGAATTTTCCAGTTGCTGGTAGATCTACATTGCCAGCAACAATGTTGCCTGTGGTGGTAATGGTATTAGATCCAAAGTTGGCCAGTAAACTCACAACATTGGCATTTGAATATGTGGCTGGCAATCCTGTTAGTTGGCTGCCATTACCAAAATAGTATGGTGCTGTGACATTGCCCTGAGCACTAATGTTTCCATTGTTGCCCAGGATCACTGATTTTAATGAACCTGTGGTATTGCTTTCCCACACAGCACCTGATCCATCCAGATAAAACCATGATCCTGTGCCTATGTTGGTCTGATCATGTGGTGTGCCATCTGGATTGTATTGCATCTGCACCCAGTCCTGACCTTGCATGGCCAAGTTTGTGTTAGAGAACACAGTTGTCACATTCGCATTGCCACCAAACACCGGCAAGAAAGACGCCACATTGGCATTGCCATATGTGCTGGTAACACCGGTCAGCAGGCTGCCATTGCCCACAAAGAAATTGGCCACAGCATAATCCACGCCGGTGATGTTGCCGCTGGGTCCTGTGGTACGGATATTGCCTGCTGCCTGGATGTTGGCACCACTCACGATGTTGTTGCTGGTGGTCACGCCGCCGGTGATCACAGCATTGCCGGTCAAGGCCAGGTTGCCTCCAGATAGATTGCCTGTGTATGTGGGTAAGAATGCAGCCACATTGGCATTGCCGTATGTGGCAGGCAAACCTGTGAGTTGTGATCCATTGCCAGTGTAGTAATTGGCAGAAACATTGCCACCAATGTTGAGCACATTGCTTACTTGATTGAATGTGAATGCTGCACTGGCACCTAAACCACCGCTGTTGTTGTATTGAACCTGTGTGTTGGCTCCTGCTGCTGCCACATTGCCTGATATATTGCCAATGAATGTGCCAATGAAGTAGGCATCTGTCTGAATGTTGCCCTGTGCAGATATGATGCCAGCAGCAGTGATATTGCCAATGCTGTTGCCACCCGTGTCAGATCCTTCAGCCAAGAAACTGGCCACATTGGCATTGCCATAACCGGTGCCTGGATTCACACTGCCGGTGCTGGCCGAATACAGAGTTGTGTAATTTCGACTGTTTGTGGTTGCGTTGCTGGTAGCCATGTGGGTATCCTTATTTGAGACTGTAATTTCGATATTGTCTTGGCTGCCACACTGAAGTGAGTCTTGTGTGACCTCCAGACCATTTGCCCAGGTTGTTCTGATCATTCACGATGTTCCAGGCGTCAGTGTATTTTTGTTGATAGATCGCAGCATCTTCTGGATTGTGACGCTTGATGTAGTATTCACGCAGAGTGCTGTACACATAGCCTTCTGACCAGGTTTGCAACACAGCATTGGTTTCTACCACTCGTCCGGTGTTTTCCAGCAAGGCCACATTGGTCACTGTGCCTGCTATGGGTGTGGTGCCGCCTGTGGCTGTGTAGTTCACTGAGGTTGAGGTTGTGCTGGTGACCACATACACACCACCGGTGCCTATGCTGCCTGTGCCTGCTGTGGCAGTGATAATGCTGCCTGCTTCAAGCCCCACAGTGTCGCTCATGCCTGTGATCTGTGCTGTCCAAGGGCCGGCACCAGCAATGGTGCCTATGGTGCCCGTCGCACTCACGATCTCATCATCTATGGGACTGAACAACAAGGGCCAGGCCTTGTAGTAATACAAGTTGATCAAGGCACCTTCAGCCACATAAGGCAAGAACTGATATTCATTGTATACTTCACTGAACTTGCCGCGGATCACAGCCGGCACATTCACAGGAGAAAGATACAACTGGGCGATCATGCCCTGTGTGATGATGTCTCTGTCACCAATACGATCATAAACGATCCACGGACCTGTCTGGGTTGGCGTTGCACCATTCTGATTGAAGAACAAGATTGGCTTGTTCATGTCTGTGGGAATAGGAACTCGACCGTATTCGTTGGCCACACCAATGTATTCTGGGTCATAAGGATTGCTACGCAAGGCAGGCAGTTCGATGTTTCTCATGCTGAGTTCAGCAAGATAGATACATTTCTTGATTTCAGCGTCGTTGGTTGATCCTGTAAAATCCTTTAAGAAATCAACCAGGTCAGTGCCAGTGGGTATTTGAAAACTCATGGTTTATATTCCTTTGAAGAACTTGTGTTCACCTTGCTTGACAGGATAAGGCACATCAACAGGTATGGGCAATCGGCCGCCTGGATAGCACACATATTGTGGGTATTCTTTTTGCACAACTCGATAGAACTGGGCCTTGAGTGTGCGATCATGTTTGATAGCAGCCCAGGGCATGCCACCAAAATACTGATCACTGATGCGTATGCTTACAACATTGGGCAGGTCCATCCATTTCCATGTGAGATGACCATCATCACCAATGGGTGCCAGGGGATCAGGATAGCCTTGTTCGGCTGCTTTTCGATATTCTGCACAGCGTCGAGCCACAGCGTCACTATTCATCTGTTCTCGACGGATGTAGAACTTGCCATCTTCACGCCCTGTTGTGACTTTTATGTTGTTGCTGGCGTTCCAGGCAGTTCTTGACCAGTCGCCTTTCATGGCACGATACAACTTGTCATTCTGCAACAATCGATCGGCTATGCCATTGTGTATGGTCACAGTGCCGCCGTGGTCTTGGCGTAGATAATCGTAGTTCTTTTCGGGATCTGTGTTGTCAAGGTATTCGGGTTGGTTGGGATCAAGGCTCATCTTGTATTTAGTGCTCTCTTCAATAACAGGTCTTACTCCACAAAAAAAAGCCCCTCTCGGGGCTGGTGTTATTGTCGTTTTGTTATCAGTATTGTGATGTCATATTTGCCAGCAGACTGATATCCTTTTTCTTCTGGATACAATGCCTCGCACCAGGACCTCATGAGATTAGATTCTTGAAGATTACGCTCATCATGTTTTTTAAAAAACTTTTCATCTGTGCCATCGCCATCGCCATATTGTTCTTTGAATGCTCGGATTTCTGCCTGACGCTTGTTCATGTATTCGTGCCAATCCAGGCGGCGTGATCCACGCAATACTTCAATTATTTCTTGCTGTTCGTGTTCTTTGTTTGCCATATTTTCGTCCTTTGTATCTGCTCTCGCATTAGTATGTATTATACAGCCGCGACGATACATTAGCAAACAAAAAGGCTAACTTGATCCTGGACACGGTGGCTCACACCGTATTAGTAATATAGCATAAGAGCAACAAAATGTCAACAAAAAAGGCTCCGAAGAGCCTTTTTGTTTTACCAATCCGGGGATCAGTATGTGTCGCCGCCACCTGCGTTGGTACGACTAACAAAACTCGCACCGCGTGGTGAACTGGCTGCTGCACCAGTTGTGCTGATGTTGTTCAACAGACCAACGCCTGCTGGATTGCGAACAATCAAGGTACCTTCCATCAGGAACTGGTCCAAACTTGCGTCAGCGTTGGAGAACACTTCGTTGTTGGGTCCCAGATCACGCAGACTACCCCACTGCAACACATCTTCATTCAAGAAGTAGATGGAGTTGCTCACACCAGACTGGTCCATGATCCAGGAATCATAGATTTCGTAGGTGTAGTTGAAGTCACCTTCGTAAGTCTGGATTGTGTCGCCACGCTCCACATTACGACGGTTGATGCTGGTGTTGCTGTTCACGATATTGTCAGAGATCATGGTACGCAGGCTGGTTGGAACAACCATGGTACGGATCTTGGCATTGTAGCGTTGTTCAGCCACGGTCACCAACTGCTTGTAGATCACAGGCTGGAACACTTGGTTGGTGAATGTGCCGGTGTAGAACTGAGTTCCGTTTGAGTTGATAACCAGATTACCCACATTGGCCACAGAACTGTCAGAACTTGCGTTGTTGGTGTTTGTGGTGATGTTGGCGATGGCAGCATTTGAAGGGTTGAAACTCAATGTGCCAGCAAACGAAGCCAGGCTACCCATACGACGACCGCCGGTTTGGGCAGTGGTTGGGTTGGTGATGGCTGTGCCTGTCTGTCCACCGTATTGTGTGCCGATCTGGTCTGCACGAACAAGTTGTTGCTCCACATCGAACATGAGTTCGATCAGTTGCTTGACTTCTTGGTATGCCTGGGGATCGCCACCTGACTGCATAACAGCACGAGCAGTTCCGGACGCAGCGATTGTGGTCTGGAAGATCTGTGTGTAGTTGGCCAGGTTATAACGGCTGTTGCTTTCTGCGTTGGCAGTAGAAACATTGGCTCCTTCTTGAACCGCTTGTGCTGAAGGCAAGCGATAGATGTCGTCAGTCCACAATGGAAGTGTAGAGTTTACTTTACGCTTCTTGCTCATGCACATGTTCAACACGGGGGTATCGTCTTTGATACGATTGCTTACATCTAAGTCTAAGTCTTTGACAACGATGTCACTGGCATATGCAGTAGTTCCGTTACCAATTTGACTGGTTGTGATTTCTGCCATTTTATTCTCCTTGAATGTTGGCTATATTATCTACCACCTCTTGCTGAACGAATCTGTGTGAGTCGTTGCATCAACAGGTTGTCTCCGGCTTTTTTATCGCCGCTCTTGGCTTGTTCACGAAGTTTGGCTATATCACTGGATGGGTTTTTGCCCTGGGTGCTACTGCCACGACGCATGGTCAATTGTGCGATGCTGGATCCGGCTGTTTTTGTCTTGGGTCCATTACGGTATTTCAATCCGTCTCTCACAAGACTCAACAAGTTTTCATCCGAAGAGATGAGATCTATGTTGGGTATACCTGGCACTAACTCTGACCGGGCTTCGGGCCATACCTTGGAGATGTTGTTTCGCAGTTCGTTGTAGACATATTCGTTTTTCAACTCCTTGTCTGTGAACGCCTTGCGGTTGTTCTCCAGGACTGACTGCACTTGCTGCTTGCGAACCTGCCGAAACTGATCCACTGCTGGTTTCAACTGACCAATCAACTCTTGCTGCTGGCGAATGTATTGTTCATTCTGCTGCATGCTGGCCTGCAATCTTGCCCGTTGTGCGGGGTCCGATGTGTTTGCCATCTGTTGTTGGAAAGTTGTCTGATAACCTTGTGTTTTCACAATCTCATCATACGCACTTTGCAAACGCGGTTGCACCGTAAACTCCATGGCCAATGTTAAACCTTCTTGGCGTTCCCTCAAGTCTCGAGTGTATTCCTCGAACTCGGCTCGCTCCACTTTTAACTGGCGTGCTTCTTCATGGATGGCTCCACCTTGACCAAGTATTGCTGCGGCCTTTCGAGCGTCGACTACGATTTCTTTTCCGTTGCGAACAAACTTGAACTTGGCGTTGGGGTTTGTTTCGGCAAACTCAATAAAATCAATCAACTCTTCACCGGATGTGTTTTCTGGTTCACTTACAGACTCAGTCTGGGCTTCAGATCCTGTGATATCTCCTGCATTACCATCGTCATAGATAGTGTCATCTTCGGCTACCTGTTCTGGTGCCACAGGGCTGGATGTGTCTGCCGACTCATCTGCTCCTGCCGAGGACTCTGTTGTAGGTCTAATCAGATTACGCAGAGTATGTTCTCTCATTGCGGTCATCTTGGACGCTATTGATTCAATAGAAGTCGCTACTGGTGTGTCATTGGCCGTGCTGTCTGGAGCATTAGGCTTGATCATTTCTGTCATGTTTTTCCTTTGTAGGGGGCGTGTGCTTACCCTGTGTGCTTTATTTAGTATTATTGGGTTATTTCGACAGATCTTTGGTGTCTTGTTGATCTAATCTTGACCGCCAATACACTGCTCGCTTGAGGCTGCTGACAAAAGCATCTATGCCGGCCAGGTGATTGCTTAAGGCCACTCGTTCAGCATTGGCTTCTGGTGTGTGTGCCTGGATTGAAACCAGAGCATCACTCACTGAAAACTTGTAATGATGCACAAACATGGCCAAGTCTCGATTTTTCAACAAGGCTTCTGCTTGACTACCATACACACGCACTTGATCGCGTTGTGCTGGTGTGAGATTGCGGATGGTTGTGGGATCCAAGGTCAATCTGGTATTATACGCATCTATAGCGTCTTCACTAATCATATCATACTCCAATCACGAATCAAATCAGTTGTAAACTTTGGGTGTGCCAGCGGCCACTGCCATGAAGTCCAGTTGGCTGTTAGCATCAGTGCCCGACACTTCGTGTTGTATCTGTTGAGCACGAGTCTGATCCAGTTGTGCCTTGGCCAAGCGTGCCTGATCTTCTGGAGATGGCTGGCGGTTCTTGGCTGCTTCTGCTGCTTGCTTGATCATCACCATGACCTCATCATCGCTGGGCAGATAACTATC
>Ga0114963_10002225_pt1 | contig 13235 bp, 14 predicted proteins | sample C_131016_EF_Meta_FD_87019 | JGI IMG/M metagenome (GOLD analysis project Ga0114963, IMG submission 87019) | Freshwater microbial communities from Lake Croche, Canada to study carbon cycling - C_131016_EF_MetaG | ecosystem: Environmental > Aquatic > Freshwater > Lake | place: Lake Croche, Canada...
CTCGACGGGCTGGTGCAGAGGCTGGCGGCCGCCAAAGCCGCTCAGTTACGGGCCGAGCGCAAGCTGGTTGCCGACCACCGGCAACGGCTCGCCGATATGCTGGCCCGGACCCGCCAGACCCTGCGGCTGCAATTGCAACGACGGCAGGAGCGGCTTCACCATGTCGGCCAGTTGCTGACCTCTTTGTCCTATCAGGGGGTGCTGGCGCGCGGCTATGTTCTGGTGCTGGACGAGGCCGGACAACCGCTGAACAGCGCGGCTCAGGTGCGCCCTGCCGCCGATTACCGCCTGCGCTTTGCCGACGGCGAGGCCCAAGTGGTCGGCAAATCCCTGTCCTGACATCCGATTTGACGCCGGACGGATAGTCACGCTAAAGCAAGAGAATGATGAACCGATTTGAGCGCAGCCCTCCCGACGAAGAAGCCGTGATCGAATATCTCGATGGCGACTACACGGTTGTGCGTCCCGGCAGCTTCGTGCGCTGTGGCGTGACGGGTGAAAAAATCCTGATCGACGATTTGCGCTATTGGAGTGTCGATCTGCAGGAGGCCTATGCCTCGACCGATGCGGTCTTGCAGCGTGTCAAAGAACAGAGCCGGGCGCACAGGGATTGATCCTGTGCCGGCGTCAAGCTCTGTCCCTTATTCCTGATCCTGATTGTGTCCATCCAGCCCGCAGGCTTTCAGAATGAAAGCAAGCAGGGCGTGTTCCTGCTCGGCAACGAATTGCACGGGCAGCACCAAGAATTGTCCGGCCAGATCCGGCGCGCAGGCTATGATGCGGACGTAATCCTTGGTGGTGGTCACCAGTTGCGCCTGCATCTGTCGGCTCTGGCGGATGAGTTCCCCGATTTCGGTGCGGGTGAATGGGTGATGGTCGGCAAAGGCCCGAAGGGTGCATGGACCCGCCCCCGACTGCTCGAGGGTCTGCACGAATTTCCCAGGGCGCCCGATCCCCGCAACGGCCAGAACGCTTTTGCCCGCCAGCAAGGCCTCGATCGCGGGATCGGGGGCGAGGCGTCCGACAAAGACCGGCTTGGGAACCGTTTTGCTGGTGTGGTTGGGCTCGCGATCGCGGGCAATCACGATCATTGCGTCAGTATGGGGCCATTGATCGGCGACGGGAGCGCGCAACGGGCCGGCAGGCAGGCACAGGCCGTTGCCGACCCCGACAGTGCCATCGACGACAGCGAAGGCGAGGGTTTTCTGCAAGGACGGATTTTGCAAACCGTCATCCATGATGATGATATTGCCCAGACGCGCGGCCAATTGCGCGCCCGCCACGCGGTCCCGTGCGATCACGGCGGGGGCTGTCTGGGCCAGCAACAGGGGCTCGTCGCCACAATCTTCCGGTCCGTGCAGGGTAGGGTTGACCTGAACAGGCCCTTGCAGGCGGCCACCATAGCCGCGGCTGAGAAACACCGGCTTGAGACCGTGCTGTTGCAACAGGGTCGCGAGAGCCAATGCCACAGGGGTTTTGCCGGCTCCTCCGGCTGTCCAGTTGCCGATGCAGATCACGGGGCAACCGGCTTTTTGTCCGGCCTGCCCCATGCGGGCGGCCGTGATACGGCCATAGAGCCAGCCAAGCGGTGACAGCAGCCGCGCCAGCAAGGTGGGTTGCGGTTGCCACCAGAAAGACGGCGCGCGCATCAGCGGCTTTCGATGTGCATACGCACCAGAAAGGGTGCGATTTCGCTCATGGTGCGGTCTGCCGCGCCCGACAGGGAGACGATGACCTGGCTGGCTGTCCGGCTCATTTCGCGAATTCTGGCGGGATTGCCGAGCAGATCGCCCACCGCACCCGTCAGGGTTTTGGCACTGATTTCCTGGGCCCCGCAATCGTGATCGAGGCGGGAATAAGTATCGACAAAATTATGGACATGCGGCCCGTGCAGGATCGCGGTGCCGAGCTTGGCCGGTTCAATCGGGTTCTGGCCGCCATGATTGACCAGCGAACCGCCCATGAATGCCAGGGGACAGACGCGATAGAACAGGCCCATTTCGCCAATGGTATCGACGACATAGAGGCCAACCTCCTCGGTCGGCAAAGCCCGCTGGCTGCGGCGTCCGCAGGTGATGCCCATCGCCAGTGCGGCATCGAAAATCGGGGCTCCGCGTTGCGGATGGCGCGGCGCGATGAATGTCAGCAGATCGGGGATCTGCCCGCTCAGGGCCTGATGCGTGTCAAGGATGGCCTGTTCCTCGCCGGGATGGGTGGAGGCGGCTATCCAGACAGTGCGTCCGGCGATCAGGCCTTCGAGGGCGGCCACTTTGGCGTGGTCGGCCGGCGGTGCAGGCACATCGAATTTGAGATTGCCGGTGACCGTCACACGCGGTGCCCCCAATTCGTTGAGCCTGCGGGCATCCTCGTCCGATTGAGCCAGGCACAGGTCAAGCCGACCCATCAGCGAGCGGGCAATGCGGCCGAACCGTTTCCAGCGGCGATAGCTGCGCTCGGACAGGCGGGCATTGATCAACACCACCGGAATATTGCGTTTGTCGGCGGCCATCAGCATGTTGGGCCACAATTCAGATTCGGCAATCAGGCCAAGATCGGGCCGCCAATGGTTGAAAAAACGCTGCATATACAGCGGAACATCCATCGGCAGATATTGGTGATAGGCACCCGGTGGCAGGCGGCGGTCGAGCAAGCGGGCCGAGGTCACCGTGCCCGAGGTGATCAGCACATTGACGCCTTCGGCCAGAATACGGTCGACAATCGGCAGGATGGAGATGGTTTCGCCGACACTCGCTCCATGCACCCAGACCAGCGGCCCTTCCGGGCGGCTCATCGACGGGCGTCCCCGCCGTTCGGCCCAGCGCACGACGTCTTCCTTGCCCTTGCCCATGCGGTGACGCAACAGGCCATAGACGAACAGGCGGCCGATCGAGGTCGCAAAGCTGTATAATCTCAGAGCAAGATTGCCGATCATGATCGCTGTCCTGTTCCGAGGTCACGGCCAGGATCAACCGCCCCGACCCTCTGATAAGCCCGTTCATGCAGCAGATCGAGCTGTGTTTCCAGCTCTTTTCTGATGGTTTCGAGCTGGTCACCGTCAAGATCGCGGCCGACCGTGATCGGTTCGCCCATCGCAATCACCAGATGGCTGAACGGCAGACCGATGGTGGCGCGGTCCCAACTGCTGAAAATATGGTGGCGTTTGGAAATAACAGCAATCGGCACGATCGGTTTCTGGCTCAACCGCGCCAGAGCGATGATGCCGGGCCCGGCCACCCGTGCCACTTTGGGCACATCGGCAGTCATGCAGACGCTGACGCCATCCGACAGGAAGCGGATCAGCGAGCGCAAGCCGCCTGCTCCACCCTTGCGTTCGCTCTGGTCAGGGCGGCCGCCCGAGCCTCTGGTGGGAATGATATCGAAGTTGCGGCAGGCCGATGCGTTGATCTCGCCATCGCGGTGGCGTGAAATCAGCACGGCAAATGGCATATTGGCAGGTTTGGCATAGGGCACCATCAAATGCTGCCCGTGCCAGAGCGCGGCAACCATCGGACCGATTGTGTGGAGCCGTGCCTGCATATCGGGAGGATCATAGGTCACGCGCGAGGTGAAGCGCACCAGCCGCAAATAGCCGGCCAGCATCAGACCGAGGCCCTTCAGGACCACGATTTTTTTACCCAGTGCCTTCAGCATGATGCGAATTTCAGCAAAAAAGCCGATCCTATGAGGGAAATGACAAGGGGGAATTACGAACCGGTCGGATCCAGCAAGCGGTGCAGATGCACCACGAAATAACGCATATGGGCATTATCCACCGTTGATTGCGCTTTGGCTTTCCAAGCCGCATGGGCAGAGGCATAATTCGGGAAAATGCCGACAATGTCCAGCGCCGATAGATCGCGAAACTCGGTGCTGTCAAGGCTGACAAGTTCACCGCCGAACACGAGATGGGGCAGTTGCTTCTGGGCGCCGTCGGTCATCACAAAACTCCGTTTGCAAGGTAAGTGGCAAGGTGGTGGGGTCAGGGTGTGGCTGTCCCGTCTTCCACCGCGATCCTGTCCAGATTGATGCGTTGAAGCATGTCTGTCAGCGGGGTGACGAGGTGGAGGGGGCCACCGGCAATCGCGGAATGACGGGTTGTCGGGCGGTTATAGGCCGGCACGGTCTGTTCACGCGTATGGAGCACAAGGCCGGCCTCGTTCAGGATCACATGGGCAGCAGCGATGTCCCAATCATGGGCATTGGTTTCGGCCACCCCTGCATCGGCCCAGCCCTGCGCAATCCGGGACAGCCGAAGGGCAAGCGAATGGACACGCTCGGTGCGCAAAAAGCCCTGGTGGTGTTTGCTTAAGGCATCCACCAAGGGTCTGGGGCCGACAACACGGGCGCCATCCAGCGTCTTGCTGGTGCCTCCGGACAGGCGCGTACCATTCAAAAACGCGCCATGACCGGCAATGGCCGAAAACATGTCCTGTGTGGTCGGCGCATAGACGCAGCCAAGTACGGGCTGTCCCTGATCGACCAGTGCAATCGCGATGGTCCAGTCCTGATCGCCACGGGCGAAGGATTTAGTGCCATCAATCGGATCGACAATCCAGATGCGCTGGTGGTTCATCCGTTCGGGGGAATCGGCTGTTTCTTCAGACAGCCAGCCGAAATCGGGTCTGACTTCGCCCAGATGCTGTTTCAGGAAGCGGTCAACCGCAAGATCGGCTTCGGTGACAGGAGAGCCACCTTCTTTGAAGTTGATGCCCGCGCTGGTTTTGGAGCCGGGATTGAAATGCGCCAGAGCCAGCTCGCCAGCACGCCGGGCAGCGTTCTGGCTCAGGGCCAAAAGGTCGGGAAGATCAACAGAATGAAACATGGGACCACCCATTAATGTGCAAAAAAAGAAATCGTCCAGCGTAATCTGGAATTACTATCTAACGATTTTGCTGCACTGCGGCAAGAGTGCGAAACGGACAGGAGGTTTGCGTTACAACCGCAAGAGGGCGTCGCCCGACAAGCCCAGGAACAGGATCAGTCCGGCATCACGGTTGGAGCGGAACAATTTAAGGGCCATTCTCGGGTTTTTGAGGTCGATGTTGAGCACCTGCCAGCCCAGATGCAGGGCAAAGGCCAATAAGCCCGCTTGCGCAATCAGGCCTGTTCCGGTGATCGCATAGGCCCAGACGAGCATGGCCATGGCGAGAATGAAAAACAAGCCGACCATGATTTGCGTCCATTTTCCGAACAGACGCGGGGTGGAACGGATGCCTGCCACGCTGTCATCGTCGAAATCCTGGATGGCATAGATGGTGTCATAGCCGATGGTCCAGAAAATCGCCGCCAGATAGACCAGGCAGGGAGCAAGGCTGAGTGATCCGGTCACCGCACTCCAGCCGATCAGCCCGCCCCATGCGAAAGCCAGCCCCAGCACGGCTTGCGGCCATGAGGTGATGCGCTTCATGAAGGGATAGACCAGGATCGGCCCGATCGAGCAAAAGCCGAGGATGATGCTGAACCGGTTGAAGGACAACAGCACCAGCAAGCCGATGCCGCCCAATCCGGCCAGCAGGACCAGAGCGGCCTTGACGCTGACTGCACCGCTCGCCAGCGGGCGGTTGCGGGTGCGGGTCACCTGCCGGTCGAGATCGCGGTCAATGATGTCGTTATAGACACAGCCTGCCCCGCGCATGGCTATGGCCCCCACCAGAAACAGCACCAGATGCAGGGGATCGGGATAGGGTTGGCCAGTGGCAACAGCCGCAAGGGCTGACGACCACCAGCAGGGCAACAGCAACAGCCACCAGCCGATCGGGCGGTCGATCCGCACCAGCCGCAGCATCGGCCGCCAGCTCTCGGGGGCCCAATGATCGACCCAGTTCAACGGGGCGGCATCTGGCAGGGCGTCTTGGGGCTCAGCAGCACCCGGTTCGTGGACTGTCATAGGGGATCAAGCCCCGGTAGCGGGGAGGCCGGAAAGCCTCAAAGCGCACCTTTAGGCATTTTGACCGCCCCGCCAATCACCGAATCTCCGCCGCCAAACGGGCTTGCCGCGGGAGCCGATTTGGCTTTGCGTTGCTGGTCGGCCGCGGCGCAGGAGTTTTTGCGGCCTTCGGTAATCTGGGGCAATTGGGACTGGAGGCCGGGCAAAATCTCTTGCGGCACATGGCACCAGGCGCCGTTGTCCTCGATGGATTTCATCAATTCGTTGGTTTGCGTGACCAGACGTGTAAAGGAGGCGCAGGCCTGATCGGCGCTGGGCGGCTTTTTGTTGAAACTCTGGATTTGATCGATGGTGGCCTGACGCTTCTGGAATTTCTCTCCAAGCGCGTTGCATTCATTCGATTGTGCCTGGGCCAGACCCGTCATGGCAAGCATGGCCAGCATACCGACCGCGCCGAGGCGGACGTTGCGAAGGATCAAATTCCGGTGGATCAAAAAACGTGCGCTCATTAGTCCGGTTGCTCCGCATCGTCACATTCGGTTTTTTAATAACCAAGCTGCAAGCCAGTGGCAAGTTTTAGCGGTTTTTCTTTTTTCTCGGGCTTCGGTCTTGCTTGGTATCGGGCAATAATGGCTGATCCATCACAGTTGTTGTGGAGACAGGGGTGACAGGAAAAACGTCTGCGCTCTCCCCTTTTTGGCGTGATCGGTTTATGAGAGATCAGCTAGACCGGTATTTCAGGATAAATCATGCGGCCCGATCATCGCGCGCACAGGCTCTATGTCGAAGCATCGCTGCGTGCAGACGCGGATGTGGTGTTGTCGCCCGAACAATCGCATTATCTCGATCGTGTGATGCGCGCCAAAATCGGCGATGCGGTCATTGCTTTCAACAATCTCGATGGCGAATGGCGCGGCCATATTGCCGAAACGGGCCGCAAGGCCGTCACAGTGCATCTTGATCAGGCCTTGCGTCCACCCGCCCCGCAGGGTCGGATCAGCTATTATTTCGCCCCTCTCAAACAGGCGCGGCTGGATTACATGGTGCAAAAAGCGGTCGAAATGGGTGTTGCCCGGCTTGGTGCGGTGATGACCCAGCACACGATGGTCTCGCGGCTCAATCTGGAACGGATGCAGGCCAATGCCGTTGAAGCCGCCGAACAATGCACCATGATTACGGTGCCCGAGGTGCTGGCCGAGCAGAAGCTCGAGGCCATGTTGGCCAGTCGCACAGCCGATGAGGTGCTGGTCTTCTGCGACGAGGCCGCCCCCGTGACCTCGCCCTTGCAGGCCCTTGGCGCGATTGGTCCCGACAGGCCGATCTCGGTGCTGGTCGGTCCCGAAGGCGGGTTTTCCGATGCCGAGCGCGCCCTGCTGCTGGCCCAATCCAATGTCATTGTCCTGTCATTGGGGCCGCGTATTCTCAGAGCCGATACCGCAGCAGTGGCCGCATTGGCGTTTGTACAGGCTGTTTGCGGAGATATTACATAAGTAAAATGTAATATTTTTAATTTCCCAAAAATGTTTACATTTTCTCTGCTTCGCTTTGTGTGTGCTGTCATGTTATGTTTGTCATCTGCTGAAACTGGAAGAAATTATGGCCCGCGACCAATTTGATCCCACCCCGATTGAGAGCCGTGACGAGCTGGTCGCTTGGTTTGAAAAGGGGCCCAAGCCGGCTTCCCAGTTCCGGATCGGCACCGAGCACGAAAAGGTCCCCTTCCTGACCGGAACAACCGAGCCCGTGCCCTATCAAGGGCCGCATGGCATCGGGGCTTTGCTGGATGCACTGGCGCAAGAGAGCGGCTGGGAACCGATCATGGACGGATCGTCGATCATCGGCCTGGCCGATCCGGTCGGTGGCGGGGCGATTTCGATCGAGCCGGGCGGGCAATTCGAGCTGTCGGGCGCACCTCTGGCCGATTTGCATGCGGGTGCGGCTGAATTGCAGGGCCATCTGGATGCCGTGCACCGGATCGGCGAGCGTTTGGGCATTTCCTTCCTTTCGCTGGGTTGTAGCCCGATCTGGTCGCGCGCCCGGACACCGGTCATGCCGAAAGGCCGATACCAGATCATGGCCAATTACATGCCCAAAGTCGGCACGATGGGCCTTGATATGATGTTCCGCACCACCACGGTGCAGGTCAATCTCGATTTCTCGTCCGAAGCGGACATGATCAAGAAAATGCGGGTGAGCCTGGCCTTGCAGGCGATTGCTACCGCCCTGTTTGCCAATTCGCCGGTGATGGATGGCAAGGCCACGGGCTTTCTATCGACACGCGGTGAAATCTGGCGCCATACCGACCCCGACCGCTCGGGCCTGATCCCGTTTGCCTTCGAAAGCGGCATGGGTTTTGACCGCTACACCGAATGGGCACTGGATGTGCCGATGTATTTCGTCAAGCGCGGCGAGACCTATCATGATGTCGCAGGCGCCTCTTTCCGTGACCTGATGAACGGGACCCTGCCTGCCATGCCGGGTGTGCGAGCAACCCTGTCGGACTGGGTCAACCACCTGTCCACTTTGTTTCCCGATGTGCGGCTCAAACGCTATATCGAAATGCGCGGGGCCGATGCCGGACCGGTCGGGATGCTGAATGCCCTGCCTGCGTTCTGGGTGGGCCTGTTATATGACGATGCCGCTCTCGAGGCGGCGTGGGCACTGGTCAAGGACTGGACGGCACAGGACCGGCAGGATATGCGTGACCACGTGCCTGTAACGGCTCTCAACACGGTCTCACGTGGCCGCACGGTGCGCGATATTGCCCGCGATGCGCTGGCCATCGCGCGTCAGGGCCTGAAGGCCCGCGGGCTTGGCGAGGAGATCTTCCTTGATCCGCTCGATGCGATCATTGTCGATGGCCGCACGCTGGCCGAGCATCTGCTGGCCCGCTACGGCCAGGACTGGCGCACAGATGCCGACCGGATTTTCAAAGAGAATCTCCTTTGATCCGACCTTCTCTGCCAAATGCCTAGCAGGCATGAGCGGATAGGCATGGCCAGCGCCGCCCTTGTTGGCTAGAAATGGGGCCTGCTGCCACGTGTTGAGGGGCAGTGCGATGCTCGACAACCGATTCTGCCCCTTGCTCCGGTGAAACAATGCCCACGCGCCTTGTCCCCAAAATGCAGCGCTATGACTATACCCTCTATGCGGCCGCAGTGTTCGCCTGGGGTACGTCATGGTTTGCCATGCATTTGCAGGTCGGTGTGGTAGCACCCGAAGTGTCGCTGTTCTATCGCTTTGCCGCAGGCACCTGTCTGATGATGTTCTGGGCGGTGGTGACAGGCCAGACCTTGCGGTTCTCGTTCAAGCAGCATGTGCGACTGGCTTGTCTGGGCGCGTGTATTTTTTCCAACAATCTGTTGATGTTCTACAATGCCGCGCTGACCATCAATTCCGGTCTTCTGGCCGTGGTGTTCTCGATGGTGGCGGTGATCAATCCGCTGGTCGGTTCGATCGTGCTCAAACAACCGATCCAGCGGCGGATTTTGGGGGCGGCAGCGGTCGGGATTGTCGGAGTGGCTTTGATGTTCGGGCCGGAAACCTTGTTGTCCCAGCATGAGGGCACTTGGCGCGGTCTGGGTTTCGCCGGCCTGGGCGTGTGTTTCTTCGTGACTGGCAACATGCTGTCGGGCCGAATCCAGGGTAAAGGCACATCGGTGGTGTCGGCCAATAGCTGGGGCATGTTCTACGGGGCCACGCTGCTGGGCTGTGTCGCGTTGTTCAAGGGCGCGGCATTTACCATCGAGACGACGCCGACCTATCTCGGCTCGCTGCTCTGGCTGTCGACCGTTTCGACCATTCTGGCCTTTTTTGCCTATCTCACTCTCCTGGGGCGGGTCGGTGCGGCACTGGCCGGTTATACAACAGTGATGTTTCCGGTGCTGGCGCTGGGGATTTCGACCCTGTTTGAAAACTACCAGTGGAGCCCGATGTCATGCGTCGGGCTTGTGATGGTGCTGGCGGGAAATGTGCTGGCGCTGCGGCGGGCCTGAATTTGGTTACCTCCGATTCACCATTCCGCCGGAAAGCACGGTCGCAACCACCAAAGATTGATGCGCGTTAACTTTTTCAACAGGGGCGGCGAGGCAGTGTGCCCGTATCGACAGGATGTTGGAAAGTAGACCGATGCGGTTGCGGACTTTGAAATCACTCATCAGCGGGCAGGACCAGCGCGCCGCCCAATATGCCTTTCTGGCCTGGATTTTCGGCATGGGCATCCTCTGGTCGATCATCGGGATTGCCGACAGCCTCGCCCAATACTGGAACGCCCCGCTGCCGCCGGGATTGATCGACTAACCTGCCCCGCCCATCATCCGGGTGATGATCGATTGCATCGTCTGGATGTGCTGTTCTTGGGCCTCGCGGCTGGTCGCCAGCATCTGGGCAAAGGCATCAACGCTTTGTTCGACCGGATCGGGTGGCAGTTCGGGTTCGGGCTCGGGCTCCGGTTCCTCTGGAGCCAGCCCCATCATCGACGCCATCATCAAGCCCCATGCCGCACCGCCATCCTCTGCAGCCTTGCGGCTGTCGGCCGGAACTGCAGGGGCCGCCTGTGCGGGCTTGAATGCGGCCTGACCGAGACCCTTGGCCAGGGTTTCGGCCATCACAGGCAGAAAATCCTGCAAGATCTTGGCATTGAGACCGCTGATCATCGCGGCCTGTTCGGCAATCGGATTGACCGGAGGCGTCGTACCGAAAAACAGTTGCATCGGATCGACCGATTTCACATGCTCGGGCTGGAACATGGCCAGCCAATCATGTGCGGTCGGGGCCTGCTGGCGCAAGCCATACATGAAGGCGGGCATCAAAGCGGCTGTCGCGCGCATGATGTCCTGCTGGCTCATGCCGAAGCGCGGCGCTTGTTCCTGAAAGAACGGATTGCCGAATTTGGTCATGACATCGAACGGATTGACCATTTTTTTCTCACTTTATTGAACCGGACGCCCTGATTTCTTCAGCATGCCTAGGAATTGTGCGCGTCTTGGCCCGATTTGGCAATCAGACGATAGGCCCAGACCACGGCAGCAATCCCGAAACAGATCGCGCCCAAAGCCTGTCCCAGCAAGGCGCCTTTTGCGCCGGCAAGGGCTGCTCCCGCATAGGCAAAGGGAATGGTGCCGATGGTGGCGCGGCCCCAGTTGAACAGGGTCGCCAACAAGGGGGCGCCCAGATTGTTGAAGGCGGCATTGGCGACAAACAGGCCGCCGTTGAACAGCCATGTGCCCGCCAGAATTTCGCAAAAGAACCGCAACAGCATCGCCGTATCGGCTTCGGCCTTGAAGATGATGCCGAGCCAGTCCGCACCGAGGATCAGGATCAACCAGGCACCGGCCACCAGTGCAGCCGACAGTTTGAGCGAGGCGGTCAGCGTATCGCGCACCCGCCCCATCTGGCCGGCACCCAGATTCTGCCCGAAAATAGGGCCGACCGCACCCGACAGCGCAAACAGAGTGCCGAAGGCCAGCGGCACCAGACGCGTGATAATGGCATTGGCCGCCACCGCCTCGTCCCCGTATGGGGCCATGATGGCGGTCATGAAGGCATTGGACACCGGGGTCGCGATATTGGTCAGGATGGCGGGCATAGCGACCGCCATGATGACGCCCGCATGATCCTTGAAGCCCTTGAGGGTGAACGGACCGACCAGAGCATGCACCTTGACGGCGCCGTAATAACCCAGCCCGCAATAGATCATGCGTGAAATAACTGTCGCCCAGGCCGCCCCCTCGGTGCCCAGACCGAGACCGAAAATCATGATCGGGTCGATGGCGGCGGTGATACATCCGCCGATCAGCGTCACCAGCATGGCACGGCGGGCATCCCCGACCGCCCGCAACAGTCCGGAAAATCCCATGCCGATCGCCAGCAACAGGTTGGACGGCATGCAGATCAGCAGAAACCGGTAGGCAACATCATAGGCTTCATGGCGCGCCCCCAAAGCCGTCAGAAGGGGGCCGAGCGCGAGCATCACCAGGCCGACCACAACCGCGCTGGCCAGCAGGCAGATCGCCAGCGAGGTGACCGCTAACCCGCGTGCTCGGACCACATCTCCTGCTCCCAAAGCACGTGACACGCTCGCTCCGATGGCAATCATCAGGCCGACATTGACCGAAGTGGAGAAAAACAGCACCGCCGTGGCATAGCCCACCCCGGCGGTGAGATTGACGTCACCGAGCCAGGACACATAGAGCAGCGACAGGAAATCGACGGCAAAAATCGCCACCAGCCCGATGCTGCCGGATGCGGTCATGATGCTTACATGGCGCATGATCGAGCCACTGGTAAACACCGCTTTGGAGGCAGCGGGTTTTTCATTGGCGGATGGATTGGTCACGTGGGGCTCTTTCCATGGATGGGGCGGCAATCGGGCCGGTGCAAGATGGGGTTGTGACAGGTTTTCGTGTCAAAGGCGAGCCGGATGGCTTGACAGTTTGCGGGCCGCGCCTTCACAACACTGATCTGTCATACCTGTCCCTGTCCGAATGTTGAAACAGATGTCGTCACCCTCTGAGCCCGTTATTGCCACCTCCAAGCCTTCGCTGCAGATCATGCTCTGTGCGCCGCGTGGATTCTGCGCGGGCGTGGTGCGGGCGATCGATGCGGTCGAACAGGCATTGAAGATTTATGGTGCGCCGGTCTATGTGCGACACGAGATCGTGCATAACAAATATGTGGTCGAGAGCCTGAAACAGAAGGGCGCGATTTTTGTTGACGAGCTGGATGAAGTGCCCGACGGCAAGGCACCGGTGATTTTTTCGGCGCATGGCGTGCCCAAAGCGGTTCCCGACGAGGCCAGAAGGCGCGGTTTGTTCGCGCTTGATGCCACCTGTCCGCTGGTTACCAAAGTGCATCGCGAGGCCGAACTGCATCACAGGCGCGGCCGCATTGTCGTGCTGATCGGCCATGCCGGCCATCCCGAAGTGATCGGAACAATGGGGCAATTGCCCGAAGGGGCGGTTCTGCTGGTCGAAACGGTGGCGGATGTCTTGTCCCTGAACCCCGAACACCCCGACCGACTGGCTTATGCCACCCAGACGACATTGTCGGTGGATGATACCGAGGCTGTCATTGCCGCGCTGAAGAGCCGTTTTCCCGATATTGCCGGTCCGCACAAGGAAGATATCTGCTACGCGACCACCAACCGTCAGGAATCGGTCAAGCAGATCGCCCCCAAGGTCGATGCGATGATCGTGGTCGGTTCACCCAATTCCTCCAATTCGCAACGGCTGCGGGAAGTGGCGGAGCGGGCAGGCTGCAAGGTCTCCGCTCTGGTGCTGCGGGCCCATGATATCGATTGGACCCAGTTTTCGGGCATCACCCGTCTGGGCATCACGGCAGGGGCCTC
>Ga0114963_10002226_pt1 | contig 13234 bp, 13 predicted proteins | sample C_131016_EF_Meta_FD_87019 | JGI IMG/M metagenome (GOLD analysis project Ga0114963, IMG submission 87019) | Freshwater microbial communities from Lake Croche, Canada to study carbon cycling - C_131016_EF_MetaG | ecosystem: Environmental > Aquatic > Freshwater > Lake | place: Lake Croche, Canada...
AAAGTCGAAAGCGGCGAGTCCACCGAGCAGGCCCTGTACCGCGAGCTCTATGAAGAATTGGGCATTTGCGCCGGCCAGTGGGAAGCTTGGCGCAGCGAGGTGGTCGATTACCCGCACGCCCTGGTGCGCCTGAACTTCTTCAAAGTGAGCGCCTGGACGGGCCAGTTGCAAATGCGTGAGGGCCAGCAGGCGCAGTGGCAGCGCTTGCCGGTGCAGGTGGAGCCGGTCTTGCCGGGGGCTTTGCCGGTGCTGGACTGGTTGCAGGCCGAATCAGGCGGCGCCACCGAGCCGGTCGCTTAAGGGCTACGCAGGCCTTATTGCAGGGGCGGCCCGCCGTCCAGTTCTTCGCCTTCGTCGGGCGGTGCGGCCGCAACGCGGAAAGACTCACTTGCCCAGGCGCCCAAATCCAGGTTTTTGCAGCGTTCGCCACAAAAGGGACGGTAGGGATTGCGCGCCGCATAGACGCTGTCGCCACCGCACTGGGGGCAGCGCACTATTTTTTCAGGCACAGGCGCTGCGGCAGACATCGGACAGCGGCACCGCTCAGGCGCACAGAGACAGTTCGAAAGGCGTGTCGGTCGGGTTGCTGTAGAGCTTGCCGTCGGCCTCGTGGCGGACAAAACGGATGGAGGCCACCAGGCGGTTGGCGCTGATTTCGGGGATGGCGCCCAAACCGGGGTCCAGCGCCAGGCGTAGCAGTTGGAAAGTGCGCCCTTGCGGCAGGTTTTGTTGGAATTGACCGTTCAGGGCCACCATTTTTTGCGGGGCGCCAGAGTCGCGCAGCAGCCCCAGTAGCAGGTGGATGCCGTTAAACAGCGGAACCAGGCCGATTACCCAGTCGTGCAAATCGGTTTTGCGTCGCTGCACGCTCAGTTTTTGCCAGGCGTGGTAGGCCGGCAGGTCAAATTCGCAGGTGCCGCCAGGGATGCTGGTGCGGCTGCGCAGGCTTTTGAGCCAGTCGTTTTCGCCCAATTCATGGCCCAATTTGCCCGAGGCATTGGTCAGATGGAGCAGGCATTCTTCCAGCTGACCGAGCAAACGCTCAAGCACTTCGGTCGCGATGGCCGGGTTGCCGCGGTAGGCGACCATGGTTTGGCGCTGGCGGTCCAGGTCTTTGAGCACGTCGGTTTTGAGGTCCGCCCGGCCGCCGACATTGAGGATTTCAAACAGCGTGATCAGGGCGAAGTGGTGGTCCAGCGCGTCATCGCGCTCCTGCAGCGTAAAGAGGCGGGCAAACAAATGCTCCAAACGCAAGTAGGTGCGAATTTTTTCGTTAAACGGATATTCGTACAGAATCACGCGCAATTTTCCAGTGGCGGGATCATATCTCTAAGTCGGGGAGAAACTGGCGCAATTGCGCCTTGAGTTCATCAATTGTCGCCATTTCATTAAAAATAAGGAAGTCTGCGCATTGGCGGCGGTAGCTGCGGCTGCTTTGGGCGGCCATGATTTGGCGTACCGCCGAGGGCTCCAGGCCGCTGCGCTGCCCAACGCGGGCAATTTGGGTCTCCTCGCTGCAATCGACGACCAGCACGCGGTCTAGCAGCGGCCGCCAGCGCGGTGACTCGGTCAGCAAAGGCAGGTCCAGCACGATGTAGGGCACCTTGTCCGCTTGGGCTAGGGCACTTTGGCGGGCGATTTCGGCGCCAATGAGCGGGTGCAAGATGCTTTGGAGCTGGTCTTTGGCCTGGGCGTCGCTAAAGACCCGCGCGCGCAGCACATCGCGGTCCAGCACGCCGGGCGCCGACAGCACCCCAGGTCCAAAGGCTTGGGCAATGGCGGCGACCGCCGGGCCCTGTGGCGCCGTGCAGGCCCTGGAAATGGCGTCCGCATCAATCACTACCGCGCCGCCTTGGGCCAGCAAACCACACACCGTGCTTTTGCCGCTGCCGATGCCGCCCGTGACGCCCAAGCGCAGACTCATAGCCCAAGTACCTGCAGCACCGCCGTCGGCCCCCACAGCAGGCACACCAGGCCAGCGCCACACAAAAACGGACCGAAAGGCATGACGCCACCGTCGCGCAAGCCGCCGCTGATCTTGAGCCCGATGCCCACCAGCGCGCCGATGACCGAGGACATCAGCACGATGGGCACCAGGGCGGACCAGCCGAACCAGGCGCCCAGACAAGCCAGCAATTTGAAGTCTCCATAACCCATGCCTTCTTTTCCTGTGACCAGTTTGAAGGCCCAGTATATGGACCACAAAGCCAGGTAGCCCACGATCGCGCCCCACAGCGCGCTGTCCAAGCTGACACCTGTCCAGTGCTGGTTGGCGCCTAGCAAGCCCAGCCAGATCAAGGGCAGGACGATGTCGTCGGGCAGCAAGGTGCTGTCCCAGTCGATCAGCGCCAAGCACAAGAGGCCAGCGCACAGCGCCGCCCAGGCGGCAGCGGCCCAGCCCAGGCCCCAATGGGCACCGCACCAGGCAAACAGCGCCGCGTTGGCCAGCTCCACCAAGGGGTAGCGCAGGCCGATAGGCGCGCGGCAGGCGGCGCAGCGCCCGCCTTGTATGGCGTAGCTGAGCACCGGAATATTTTGGTACCAGGCAATAGCCGCGCCGCAATGCGGGCAGCGCGAGCGCGGGGTTAGCAGGTTGAACGCGGGCGCCTCGGGCGCGGGGCTCTGGCCGCTGGCGGCAGCCACCTCGGCGTCCCATTGCAGCTGCATCATGCGGGGCAGGCGGTGGATGACTACGTTCAAAAAGCTACCTACCAGCAGCCCCAGCACGCCGGCAATCCAGGGCGCCAAGGCCAGCAGGTCGGCGTCGGCGCTCAAATCGTCTGCCCCATTTTGAAGACCGGCAGGTACATCGCCACCATGATGCCGCCCACCACCACGCCCAAAAACGCGATCAAGAAGGGCTCGATCAGGCTGGAAATACCGGCCACCGCGTCGTCCACCTCGGCCTCAAAAAACTCGGCCGACTTGGAGAGCATGAAGTCCAGCGAGCCCGCTTCCTCGCCGATGGCGGCCATTTGCAACACCATGGGCGGAAACAGGCCCGAGTCGGTCATGGCCGAGGTCAGCGACGTCCCCGTGGAGACCAGTTGGCGCATTTTGGTCGTGCCATCGGTGTATTCCTGGTTGCCAGCGGCGCCGCCCACGGCCTCCAGCGCCTCGACCAGCGGCACACCCGCAGCAAACATGGTGGCCAGCGTGCGCGTCCAGCGCGCGATGCAGGACTTGCGAATCAGGCCGCCAAACATAGGCAGGCGCAGCAGCAAGCTGTCGCGCTTGGATTGCAGTTCGGGGCTGGCGCGCAGCATGCGGGAGGCAATGAAAATCCCGCCGAACAGGCCGCCAAACATCAAATACCAGTTGCGCACCACAAATTCGCTAATGCCGATCACGATCAGCGTAGGGCCAGGTAACTGCCCGCCCATGGAGGAAAAAATCTGTTTAAACGCGGGCACCACAAACAGCATGATCACCGCCACCACGCCCAAGGCCACCGTCATCACGCCGATGGGGTAGGTCAGGGCCGACTTGATTTTGGACTTCACGCCTTCCATCTTTTCCATGTAGGTGGCCAAGCGGTCCAGCAAGGTGTCCAAGATGCCCGCGGCTTCGCCAGCGGCCACCAAATTGCAGTACAGATTGTCAAAGTACAGCGGGTGGCGCTTGAAGGCGGCGCTCAACGAGGTGCCCGTCTCCACGTCGGTGCGTATGGTCGAGACCAGACGCGCCAGGCTGGCATTGGTGCTGCCTTGGCCCACGATGTCAAAGGCCTGCAAAAGCGGAATGCCCGCCTTCATCATGGTGGAAAGTTGGCGGGTAAAGAGTGCGATTTCTTTGGGCTTGATGGTCGTGCCCCAGCCCGCACCTTGTTTTTTGAGCGTGATGGCGCGCATGCCTTGCTTGCGCAATTGCTCTTTGGCTGCCGCTTCGCTGACGGCGCGCAACTGGCCGCGCAAGGACTGGCCTTTGCGGTCTTGGGCCTGCCACAGATAGAGCGCATCGGTGGCGACGCCCTTGGCGCCTCGGGCTGCGGTTGTAGTTGCCATAGTGTGCCTCCCAGCACTTATTCGTTGGTGACAGCGACGACTTCTTCGAGGGATGTCAGTCCCATTTTGAATTTATTGAGCGCCGCCCGGCGCAAGGAGCGTACCCCTTCGCGCTCGGACTGTGCCGCGATTTCCATGGACGAGCCGTCGCGCAAAATAATGCGCTGCAGCTCTTCGGTAATCGGCATGACCTGGTAAATACCGACGCGCCCCTTGTAGCCGTTGTTACAGGCCGAGCAGCCTACGGGCTGGTAGGGCTTCCAGGAGCCGTCGATTTCGTCTTCCGTGATGCCTGCCTCCAACAAGGTATTGCGTGGCAGATCGGCCTCTTTCTTGCACTTGGCGCACAAGCGGCGCGCCAGGCGCTGGGCCGTAATCAAAACCACGCTGGAGGCAATATTGAATGGCGCCACACCCATATTGCGCAAACGGGTGAGCGTGGTCGGCGCGTCGTTGGTGTGCAGCGTGGAGAGCACCAAGTGGCCGGTTTGCGCCGCTTTCATGGCGATGTCGGCCGTCTCCAGGTCGCGAATCTCGCCCACCATGATGATGTCAGGGTCCTGGCGCAAAAAGGATTTGAGCGCTGCGGCAAAAGTCAGGCCCGCCTTGTCGTTGACATTGACCTGGTTAACCCCGGGCATATTGATCTCGGAGGGGTCTTCGGCGGTGGCGATATTCACGCCGGGTTGGTTGAGCAAATTCAGGCAGGTGTAGAGCGAGACGGTTTTGCCCGAGCCGGTCGGACCGGTCACCAAAATCATGCCGTAGGGGCGCGCAATGGCGCGCAGCAGGCGCTCTTTTTCCTGCTCCTCGTAGCCCAGCGCGTCGATGCCCAGCTTGGCGTTGCTCGGATCCAAAATACGGATCACGATTTTTTCGCCAAACAAGGTTGGCAGCGTGCTCACGCGAAAATCGATGGTTTTGTCCTTGGACATCTTCAGCTTCATGCGCCCGTCTTGCGGGATGCGCTTTTCTGAGATATCCATGCGCGATATCACCTTGATGCGCGAGGCCAGCTTTTCTTTAATGGCTGGCGGCGGCGACGCGATTTCGCGCAGCTCGCCGTCGATGCGAAAGCGCACCCGGTAGCTGAACTCATAGGGCTCAAAATGCAGGTCGGAGGCGCCCATTTGGAAGGCGTCTTGCAACATTTTTTGCAAAAAGCGCACGATGGGCGAGTCGTCCACTTCGTTGTCGACCTCGGTGGCGGCGGTTTCCTCCTCAGCTGCTTCTTGGTCTTGGAACTCGCTGTCGGCAAAGGCCGCCTCGTATTTGCCCCCTTCGGTGGGCGTGCTGGTCTCCAGCACCTTGACCAGTTTGTCGAACTCCACCACCACCCATTCGACCCGCCTTTGGGTGGCAAATTTGATTTTGTCCGCCGCGTCCTGGTTCGATGGGTCGGCCGTGGCGATCACCAGCGCGTGGTTGCGTTTACCTAAAACAACAAGCTGAAACTCTTGGCAAATTTTGCTGTCTAGCAAAGTGGTGGGCAAGGCCTCGGGACGCAGCGCGTGCAGGTCCAGCAAGGGCGCACCAAATGCGCTGGAAATGCTTTGGGCCAGCGTGAGCGCCGAGACGGCGCCCGAGGCTACGAGTTCGGCGATAAAACTGTTGCCGCTTTTCTGGGCCGCTGCTTGCACGCTTTGGGCCGTCGCTTTGTCCAGTTTGCCAGCCGTTATGAGCGTGCGGGCAATGCCGGGAACGCTGCTCCCCGCATCCTTGGCCACTGCACTGGGGGCAAGACTCATAGCAAGTCCAACGCCAAGCCGGCTTGGTCCTTGCCAGACAGGGCAGGGGTCTGGCCGTCCAGCGGCCAGTCAATACCGACGGTGGGGTCGTTCCAGGCCAGGCACCGTTCGCTGGTCGGATCGTAGTAGTCAGTGGTTTTGTACAGAAAATCGGCGCTTTCGGAGAGGACCAAAAAGCCATGCGCCAGTCCGGGCGGCACCCACAACTGGCGCTGGTTGGTCTCTGAGAGGCGCTCGCCCACCCAGCGCCCGTAGGTGGGCGAGTTACGCCGGATGTCGACCGCCACATCAAACACTTCGCCGCGCACCACGCGCACCAACTTGCCTTGCGGCCGGTTCACCTGGAAATGCATGCCGCGCAGCACCATGCGCGCCGAACGGGAGTGGTTGTCCTGAACAAAATTGAGCTGTAAACAGGTGGCCTCGGCAAACACCCGCGCGTTAAAGCTCTCGAAGAAAAAGCCCCGGCTGTCGCCAAAGACCTTGGGCGAGAGCAGCAGCACGCCCTCGATGGCGGTGGTAGTTACTTGCATCAGAACACCTGCTCCTGCAGCAAACGCAGCAAATATTGCCCGTAATCGGACTTGATAAGGGGCTGGGCCAGGTTTTGCAGCTGCGCCGCGTCAATCAAGCCATTGCGCCAGGCGATTTCTTCGGGTGCTGCGACTTTGAGGCCTTGGCGTTTTTCCACGGTGTAGATGAACTGGCTGGCCTCAAGCATGGATTCATGGGTGCCGGTATCGAGCCAGGCATAGCCCCGGCCCATGGTTTGCACGTCCAGCTGGCCGGCTTGCAGGTAGAGGCGGTTGAGATCGGTAATTTCGAGCTCGCCGCGCGCCGAGGGGCGCAGCTGCCGCGCCAAGGTGCTGGCCTGGCCATCGTAAAAGTACAGGCCAGTTACCGCGTAGCGCGATTTGGGCGCCGCTGGTTTTTCTTCCAGGCTGATGGCCTTGCCCTGCGCATCAAACTCCACCACACCGTAGCGCTGCGGGTCTTGCACTGCGTAGGCAAACACCGTGGCGCCGTGTTGCTGGGTTTGGGCCCCTTGGAGCAGGCGCACAAAGTCGTGGCCGTAAAAAATATTGTCACCCAGCACCAGTGCGCTGGGGCCGCCGTCCAAAAAGTCTTCGGCAATGAGGAGCGCCTGGGCCAGGCCATCGGGCCGCTCTTGCACCGCATAGGTCAGCGAAATACCCCACTGGCTGCCGTCTCCGAGCAATTGTTGAAAGCGCGGCGTGTCCTGGGGCGTGGAGAGCAGCAAGATGTCGCGAATGCCCGCGAGCAGCAAGGTGCACAGCGGGTAATACACCATGGGCTTGTCGTAAATGGGCAGCAGTTGCTTGCTGACCACCTGGCTGGCCGGATACAGGCGCGTGCCCGATCCGCCGGCCAGGATGATGCCTTTGCGTTGCGAAACCGAGTTGCTCATACCTTCTTGTTCTCCAGGGACTCCTGCAAAAGGCGCAGGACACCTTGTTGCCAAAATGGCAAGTGTAGCGAAAATGAATCACATAATTTTTGGCAGTCCAGGCGCGAGTTCAGCGGGCGCACCGCCGCCGTGGGGTAATCGGCCGTGCCAATGGGCTGCACCGCGCTGGCCTGGACCTGCAGTTCTTGCCCCAGGGCGGCGGCCTGTTCCAGCACAAATTGGGCATAGCCGTGCCAGCTGGTCTGGCCGGCGGCGGCGCAGTGGTACAGGCCAGCCAGGTCGGGCTGGGCGCGGGCGCGCACCAGCATGTGGGCGCAGACGTCGGCCAGCAGATCGGCCCCGGTGGGCGCGCCAATTTGGTCGTCAATGACCCTGAGCGGTGTGCCCTGCTTGGCCAGGCGCAGCATGGTCTTGGCGAAATTGCCGCCGCGCGCGCCGTAGACCCAGCTGGTGCGCACAATCAGATGGCGGGCGTACGCGGCCACGGCCAGATCGCCGTCCAGCTTGCTTTGGCCGTACACGCTCAGGGGCGCGCCTGCGGCGCCCTCGCGCCAGGGCTGTGTGCCGCTGCCATCGTACACATAGTCGCTGGAGAAATGAACCAGCCATGCGCCCAGGCGGGCGGCTTCTTCGGCCAGGGTTTGGGGCCCCTGCGCATTGACGGCAAAGGCCGCTTCGGGCTCGCTTTGGGCTTTATCGACGGCGGTGTAGGCGCCGGCGTTGACGATGACATCAGGCGCCACCTGCCGAACGGTCTGCGCCAGGCCAGACTGGTCGCGCAGATCGCCGCACAGGCCTTGCGGGTTGTCGCTGGTGCGGCTGCCCAAAGCGATGACCGTACCTAGCGGGGCCAGGCTGCGCTGCAGCTCCCAGCCCAGTTGGCCGTTGCGGCCCAGCAGCAATATCTTCATGCGGTGCCGCCTGCCTGCGCGTAGTGGCTTTGCATCCAGTCGCGGTAGGCACCCGATTGCACCTCTTGCACCCATTGCGGGTGGTCTAGGTACCACTGCACGGTTTTGCGGATGCCGCTTTCAAAGGTCTCGGCCGGCTTCCAGCCCAAATCGGCGCTGATTTTGCGGGCATCAATCGCATAGCGCCGGTCATGGCCGGGGCGGTCCGCCACGAAGCTGATTTGGCTGGCGTAAGACTGCCCGTCCGCGCGCGGCTGCAGTTCGTCAAGCAAGGCGCACACGCGCTGCACGATCTCCAGGTTAGGCTTTTCATTCCAGCCGCCGATGTTGTAGGTTTGCCCCGGCTTGCCAGCGGCCAGTACGGTGCGCACGGCGCTGCAATGGTCGTTGACAAACAGCCAGTCGCGCACTTGCTGGCCGTCGCCATACACCGGCAGGGCTTTGCCCGCCAACGCATTGACGATCATCAGCGGGATGAGTTTTTCCGGAAAGTGCAGCGGCCCGTAATTGTTGCTGCAGTGCGTGGTGAGCACCGGTAGGCCGTAGGTGTGGTGGTAAGCGCGTACCCAATGGTCGCTGGCCGCCTTGGACGCCGAGTAAGGGCTGTTGGGCGCGTACGGGTGCGCTTCAGTAAAGGCCGGCGCATCGGGCGCCAGGCTGCCAAACACCTCGTCGGTGGAGACGTGCAGAAAGCGAAAACCGGCCTGGGCCTCGGGCGCCAGCGCTTGCCAGTAGGCGCGCACGGCCTCGAGCAAAGAAAAAGTGCCCACCACATTGGTCTGAACAAAGGCCCCGGGCCCCGAAATCGAGCGGTCCACATGGCTCTCGGCGGCGAAATGCAGCACCGCCCGAATCTGGTGGCGCGCCAGAAGCGTGCCCACCAGCGCGGTATCGGCAATGTCCCCATGCACAAAGACGTGGCGCGCATCGCCTTGCAGCGCCTGCAGATTGCGCAGATTGCCCGCGTAGGTCAGCTTGTCCAGGTTGACCAGGGTTTCGTCGCTCTGGGCCAGCCAGTCGAGCACAAAGTTACTGCCAATAAAGCCGGCACCGCCTGTGACCAAAATTGCCATGGTACTTACTGCGCGGCCCAGCCGCCGTCCATATTCCAGGCCACGCCGCGCACATTGTCGGCCGCCTTGGAGCACAGAAAAACCGCCAATGCGCCCAGCTCTTCAGGGGTGGTGAACTGCAAAGAGGGCTCTTTTTCAGCCAGCAACTGGCGTTTGGCTTGCTCGTTGCTGATGCCCAGCGCGGCCGCTTTGGCGTCCACCTGCTTTTGCACCAAGGGCGTCAGCACCCAGCCCGGGCAGATGGCGTTGCAGGTGACGCCGGTCGTGGCGTTCTCCAGCGCCGTGACCTTGGTCAGACCGACCAAGCCGTGTTTGGCCGCCACATAGGCCGATTTGTCGGCCGATGCCACCAGGCCGTGGACCGAGGCGATATTGAGGATGCGCCCCCAGTTGCGCGCCAACATGCCCGGCAAAACCATGCGGCTGGCGTGAAAGGCGCTGCTCAGGTTGATGGCGATGACCGCGTCCCAGCGCTCGGGCGGGAAGTTTTCGATGCGGGCCACATGCTGAATGCCCGCGTTATTGACCAGTACGTCCACGCCGCCAAAAGTGGCCTGTGCGTGGCGCACCATGTCCTCGATGTCGGCGGGCTTGGACATGTCGGCGCCGTGGTAACTCACCTGCACCCCCAGGGCGCGGACCTGGGCCAGGGCCGCGTCCACCTCGCCAAAGCCATTCATGACGATATTGGCGCCTTGGGCGGCCAGCGCTTGGGCCAGGCCCAGACCAATGCCGCTGGTCGATCCGGTGACCAGCGCGGTTTTTCCTTGAAGCATCAAACTTTCCTCTGCACAGCGGCGTTTTGGGGGTTCATGGGAGGGGGTTCTATTAGGATGTGCACATTATCGTGCCGTCCCTGACGGCTTCATGACCCCCACAGCGCCTGATTTCCCCATGAATACACCCCAGCTGCACCATCTTTCTTGCACCGCGCCCGTGCCCCACCGCATGGCGTACTGGCAGTGGGGCGACGCCCAGGCAGCCCATACCGTGGTGTGTGTGCATGGCCTGTCGCGCCAAGGCCGCGACTTTGATGTGTTGGCCCAAGCCTTGGTCGAGCGCGCAGGCGGCGCGCTGCGCGTGGTCTGCCCCGACGTGGTTGGGCGCGGCCAGAGTGACTTTTTGGCCGATCCGCAGGGCTACCAGCTGCCCACCTACGTGGCCGACATGCTCGAACTGCTGGCCCATTTGCGCCCAGCCAGCTTGGACTGGGTGGGCACCAGCATGGGCGGCCTCATTGGCATGCTGCTGTGCGCGTATGCGCCTACCGTGGGCGTGCAGGTGCGCCGCCTGGTGCTCAATGACGTGGGCCCCGCCATCGAATGGCAGGCGCTGCAGCGTATCGGTCAGTATTTGGGCAAAAGCGGGCATTTCGCCTCGGTGCAGCAGGCGGCAAACGCCATGTGGGCGGTGTCCAGCAGTTTTGGGCCGCACACACCGGCGCAGTGGCTGGCTTTGTCGCAGGCCATGGTCAAGCCAGTGCAAGAGCCCAGCGGCCAGACCGTTTACGCCCTGCATTACGACCCGGCGATTGCCCAGCCCTTTGGCGCCACCACCGAGCAGCAGGCCAAAGAAGGCGAGGCGCTGCTCTGGCAGGCCTACGATGCCGTCACAGCCCAAACCCTGTTGCTGCGCGGCGCCCAATCGGACTTGCTCTCTACAGCCACCGCGCAGCAAATGGCCGGGCGCGGCCCGCGCGCGCGCCTGGTCGAGTTCGAGGGCGTGGGCCACGCGCCTACGCTGATTGCGCCCGACCAGATTGACGCCGTAGCAGGCTTTTTGCTGGCCGACGCCTAAAAAAACCGCAGCACCCCGCCTGCTATGACCGCCCCCGCTGACGCACCCTCCGCAGCCGATGCGCTGGCGCGCGCGCGGGCCTTGGCCGAGCCCTTGCTCGCCAATGCCCTGCTCGATACCGCCGAGAACATGCTGGCCCATGCCGACGCGGTGGCCGCCATCTTGCGCGCCATTGGCGGCTCCGAGGCGATGCAGGCGGCCAGCTATTTGGTCTACGCCAGCGAGCATCTGAACAAACCGCACGAAGTCATCAGCAAGGCCTTTGGCGCCAACTTTGCTGATTTGGCGCAAGAGACCAGCAAGTTGGTGCGCCTGCAGCGCATGGCGCGCATCGCCCAAAACGCCGCCAGCCGCGCCGGCCAGGCCGCGCCCATGGCGCAAACCGCAGCCGCACAAACCGAAAGCGTGCGCAAAATGCTGCTCGCTTTCTCGCGCGATTTGCGCGTCGTCATGCTGCGTTTGGCCTCGCGCTTGCAAACCCTGCGCCATTTCGCAGCCAGCAAGTTGCCGGTACCGCCGGGCTTGGCTGCGGAGTCCTTGCAGGTGTTTGCGCCGCTGGCCAACCGCCTGGGCGTGTGGGAAATCAAGTGGGAGATCGAGGACCTGGCCTTTCGCTTTCTGGAGCCCCAGACCTACCGCGAAGTCGCCTCCTGGCTGGACCAAAAACGCAGCGCCCGCGAAGCGGCGGTCGCGCAAGTGCGCCAGCGCCTGGCCGAGGAGTTGCTGGCGCAGGGCGTCACCGCGCAAGTGCAAGGCCGGCCCAAGCACATTTACAGCATCGTTAAAAAAATGCGCGGCAAGTCGCTCGGTTTTGAACAGGTGTACGACATCCGGGCGCTGCGCGTCATCGTGCCCTCGGTGCCCGATTGCTACGCGGCACTAAGCTGGGTGCACAGCCGCTTTACCCCTATCAGTGAAGAGTTTGACGACTACATTGCCCGGCCCAAAGCCAACGGCTACCAGTCGCTGCACACCGTGGTGCGCGATGCCGATGGCCAGGCCATCGAAGTGCAGATCCGCACCAGCGCTATGCACCAGCATTCCGAGCACGGCGTGGCGGCGCACTGGGTGTACAAAGAAGCAGGCGCCAAAGGCTACGCCGGCGTATCGGCCAGCGGCGCCTACGAGGCCAAAATCGCCGTGCTGCGCCAACTGCTGGCCTGGGAGCGCGAGCTCTCCGGCGCCGCCGCACAAGGGCCTAGTGCGGCCGACGCGGCGCTGCTCGATGACCGCATTTACGTGCTCACGCCCGACGCGGCTATTGTCGAACTGGCCCCTGGCGCCACCCCGGTGGACTTTGCCTATAGCGTGCACACCACCTTGGGCCACCGCTGCCGCGGCGCGCGGGTAGACGGCGCCTTGGTGCCGCTGAACACGCCGCTCAAAAACGGACAGACGGTCGAAATCACCACCGCTAAAGAAGGCGGCCCGTCGCGCGACTGGCTCAATCTGGAGCTGGGCTTTTTGGTCAGCCACCGCGCCCGCGCCAAGGTGCGGGCCTATTTCAATGCGCTGGCCTTAGACCAAACCGTCGCCAAAGGCCGCGAGGCGGTCGAAAAACTGCTGCAGCGCGAGGGCAAAACCGCCCTTAAGCTGGACGATCTGGCCGCGCAGCTGGGCTTTCACGCGGCCGATGACTTGTTTGAAGTGGTGGGCAAAGACGAATTTTCGCTGCGCAACATCGAAATCTTGCTGCGCCCGCCTGAGCCTGCGCCCAACGCCGATGACGTGCTCCACCTCAAAAAACCCCGCGCCGCGCCCAGCGGCAAAGGCGGCGTGCTGGTGGTGGGCGTCGATTCTTTGATGACGCAGCTGGCTAAATGCTGCAAACCCGCGCCGCCGGATCTGATAAGCGGCTTTGTCACCCGAGGCAAAGGCGTGAGCGTGCACCGCGCCGATTGCTCCAACCTGCGCAATATGGTGCAACGCAGCGGCGACCGGGTCATCGAGGTGCAATGGGGCCAGTCACCCAGCGCTGCAAGTGGTGCCAGCGTCTATCCGGTGGACGTGGCCGTAGAAGCCGTGGACCGCCAAGGCCTGCTGCGTGATATTTCGGAAGTGTTTTCCAAAGAAAAAATGAACGTCATCGCCGTCCAAACCCAAAGCGTCAAAGGCGTGGCGTGGATGACCTTTACCGTGGAAGTGGCCGACTCCGGGCGCCTGGGCAAAGTGCTGGGGACGTTGGGCGGGCTGGCGGGGGTGAGGGCGGCTAGGCGGCGTTAGCGCGCGTTACTGCGTCCCAAAAATCCTATCCCCCGCATCCCCCAAGCCC
>Ga0114963_10002227_pt1 | contig 13233 bp, 10 predicted proteins | sample C_131016_EF_Meta_FD_87019 | JGI IMG/M metagenome (GOLD analysis project Ga0114963, IMG submission 87019) | Freshwater microbial communities from Lake Croche, Canada to study carbon cycling - C_131016_EF_MetaG | ecosystem: Environmental > Aquatic > Freshwater > Lake | place: Lake Croche, Canada...
CAGATTTAAGTCGGTCAGAGATTCGGATAGTGCGATCGACGCTTGTACATGAGCCCCAGCGCTCGCGCATGCCGCGCCAGGCCACCGAGATTGGTCGTTCTGTAATTTCTGGGGCCAATTCGGTCAGTAACTCATCGATGCGACTGATCAGCTCTTCTTCACCTGGCGTCTTTGCCTCTTCTTGGCTCCGAATTTTGGCAATCATCTCGGGAACAATCGCTCTTTCATCTGCTTTACTCATTCGCGCAGGTATTGATATGACTATTCGCCCACCTTGCCGATATGCCGAGATGGATTTCTTGCGCCGCTGTGAACGAATTACAAGAATCTCACCTTCATCAACTCCAGGAAGGGTTACTTCTTCAAATTCGCCCGAGCTAGAAAATTCACCCGGTGTAGATGCAAACTCTCTACTTGTCATTGAGGAAATGTATTAGAAATTTCCGAAAAATCGATAAATTTATAGATTCTTGACAAGAAAATTTTGTTGTGTCTTCGCGGTTTTCATTTGATTCTGCCTATAAATCATCGTAGTTTTCGCTTACGAAGTCCTCGGATAACCGTTTGATATCTGCAAGGGGAAGGCAGATATTAAAATGTGCGCCCGGGGACTTCGCTTTTTATAGAAGGCCGCTGAGATCATCTGGAATCTCAGCAGAAGTTAAGAACTTCTCAGGTTCAAGAAGTTCGGCAGCGCTCGGCAAAATTCCACTCCAAATTTGATCGCGCGCAGAGATATCTTTTACTTCGCGAATCTTCTGCCAGAAAGCGCTCGCTTCACGAGCAAGTTTGGGAGTTACTTCCAAACCAAGGAGTGATTTAAAGAGTTGCTGCGATGGCGCATTGGTTGCGCGTTGGCGTCGATACATTTCACGGAGCGCAGGTAGAGCCGGAAGTCGTTCACCGGCTGCAAGTGCTGCAACTTCATCAGCCCACCCATCAACGAGTGCAAGCGCTGTTTCGAGTTTCGAAAGCGCTGCGCGTTGTGCCGGAGTTTCTTCAGGAGTAAAGATTCCGTTATTGAGTGCGATTGTAAAAGAATTTTCTCCAGATTCAGGGTTCATCTGCGATGGATCAAAGTTTTGCATCGCTTCTTCTGCTTGTCGCTGAATCGCTTCCATATCGATATGTATTCCGCGCCCGTAATCAACTATTGCACTGCGAATATAGGAAACTATCCAAGGATTGTGTTCGAAGAGACGCGCAATCGCTGCTTCGCGAAGTGCGTGAAATAGATAGATCTCTGATTTAGGAATCTCTAATTCTGCGCTCCATTTTTCAATATTTTCAGGAATCAAAAGTGGTGTTGCTGGCTCAAGCAGTGGAAGGCCAACATCATGTGCGCCAGTTGCAGATGCTGATAGCGCTCCAACTGCCTGTCCCAATTGAGTGGCAAGGAGTGAACCAATAAATGTGCGAAGTAATCCAGTCATTGCAGCCATGGGATTAGCACCGCCTGCACCCAGACCTGCACCTAAACCTTCGCCAGCCACGGAGCTCTCGAACCCTTCTTGTGATGCTTCAGCCAAGAGAGTTGATATCGCCGATGAGAGCCCAATCGCAAGTGGCTCCATAGTTCTGTGCCAACCTTTAAGAGTGATATCTGCCCAGTCCAGGCGACTGACTGCGCGAGGAGATGACGCCGATTGAGTTGCCGGAAAGACCGTTGCTTCATTAAGCCATAAATCTGCGATTTCAAATGCGTTATCTACGACTGTCAAATCTTTTACGCCAATTGGTTCTGAACCTTGGGCTTGGATATATTTCTTTGCAGTATCTCTGACAACGTTCATTGGGAGTGCTTCTGTTGATCCGCCCGCAAATGCACCAGCAAGACCTGCAAGCGGATTGGTGAAGCCGGCTGGATTAATGCCCATCGCTTCAAATTGTTTTTGAATCTGTTCCTGCATTTGCTGCATCATCGCCGACAAATCTTCCGGCTTGTCACCGTTCTCATTTTCGTCATCTGGCGTAAATCCAAAAGGTGACATCAACGGCTCCAATGCATTTTCTTCTCGTGTTCTTCTCGGAATCTTCTTCCGAGGATTAAGAGTCTATCTAGGAGGTGTAACCATCCGAGTAGGCACTTTCTTCCCGGAAGGGCTACTCTTTTTGCATGTACTCCTTCTCGCAGACCACAGCCTTACTTGCGGGAAGCAGCGCCTTCGCAGCACTCATTTGGTGGGTGGTCCCAGCAGCAGGGCTCATTGGTGGCATCGGCTACGTAGTGTGGATCTCAAAATTTAAGCGGAAATTTGAATCAGAGACTTCGCGTTCAGTAGGGCAGTTTCAAAGATTTCAAGAATCATTTCGTGCCGAGGAAACACCCATGGTTAATACTGAAATTGAAGATCAATTGGATACACATGTAGATAGAGACAAGCTTTAACCATCAATCTATGTCACTACGATTTTCCCGCACTCCTCGCTTAGTAAAACTTCTCTTAGTCCTCGCACTCACGGTGCCGCTGGTGATTCCCGTTAATTTTGTTCTGATTTATCCGGGTGAGGGGACCCCGCTCTTTCCAAAGATGCTGACCGTTACAAATTCCCACAAATCGCAGGATTTCCCGCAGATCTACAAAGCCCATGGACAGATGTATCTACTGTCCATTTGGGTGACAAATCCCGAAACTCGAATATTTGGAGCGCAAGTTATTCAATGCTGGATTAAAAAGGATTGCGTAGTTATCCCTCGCTCGGTTATCTATACAAAAAATACAAATAATGCAGCCCAGATGAAAACTGGAAAAATCGAGATGGTGCACTCGCAAAGCGCAGCTTTGATTGCCACAAAGAAGCTTTTTAAAAAGTATTACCCAGAGATTAACTTGAGCAACGTCGATAACTCATCGCTTAAAGTTTCAATAGAAAATACAGGCGGACCAAGTGGCGGCTTAATTTTCGCACTTGGCCTGAGCGAAATTTTGTCACCAGATGATCTGCTGCAAGGGCGAAAAATTGCTAGCACCGGAACAATTTCGGGTGATGGCACCGTTGGCTCTATCGGCGGAGTAGAAGAGAAAATTGTTGCAGCACGAGATGCAGGCGTTTCGCTGATCTTCGTACCAAAGGCCAACTGCAATGAAATTCCAATGAAGGTAACTGGGGTGGGAGTGATAGCGGTCTCAACCCTCGATGAGGCATTCGCGCGCTTGCAGATGGCTAAAGGTTCTAATTTTCAGGGCGTTCAAGGGTGCACTAATCTAAATCCATGAATAGAAACCGTACCCCACTCATCATCACCGCTGGAATATTGGTTGCTCTCTCAGCAATCCTCGTGTATTTCAGCGGCTTTTATGTTGATTGGCTATGGTTTAAATCTGTTGATTTCACATCAGTCTGGACAAAAGTCTTAACAACAAAGATTGAGCTATTCCTCATCGTGGGAATCATCACTTCACTTATTATCTCGACCAATATTTTCATCGCCTACAAGCGCCGTCCACTCTATGTTCCAACAAGTATCGAGATCAACGGCCTTGAACGACTCCGCGCCCAAGTTGAACCAATTCGTCTGTGGGTATTTCTGGCAATCACTGTCGGACTTACATATTTCGCTGGATCTTCTGGAATGGCATTTTGGAACGAGTGGTTACTCTTTAAAAACTCGACCGATTTTGGTGTCAAAGATCCACAATTTCATTTAGATATCTCATTCTTCGCATTCAAACTCCCAATGCTTCAGGCAATTATTGGGTGGGGAATCTCCATTTTAATTTTGTCAACGCTAGCAAGCGTTTTTGTTCATTACATGTATGGCGGAATTCGCACCAATGTTCAAAGTGATCGCACAACAGTTGCTGCTCGTGTGCAGATCTCAATTCTTCTCGGGTTGGTTGTACTGCTCAAAGCAGTCGCCTATTGGTTTGATCGATTTGGTCTTGCACTCAAAGAGAGCAAGTTGATTACTGGTCTTACATATACCGATGTCAATGCTGTTCTTCCAGCTAAAGCAATTCTTGCTGCTATCGCAGTAGTTTGTTCCCTCCTCTTCTTTGCAAATATCGTGCGTCGCTCTTGGCTATTGCCAGCTGCAGGTACTGCGTTGCTTGTTATTTCATCCGTACTTATTGCAGGTGTCTATCCAGGAGTTATTCAACAGTTCCAAGTAAAGCCATCTGAATCGTCTAAGGAAGCGCCCTTTATTCAACGCAATATTGATGCAACCCGCGCTGCTTATGACCTTAATGGCGTTGAGATTCAGGATTACAACGCAACTCTTTCAACGAGCGCGGGCCAACTAGCTAAAGATGCTGCAACAATTGCAAATATTCGCTTGATGGATCCCAATGTACTTTCAGCTACATTCCGCCAGCTCCAGCAAATCAAGCCTTACTACGCCTTCCCGCAATCACTTGATATCGACCGCTATAAAGTAAATGGCGTCTCACGAGACACCGTTGTTGCAGTGCGTGAATTAAATATCAATGGCAATCCAAGTCGTAACTGGATTAACGATCATTTGGTCTATACCCACGGTTTTGGTTTCGTCGCGGCCTATGGAAATACTGTTGATGCAGATGGAAAGCCAAGCTTCGTAGTTGGCGATTTGCCTCCGACAAAGGGACTAGGAAACTTTGAACCAAGAATCTATTTTGGTGAGAATGTTCCGGATTACTCAATCATTGGCGGAAAGAAGAGCAACTCTCCAGTCGAATTCGATTACCCAGATGACACTTCAGCAAATGGTCAGAAGAATTACACCTACACAGGTACAGGTGGCGTTCCAGTTGGCAGCACACTCAACAAATTACTTTTCGCGGTTAAATATCAAGAACAGCGCATCTTGCTCTCAAATTTGATTAACGCAGATTCCAAGATTCTCTACAACCGTTCACCTCGTGAGCGTGTTGCAAAGGTTGCTCCATGGCTCACACTCGATGGAGATCCATATCCATCAATCGTTAATGGAAAAGTCACCTGGATTATCGATGGCTACACAACAAGTTCTGGCTATCCATATGCCAAGGCGACATCGCTCTCTACAGCCACAGCTGATGCGCTGACCAATAATTCTTCTTCAATTACAGCGCAATCAAATAAGACAGTTAATTACATCCGTAACTCTGTTAAGGCAACTGTTGATGCATATGACGGAAGCGTTACTTTGTATCAATGGGATGAAAAAGATCCAGTGCTCAAGACTTGGATGAAAGCCTTCCCAAATACAGTCAAGCCAAAGAGCGCTATTTCTAAGGGCTTACTTGAGCACATTCGTTACCCAGAAGATATGTTCCGTGTTCAGCGAGATATCTTGAGCTCTTATCACGTGAAGAATGCTGCGGCATTTTATGGTGGTCAAGATTTCTGGCGCGTGCCACGCGATCCATCAACATTCGGTGCAAATGCAGGAGCGCAACCTCCTTATTACATGACACTTCAAATGCCAGGATCTGCAACTCCAACATTCTCCCTCACAACACCATTCGTTCCACGCGGTGGTCGTGAGAACCTTTCAGCATTTGCTTCAGTAAATGCGACTGCTGGACCTGACTATGGAAAGATTTCAGTACTACAACTTCCACGCAGTACAAATATCGCCGGACCATCTCAGGTTGCTTCTAACTTTGAAGCTAAACCTGATGTTGCAAATGCTCTGTCACTGCTACGTCAAGGTGGATCAGATGTAGTGCTTGGAAATCTCCTCACACTTCCTGTTGGAAATGGTCTGCTCTATGTTCAACCGGTTTATGTGACAGCAACATCAAATGCAGCTGCTTATCCATTGCTGCAGAAAGTTCTAGTCTCATTTGGTGATGTCATTGGATTCGATAGTTCACTTAAAGGTGCGCTAGATCAAGTCTTTGGCGGAAACTCCGGAACTTCTGCATCTTCATCACAACCAACTGCGACAACCAGCAATAGTTCTGCAGATCTTGCAAGTGCACTGCAAAGTGCAAAGCAAGCAATGGCAGATGGTCAAGCTGCATTGGCAAAGGGTGATTTCGCTGCATATGGTCGCGCACAAGATCGATTGAAGTCAGCACTTGCTGCAGCAATTGCTGCGCAATCTCGTAAGTAATTAGCGTTTTCTCGCTGATGTAGTCACCGATTTGGTGATGCTTATGGAGTCACATACAATTGCACTTCCGACGCGGGGTGGAGCAGCTCGGTAGCTCGCTGGGCTCATAACCCAGAGGTCGTAGGTTCAAATCCTGCCCCCGCTACCAATCTAGGTAAGTAGTAAGCAAAAGGCGCTGATATCAGCGCCTTTTGCCTTTCCTAAAGAAGTTACTCAGGCTTAACGAATGCGCAGTGAATTTGTCACGACAAAGAGGCTGCTCATGGCCATCGCAGCAGCTGCATACATCGGTGTCGCAAGGCCAAGTGCTGCAACAGGTAACCCAATAACGTTATAGGCAAAAGCCCACGTGAGATTTCCCTTGATTGTTGAAAGCGTCTTCTTTGATAGAGCTAGTGCAGCGATAACGCTGATTAATTCTGGACTCATCAAAGTGATATCGGCTGTTGAAATTGCTGTATCTGTTCCAGTGCCCATTGCAATACTTAAATCTGCTTGAGCAAGAGCTGCTGCATCATTGACTCCATCGCCAATCATCAGAACTCGATGACCTTCTGCTTGAAGCGCCGAGATTTTCGCCAACTTATCTTCAGGCAGAGCAAGTGCCATGATGTGATCTTCGCGGATTCCGACTGAGGTACCGACTTTTACTGCAGATTCTGCATTATCTCCGGTGAGTAACCAGCTTGAGATATTCCGTTTCGAAAGTTCGTTAATGAGAGTAGATGCATCAGACTTAATAACATCGCCCGATGCGAATACAGCAATTGCGACTCCATCCCATGCAAGGACTGAAACTGCCCATGAATTTTCTTCAGCAGCCGTTATTGCTTCTAGGATAGCTGGATCAAATGCAATGCAACTATGAGCCACGGAGGCGGGAGATCCAATAATGACAACTGGAGACTTTGCGCCAATTTTTACCCGCCCAGCAACACCAACTCCAGGTGTTTGAGTGAATTCTGAAACTGGAAATTGCTGCGCACTTCGTGAGATGCAGTAGTCGGCAATTGAACGAGCAGTTGGATGATCGCTCTGGCTTTCCAGCGATAGGGCTGAAGCCAAAATGTTCTGCTCGGTAAGAAGAGATGCGAATTCAGAACCAAGTACTTTCTGTGCACTCATGGGAATTGCAATATCGCGCACAGTCATTGAGCCATCGGTCAGCGTGCCAGTTTTATCTAGAACAACTACATCAATTTTGGTAGAAGCCTCTAGAACGCGTGGATGTCTAATAACTATTCCGCGCAGAGCACCTCGACCTGAAGCTACCAAGAGCGCAACAGGAGTTGCCAGCCCTAATGCACATGGACATGCGATAACGAGAACTGTAATTGCTGTAGATATTGAATAAGTGAGTGATTTACCGCCAAAGTAATACCAACCTTCGAAAGTTGCAATTGCCAAGACTGTAACGATGGGAACAAAGAACGCAGCAATTTTATCTGCCAGTGCTTGTATCGGCGCCTTTGTACCTTGCGCTGTCACAACCATTGCAGTAATTCGAGCAAGTTCAGTATCGCTCCCAATTCGAGTTGTTCGAACGATAATTCGTCCATTGTTATTAAGTGCAGATCCAATAACACGAGAGCCCGGTGCAACTTCAACGGGTTTGAATTCACCAGTGATAAGTGAGTTATTCACCGAGCTCTGACCAGAAATAACTATTCCATCTGTGGCAATGCGTGCACCCGGCTTAACGACAAATTCATCACCAATAACGAGGTGAGAAATAGGAATCAAAACCTCTGTTCCATTTCGTATTACGGTAACTTCCTTCTCGCTGAGCGAGAGAAGAGTTGAAAGTGCGCTACTCGCATTTCGCTTGGCGCGAGATTCGAGGAATCTTCCGAGTATGACGAAGAAGAGAACTCCAGCGGCAACTTCGGTATAGACATCACCATTAGCTGTGTAGGTTGCATAGATTGACCATGTATAGGCGCTCAATGAACCGAGTGAAACGAGAGTGTCCATAGTTGGATGCAAGATATTTCGGATTGCTGCTTTATGTATTGGCCACGCAACGATAAGAATAAGTGGCGCAGTGATTGCTAGAACTAACCAAGAAGTGAAGAGATGATCTGCATGTGGAGGTAATCCGAATCCATACGCTTTACATAGAGAGATAAGCCAATTGTTAATAGGTTGGTGCCAGCTCATCACCATTGAAATGGCTACTGATGGAATTGCAAATAGTGCAGCCCAGAAAAGTGCGGTTGCAGCACCTTTGCGGTGAAGCGCAGGATCTGATTGATCATCAAGGAGTGTTGCCCCATATCCTGCGGATTTAATTTTCTTGATGGCGATATCCGGTGAGAAATCAGCTGGTGCAAGCAGATGCACAGTCTCTGAAGCAAAATTTACCGATGCCGTTACTCCAGGTATTTCATTCAGCGCTCTTTCGATGGAATTTACACATGAAGAGCAGGTCATTCCGGTTACTGCAAAAGTTTGTGGCTGAAGCGAAATTTTCTCCATCGGCTACCTAGCTCTTTATCGCCAGCGCATCAACTGCGAAGGTGTGAAGCGCCGAATTTGTTGAAAGCGCACTTGAGCCCTGTGATCCATCAACACCGTCAAGGTTGGTAAATCGACCGCCTGCTTCTCTGACAATAATGTCGAGCGCAGCCATATCCCAGAGCGCAAGTGAAGGTTCTGCAGCGATATCTACTGCGCCTTCTGCAACCAACATATGTGACCAGAAATCACCATGGGCACGTGTTCGCCAAGCTTTCGCCATGAGATCTTGGAATTGCGGAAGGCGCTTCCCCCAACCAATAAAGTCTGAGTGCGAGATTGATGCATCTTCAATATTAGAAACAGCTGAAACGCTAATCTTTTTAGGTACATCTTTATCTACAATAACAAAAGCGCCTCCACCTTCGAGGGCATACCAACGTCGATAGAGCTCAGGTGCACTTACAACTCCGGCCACTACCTTCTCGATTCCTGCAGCATCTTTCTCGATTAGGCCAATAAGTGTGGCCCATGTTGGAACACCGCGTAAGAAATTCTTTGTGCCATCAATCGGATCAATTACCCAATAACGATTCTTCTCTAAACCCTCAGTACCAAACTCTTCTCCAACGATTCCATCATCTGGTCGGTGGGCATGCAAAAGTGAACGGATTGCACTTTCAGCAGATTTATCAGCATCCGTGACTGGAGTGTTATCTGGCTTTGTTGAAACACTGAGATCTATAGCTTGATAGCGAGCCAGAGTTATTGCATCTGCAGCATCAGCTAAGCGGTGTGCAAGGGCGAGGTCATCTCCGCGACTTGTACTCATGGCGTGAGTCTAACGCTCCTCATTAGGAAAACTCTCGTTGCCCTGATTCTCATCAACTGGCTTTACTTCTAATAGTGAGCGCAGACTTGTGACTCTAATCAGACGTTCTGCTTTGAGTGCTGGCACGGATTCAATCCAAGGATTGAGCGAACACGAATTTTCATGGTGCGAACAATGTGGCATGCAGGTCTGTGTAATTTGATAGATATCAGGGAAAGATTCAATTACTTTCTCTTTATTCAGATGCGAAAGTCCAAAGGCGCGAATACCTGGAGTATCAATAATCCATCCGCCATTAATCAATGGAAGCGCAATGGCACTTGATGAAGTATGGCGGCCGCGACCAGTGACATCATTAACGTCACCAGTCATGCGATCAGCGCTTGGAACTAAATCATTGATAAGAGTTGATTTACCAACACCAGAGTGACCAACTAAGACCGAAATCTTGTCATCTAGAATATGCAAAATCTTTTCAATATCACTTGCGCGAGATTCAGTCTTGGAGGATGTTGTAATGATATCTACACCGAGTGCGCTGTACTCCTTGATGAAATCTGGAACAGGAGATACATCAACTTTTGTCACCACAATGATGGGCTTGATGGATTCGTGGAATGCACTGACTAGGAATCTATCGATTAACCCTCGGCGTGGTTCTGGATTAGCAGATGCGACAACGATAAGTAGTTGATCAATATTTGAAACAATTGTGCGTTCTACGCGCGCTGCATCGTCGACGGTTCTGCTAAGCGAGTTGGTACGTTCATTAACGCTCACAATGCGCGCAAGGGAGCCATCAGTTCCGGTGACATCTCCGACAATTTCAACGAGATCGCCGACAACCACTGATTTGGGGCCTAGTTCGCGGGCTTTCATTGCAGTAATAATGATTCCTTCATCAGTGACACACGTTGTGCGCCCACGATCTACGGTGGTGACAAATGCGGTAATCGAATCTGAATGAGAAGGTCGATCTTTTGTGCGCCTGCGAGTAGTGCGAGAAGGTCGGATACGTGCATCCGATTCGTCATATTCGCGAGGAGTCATAGAACCAAGCTCTTCCAAAGTCCTGGAAAATCAGGAAGTGTTTTGCGAGTAGTTGCAACATTTTCAATAAGAACATCAGGTGTAACTAGTCCAATAACAGCGCCAGCGGTAGCTAACCGATGATCTTCATATGTATGAAAAGTGCCGCCATGCAGTGGCGCAGGAGTTATATGCAGCGAAGTTTCATCTTCAACTACATTTCCGCCAAGGCTATTGATTTCACGTGTGAGGGCTGCAAGACGATCAGTTTCATGCAGACGTAGATGACCGATACCGCGTAAGTGTGATGGCGAATCAGCAAGTGCGGCAAGTGCGGCAATTGCCGGAGTGAGTTCGCCGACATCATGTAAATCAATATCGATGCCATGTATTGAACTTGCACCAGTAATAGTTAAACCAGCTTCGGTCAATGCAACATCTGCGCCCATTGCGGTAAAAATTTCTCGTAATTGATCGCCAGGCTGCGTTGTGCTCTTTGGCCAATCCTTAATCGTAATTGAGCCACCACAGACCATTGCAATTGATAAGAATGGAGCGGCATTTGATAAATCAGGTTCAATAACTAGGTCTAAACCCTTCAGTGGGCCAGGCTCAACGCTCCACATTTCACTCTCTTTATCAACATGAACAGTTGCTCCAAAATCACGCAACATCTGCACCGTCATATCGATATGGGGCATCGATGGCAAAGAAGTACCGCGATGTTGTGCTCTGATTCCATTGGTCATACTGGGTGCAACAAGTAGAAGTGCGGATAAGAATTGACTGGATTTACTCGCATCAATAGTTAGTTCGCCACCTGGAACTGAACCTTTTGCTTTTACAACCATAGGAAGTGAGTAACGGCCGCCATGTTCAATTTCAATTCCGAGTTCTTCAAGTGCTTTAATCACAGGCCCGAGTGGACGTTCGTAGGAACGTGGATCTCCATCGAATGAAATATCACCATGTGCAAGTGCTGCAAGTGGTGGGAGAAAACGCATGACAGTGCCGGCATTTCCTACATCAACTGACGCAGGGCCTTGCAACGCTGCCGGAGTAAGAATCCATTTCTCATCATCGCCGGTGATTGAGATCCCGAGTGATCGAAGACCATCTGACATCAGTTCTGAGTCGCGAGAAATAAGTGGCTTACGAATAGTCGATGGGGACTTTGCTTGAGCTGCGAGAATCAGCGCTCTATTTGTTACCGACTTTGAACCAGGAATTGTTACTGATGACGAGACGGGTTTGTGGCCGCGAAAAGGCGCGGGCCATAACTCATCTGCGTGAGTAACGTCATTGGGCATATGCCAAGTCTAACGGCTGCCGTGCTCTGACTGATACGGGATTAAGATAATCATTATGTGTGGCAGATATGCGCAATCACTTGGCGCAGAAGAGTTAGTCGAATCCTTCGATTTAGCAGGCTCGACCCTTGATCAATCTCTTCCACTGAATTGGAATATTGCTCCAACAAATGAGATCTACATAATTAGAAGTGAATCTGATTCAAGAATTCTCGATTCTGCTTCATGGGGAATTATTGCGCCATGGCAGAAGACGCTCACTGAAGCCCGCGCTTCACAATCACATGCAATTAATGCACGAAGTGAATCAATACATGAGAAGCCAACATTCCGTCATGCATTTAGAACTTCCCGTTGTCTAATTCCGGCAACTGGATATTACGAATGGGCTACTTCACTAGGAAAATATTCACCTAAGCAACCGTTCTATATTTCAGATAAAGATGGCGCACAACTTTCTATCGCTGGAATTTGGAGTTCGTGGCAGAGCGAGAAGGGTGAAGTAATTCAAAGTGCAGCCATCATCACTCGCGAAGCGGTGGGAGAACTTGCAACGATTCATAGTCGCATGCCAGTTTTTATGCCACGTGATCGCTGGCAAGGTTGGCTCGATACAGAAGCGCGAGATATGAATCGCCTGATAAATATGATGTCTCTCGATGAACCTGATGCTGGGCTTGTCGCAAGGCCAGTTTCTTCACGTGTAAACGTTGTTGCAAACAATGGTCCTGAGCTAATTATTCCCATCGAATTGGGTGAACCGGAAACTCTTTTTTAATATAACCTAGTAGCGATGACATCGAAAGATTTAGTTCTAGAAAGCGCTACCGATCGCACGAGTCGGTTCGAGCGCGATGCTTTGGTGTTCACAAATCAGTTATATGCAGCAGCACTTCGTTATACAAGAAACCCTGAAGATGCGCGCGATTTAGTTCAAGATACTTATCTCAAAGCATTTGCTTCCTTCCATCAATTTGAAGAAGGCACAAATTTGCGTGCTTGGTTATATCGAGTACTGACTACAACATTTATCAATAATTACCGTAAAGGCCAACGCCAACCTCTGATTGCCGATAATGAATTAGAGGATTGGCAGGTAGCTGAAGCTCAAAGCCATACAAGTGATCAAGGAAAATCTGCAGAGACTGTTGCGCTAGAAACGCTACCCGATAGCGATATCAAGCGAGCACTGCAGGAGATTCCCGAAGAATTTCGCATCGTTGTCTACTTAGCTGATGTTGAAGGTTTTGCATATAAAGAGATTGCCGAAATTGTTGGTGCACCAGCAGGAACTGTGATGTCCAGACTTCACCGAGGCCGCAAACAACTTCGCGAGAAGTTAACCGACTATGCCAAGGAGCTTGGCTACTCGACAGATGCACCTTCTGAAAAGAAAGATTCGAAGAAGGGGGGCGCGCAATGAGTTTCATCGAGATTCAATGTGGTGATGTTTTGTCATCAGTTGTATTTATTATTGAAGGCGAACTCGAGCAGATCCCTCAAGCCGAGGCAATCAATTCTCACCTTTCAATCTGCGCTGCCTGCCATGCCGAGATTGAACATGAACGCCTGATGCACCA
>Ga0114963_10002229_pt1 | contig 13229 bp, 12 predicted proteins | sample C_131016_EF_Meta_FD_87019 | JGI IMG/M metagenome (GOLD analysis project Ga0114963, IMG submission 87019) | Freshwater microbial communities from Lake Croche, Canada to study carbon cycling - C_131016_EF_MetaG | ecosystem: Environmental > Aquatic > Freshwater > Lake | place: Lake Croche, Canada...
AACACTTACGACTACATCATCATTGGGGCAGGCAGTGCCGGCTGTATGTTGGCTAAGCGTTTGACTGAAAATCCCCACAAAAAGGTTTTACTCATTGAGGCCGGCAAGAGTGATAACTACATCTGGATACATATTCCAGTCGGCTATCTCTACTGTATTGATAACCCCAGAGCAGATTGGCGTTTTAAGACTGTTGCCGAAAAAGGACTTAATGGTCGCTCACTGCTTTATCCCCGAGGCCGAGTATTGGGTGGTTGCTCTTCAATCAACGGCATGATTTATATGCGTGGCCAAGCGGGTGATTACGAATCTTGGGTGCAAGCAACGGGCGATGATGCTTGGTCTTGGGAAAAGGCGCTGGCTCGCTATAAAAAATTTGAGGACTATCACGGTGCAGCTAACCAGTGGCATAGCAAAGGCGGCGAGTGGACGGTATCAAAGCAGCGCTTACGTTGGCCTATCATGGATAAGTTCAGAGAGGCTGCAGTAGAGGCAGGCATACCAGCATCTGATGACTTTAATTGTGGTGATAACTTTGGCGTGGGCTACTTCGATGTAAGTCAGCGCAGGGGCTGGAGACTCAATACCTCAAAAGCCTTTCTCAAAGACGCTGTCAAAAGATCCAATCTCACTGTCATTACTGAAGCGGTAGTGAGCAAACTCAAAATTGATCCCATTACCAAAGACTGCTTAGGTGTTAAGTATGTAAAAAGCGGTGTTGCTACTGAGGCATTGTGCTCAATTGATCGAGGTGGAGAAGTCTTACTCTGCGCTGGCGCAATTGGTAGCGTACAAATCTTAGAGCGCTCAGGTATTGGTGCGGCTAAGCATCTATCTGCCCTAGGTATTCCAGTGATAGCAGATTTACCTGGTGTCGGTGAGAATTTGCAGGACCACTTGCAGTTACGTATGATTTATAAAGTCAATGGTATTAAGACGCTCAATACCAAGGCAAACTCTTGGTTTGGCAAGGCGATGATTGGCTTGGAGTATCTTTTCAAGCGCTCGGGACCGATGTCAATGGCGCCTTCTCAGCTGGGCGCATTTGCTTATAGCTCGCCTACGCAACAGAGTGCCAATGTGGAATACCACGTACAACCTTTATCCCTAGAAAAGTTTGGTGAAGACTTACATCCCTTTAATGCCTTTACTGCGAGCGTTTGTAATCTTCGTCCAACATCCCGTGGCAGCGTGCATATTAACTCGACTGATCCCGAAGCCCCACCAGTGATTCATCCAAATTATTTAGCGACAGCTGAAGATCGTAAGGTGGCAGTAGAGTCATTACGCTTAACGCGCAAGATTGTTGAGCAAAGTGCGCTTGCGCCTTATTCACCTGAAGAATACAAACCAGGCATGCAATTTCAAACTGAAGAAGACCTAGTGAAAGCGGCTGGTGATATTGGAACAACTATCTTTCATCCAGTAGGCACTTGCAAAATGGGGCGCGACGATGATCCAACGGCAGTCCTGGATTCTCAATTACGAGTAAGGAGTGTTCATCATTTGCGTGTAGTAGATGCTTCCGCCATGCCCACTATCACCTCAGGTAATACTGCTGCTCCTACCATGATGATTGCTGAGCGCGTTGCGGAGTTGCTTACTAGTGAATAGTTCTTTACACAAAAGTCATCATCAACAGTTACCGCTTAGTCATCTTTTATTAGCCTTGGCGATTGTGGCAGTGTGGGGTACGAACTTTGTAGTGATCAAAGTTTCTTTAAGTGAATTTCCACCATTCTTATTTGCTGCACTTCGTTACCTATTTGCCTTATTGCCGCTCGTATTTTTTGTACCCCGACCAAAAGCCTCCTGGAAAAATCTTTGTCTGTATGGTCTAGCCACTGGGGTAGGGCAGTTCGGCGTGATGTATTACGCGATCGATGGCCGAATTTCTCCTGGTTTGGCCTCCTTAGTCATTCAGACTCAGGTATTTTTTACCATTGGCTTTGCAATGTTTTTTGCCAAAGAGGGTTTAAAGCTCCATCAATCGATAGCTGTGGCAATCGCTATGACCGGCTTAGGAATTATTGCGCTGCACACAGACGCGGGTACGACTTTCTTAGGACTGGCCTTAGTCGTTTTCTCAGGTTTCTCATGGGGAGTTGCCAATACTGTGAGTCGACGCGCTGGCGCGATCAATATGTTCTCTTATGTGATTTGGGCTAGCGCCTTTTCGATTCCACCACTGTTCTTGATCTCTTGGATTTTTGAGGGTGGTGGTGAAGGAATGGCCAGTGCTGTCGCCTCTGCCTCAATCTGGGGCTGGTTTGGCGTGCTCTGGCAGTCTTGGGGCAATACGCTTTTTGGATATGCGGCATGGGGCTGGTTGCTTTCAAAACACCCTGCAGCACTAGTGGCGCCAGCACCATTGTTGGTACCCATTTTTGGAATGGGGGCTTCCGCCTTCTTCTTAAATGAGCCTTTGCCCCTTTGGAAAATTCTGGCAGCTGGCCTAGTCATTGCCGGATTGGTAATTAACCTATTTTGGCCAAGTTTAAAAAATATCTTTTTTAAGAACTGAAGAAGCAACTACTTGGTGCTGGATTTAGCTTGCCTGACTAATGTAAAACCCTAATAGAATCCCCTTTTTTTGTGATTGCAATCACAGTAAGATAGTTGTTCGTTATTAGTAGTGCCTATAAAAAAGTATTTATTTAATTAGCAATTTTTAGTCATGGAGACTTTATGAATATTCGTCATCACATTTTTGCGGTAGCTGCTGCTGCAATGCTTACAACCAGCGCTTACGCTGCCGATATTAAATTTGGTGTTGCAGGTCCATTTACTGGCGGCTCATCCTCAATGGGTGTGAGTATGCGTGATGGTGTTCGACTTGCTACCAAAGAAATTAATGCTGCTGGCGGTATCAACGGCAACATGATCGTTTTGGTTGAGCGGGACGATGAAGCGAAGAACGAGCGTGGCGTGCAAATTGCACAAGAGCTGATTAACAATGAAAAAGTAGTTGCTACTTTTGGTTATATCAATACTGGTGTTGCCTTGGCATCACAGCGTTTTTATCAAGATGCCAAGATTCCGGTAATGAACAACGTTGCTACTGGCTCATTAATTACCAAGCAATTTCCTAATGCGCCAGAAAATTATGTTTTCCGTAATGCTGCTGCAGACAATATCCAAGCTCCAATGATCGCTAAAGAAGCAGTTGAAAAGCGTGGCTTGAAGAAAGTGGCGATTTTGGCTGACTCTACAAACTACGGTCAGTTAGGTCGTGAAGACTTGGAAAAGGCCTTGAAGACATACGGTGTGACTCCAGTAGCTGTTGAGAAATTTAATATCGGCGACGTTGATATGACTTCACAATTATTGAAGGCAAAAAATGCTGGCGCTGAAGTGATTTTGACTTACGCTATCGGACCTGAGTTGGCGCAAATTGCTAACGGTATGGCAAAGCTGGGTTGGAAAAAACCCATGATTGGTAGCTGGACATTGTCAATGGCTAGCTTTATTGATACCGCTGGTAAAAATGGTGACGGCGCAACAATGCCAGAAACATTCATTCAAAGTCCTGCCACTACTTCAAAACGTAAAGCATTCGTTGAGTCTTACTTGAAAGAGTTCAAGCCAAAGAACGGCGTCATCGCTTCACCAGTTTCTGCTGCTCAGGGTTATGACTCCATCTACCTGATGGCTGCAGCGATCAAGCAGGCAAACAGTACTGAGGGACCAAAGATTTTGGCAGCATTGCAAGACCTCAAGACTCCAGTTGACGGTGTTGTGATTACTTATAACAAGCCATTTTCTGCAACAGACCACGAAGCTATCAAAGCAAAAGATGTGGTGATGGGCGTGGTTGAAACTGGCCGTGTTCAGTTCTTGAATGCTGAGGACGCAACTGCGAAGAAGAAGTAATTCTGTAAATTAGCAGGCAAAATCCAAACATCATTTTGCACTGCACCATTTCTTAGAGCAAAACGCCGCCCATAAAGCGGCGTTTTGCTTACAATGTTGGATTCGATAACAAAACAGTTTTAAGTATATTTAGGCCAAAAAATGGACATGTTTGCACAAATCCTCTCAAGCGGTATCGCGGTGGGGATGATCTATGCGGTGATCGCTTTCGGTTTCCAGCTTACTTTTGCCACATCAGGCACACTAAACTTCGGTCAAGGTGAAGCCTTGATGTTGGGTGCTCTGGTCGGTCTTACCTGTGTGGATACCTTTGGTATGAACTACTGGGTCATGATTCCAGTAGTCTGTATCTTCGGCATGATTCAAGGAAGTTTTGTGGAACTGATTGGTGTGCGTCCCGCCATCAAAATCAAATCTGAGTTCGGTTGGATTATGTCCACAATAGCGCTTGGCATTATTTTCAAGAACGTCGCTGAAAATATTTGGGGTCGTGATGCATTGCCGTTTCCGTCGCCCTTGCCAATGGAGCCAATGAATTTCTTGGGTGCGAATATTCTGCCAATGGAAATCTTGGTAGTAGTTGGTGCACTGGTAATGATGTTGTTGGTAGAGTTCTTTAACCGCAAAACGATTTACGGTAAAGCGGTTGTGGCAACAGCCAACGATCGTGATGCTGCCGGCCTGATGGGCATTAATACCAGCATGGTCATTACCTTCTCTTATGCACTCTCGTCGCTCACCGCAGCCTTTGCTGGTGTGTTGATTGCACCTTTGACATTGACTGGCGCAACCATGGGTGGCGCTTTAGGTTTAAAAGCTTTCGCGGTAGCGATTATTGGCGGCTTATCTAGCGGTATGGGAATTATTGTGGGTGGCTTGATTTTGGGGATTGTAGAGACCGCTACTGGTTTTTATATCTCTACTGGTTATAAGGATGTGCCTGGTTTGATCTTGTTATTGCTCGTCTTGGCATACAAACCATCTGGTCTCTTCGGCAAATCTGCGATTAAGAAAGTTTAATGATGAAATTGAAGTCTCTACTACCGCTATTGATTGCAATAGTTGGTCTATTTTGTTTACCGCTATTTGTTCATAACCCTTATTACATTCACTTAGCTGAAACGATTCTGATCTACACCATTCTCTTATTTGGTTTAGATATCGTGGTGGGTTATGTTGGTCAAGTATCTTTGGGTCATGCGGCTTTATTTGGTATTGGCTCCTATACCGCTGGCGTTTTGTACTTCCACTTTGGTTGGACGATTTGGGGAACTATTCCGGCGTCGATCGTAGTGACAGCAATCTTTGGTGGCATCTTGGCTTTGCCAGCCTTAAAGGTCATTGGCCCTTACTTGGCGATGGTGACTTTGGCTTTTGGAACGATTGCCCAGATTCTGATTAACGAGATGACTTGGATGACCGAAGGTCCTTTGGGCATTAAGATTCCCAAGCCGGATCTGATGGGTATACCCATGACTAAGGCTGAGTATTTCTGGATGGTTTCTGCAATACTGATTATTTCATTAATTGTGGTTGACCGTTTCGTTAAATCCCAAATGGGCCGAGCTTTTGAAGCCTTGCGTGATAGCCCAATTGCTTGTGACTGTATGGGTGTTTCGGTATACCGCTTTAAGGTGATTGCGTTTGTGATCAGCGCTGGTTTTGCTGGCTTGGCAGGCTGCTTGTACTCTTACTCAGAGCAATACATTTCTCCAAACACCTACAACAATGAGCTCGCAGTACTCTTCTTGCTCGGAATCATCATGGGTGGGCGCAAGTCACGCCTAGGTGCGGCAATTGGTGCGGCGATTATTGTGCTGTTGCCTAAACTGCTTGATGACATCAACCTCTTCCGTATTGTTGCCTCCATTATTGCCATCGTGGTGGTAGTGGGCGCGGGTCTAGCCCTGTCAAAGCAAGTGACCACTGCAAGACGGGTAGCAGTGCCTATCGCTGGTGTAGTCGGTTTGGCAATATTCTCATTCTGGCTCAATAGCATCTCTGACTGGCGCTTGAGTATTTTTGGTTTCATGATTTTGTTGGTCGTCTATTACTTGCAGAACGGAATCGTGGGCTTTGCAAAAACCTTCTATCAGTCCATTGTCGGTAAAGCTAAAACCACACGTGGTGAAGCGGCTGAGCAAGTTGATGACTCAATTAGCTTTATCAGTAAAGTTGCCAATTTAAATACTGGCGCCGAGCTCTTGAAGGTTGACTCATTATTGATGCAGTTCGGCGGTTTAAAGGCCTTGAACAATGTTGACCTCAGCGTTAAGCGCGGCACTATTCATGGTTTGATCGGTCCTAATGGTTCCGGTAAGAGCACCATGATGAACGTGCTTACAGGTATTTATGTGCCGACCGCTGGTAATGTTTTGTATGCCGGTGAGAGCGTGGTTGGTAAGACCTCATCCGATATTGCTTTATCGGGTATCGCACGTACTTTCCAAAACGTACAACTATTTGGTGAGATGACAGCAATCCAAAATATTTTGGTAGGCCTGCATCACACCTTTAAGTCTAATATGGTGGAGATTGCTTTGCATCTGCCACGCTATAAGAAAGAAGAGGCTGAAGCGCACGCTCGTGCCTTGGCACTCTTAAAGTTTGTGGGCTTGGATGATTTGGCAAACGAAGAGGCACGTAACCTGCCTTACGGTAAGCAGCGTCTCCTGGAGATTGCGCGTGCTTTGGCGCTTGATCCAGAGTTACTCTTATTAGATGAGCCAGCTGCTGGTCTCACAGCTCCCGATATTAAAGAACTCTTAAGCATTATTCGTAAGATTCGCGATAACGGTATTACTTTCATTCTGATTGAGCATCATATGGATGTGGTGATGTCAGTGTGCGACACCGTCTCTGTATTGGACTTCGGTCAGAAAATTGCAGAAGGTAAACCTGCTGAAGTTCAGGCAAACGAGAAGGTGATTCATGCCTACTTGGGTACTTAATCACTAGAACATATTGAATCGGTAAATACCATGTTATCTATTAAGAATCTTGAAGCCGGTTACGGCAAAGTTAAAGTCCTTCATGGCATCAATATTGATGTTCCTAAGGGTCAGGTAATTACTTTGATTGGCTCGAACGGTGCCGGTAAAACGACCACCATGCGCGCGATCACCGGCATGATTAAACCCACTGCTGGTGAAGTGACTCTTGGCGGTGAAAAAATTGATGGTTATGACTCTCATAAAATTGCTCGCCTGGGATTGGCTCATAGTCCAGAGGGTCGTCGTGTATTCACGACCATGTCTGTCACTGACAATTTATTGCTAGGGGCCTTTCCGCGTTTTACGGGTAGCCGCCCTAAAGGCGATATCAAGCATGATCTTGAGAAGTCATTAGAAATGTTCCCGCGCTTAAAAGAGCGTCGTAATCAATTGGCGGGTACCCTGTCTGGTGGTGAACAACAAATGCTGGCGATGGCTCGCGCTGTGATGCTCAATCCAGAGATTATTCTCTTGGATGAGCCCTCGATGGGTCTAGCGCCAATCTTGGTTGAAGAAGTCTTTAAGATCATTTCTAATCTCAAGTCACAAGGTGTCACGATGTTATTGGTGGAGCAGTTTGCTGCTGCAGCCCTGAATGTAGCAGATTATGGTTATGTGTTGGAGAACGGTAAGATTGCTACTCATGGCCCTGCTGCCAAACTCAAAGATGATCCTGCTGTTAAGGCTGCTTACTTAGGCGGCGCTGGCGGTCACTAAGTCTCACAGTTTGATGAAAAAAAGCCCTTAGCAATAAGGGCTTTTTATTTCTGGGGGTCAGGTATTTTTCTGAATCCGTGAATAAGGAAGATGATAAAAAATATAAGTCCAACAATCCAATGAGTATTAATTACCCCATCGCGGATTTCTGCAGGGCCGTAATAGAGTAAAGCGCCTGATATCAGCAGCACACCCAAAAAGCTCAATTGACTCATTCCGCTGAGCCATTTCTTGCGAGATTTAAGACCTGCCTTTAAGTGAAAGGGCAGAACTGATCCTAAAGCAAGCGTTGCCAGCATGGCGGCAATTCCATGGGCGGCCAATAGATGACGACTTCCTAAAATAGGGCGCTGGATTTGAAATTCATGACCAAGCAAATACAGGCAGCCCGTAAGGGAGCAAGCCAGCATACCAGTCACTACAAATGATTTTTGCCAACTAGGCATCTTTCCAAGGCGACTCATATGGCTATCTTGATTGCTTGGGCGCAGAAGTGATGCAAACAAGGATGATCATGTCTATTGGAGAGGGCAAGTACCTTGGTAAGGGCATCTGCATAGACACATTCCTTGGCGATGACGGAGAATGACCCCGAAAAATTGACGTGGATTTGTTCCACATCCTCTGTCAAAGGATTAATGATGTGGCTTGGTAAACGATCTCTTTGAGCAAAAAAGAGGCTGCTGGTTGCAATCGCACCATTTTGCAATATTCCAATATCAAGCAATTGGGTTGGCTTGCTTGAGTTGCGAATTTGTATAGATCTCAGAGTGTCACCAAATACTCGCAAATCTCCGCCTGCATTAACGCAAGCAGAATCAATACCGCTTGCTATCAACACATCAATTGCTTTATCTACTGCAAAGCCCTTAGCGATGCCACCAAGGTCTAAGCAAATGGGTTTCTTAGAGTGAATAGCTTGTGGGGTAATGAAGCAGATATCTTCAATGCCGCCAAGTTGGTAACTCGATAAATTTAGCTGGCGTGGTAATAAGCCAGCCGCCACTAGTCGATGACCAATGCCGCAATTGAATAAGCCATCAGACTGTCGGTGAATATCTTGAGCAATTTTTAAGACTTCAGCAGTCCAGGGATGAACTTGAATCGTTTTTAAGTGGGCATACTGATTGATTTGATTGAGCTCACTGAGTGGATCATGAAAACTCATTAGATCTTGTATTTGTTTTATGGCCTTAAAGGCGTCATCCAGAGAAATTAGAGAATCATCCTGTTCGATAGAGATCTCAACAAAAGTTCCCAGTAAAGCTTGGCAGCGCGCCTTCATTTTTCTTTGAGTGCCAAATCATACAAAACACTGACGCGTTTCACGCCATCGGTAATATGCTTACAAGAAAGTGTGGCACCACCAATATTCTGAATATCCTGATTGAGTTTGATGGGATCTTTTGCCGACTTACCAACAAATTGTGTGCGCCACTGAGCTTCCGCTACTTCATAGCCATAAGATTCCACATACTCCAGAATCTCAATACCCAAAATACTGCCGTTGGGGGCAATCCCAACGGCATAAGTAATCATTTCATGTTTACCAACCACCTCATCAACGATAAGCCAGCCGCCATTAGCAGTTTTCCAGATACGATTGCCTTGAAAGGGATGGCGAATACTTGATGTCACCCGCATCTTTTCTTGTAAATCTTCTGTGATGACGATAGGACTTTTTGTGAGTGATTGCTTAGGAAAGAAAATATTCTGAACCTGCTCGACTGAGACATAGATTTTTGCATGAGCAATGATGGGTGCACTCATCATTGCCAAGCCAAGCACTGCAAAAGAATTAGGTTTCCAGTTCATGAATTTCTACTGATAGATTAGTTCAGTGGGAAACCGACTTTGACAATGAATTCATTAACGGTATGACTGTCCCAGACTCGAGCGTCAGAACATTCAGCTTCGCCACCACCCATACAGTTTCCACCTGCTAATTGATAACGCCAGGCACCAGTGACCCACCAGTCTTTTGCGGCATAGTGCATATTGGGGCCAACAAAGGTTGCGCGTTGAACTTGGTTGCGCAGATTCAGCTCTGAATAGTCATTATGAAAGCGCGCCTCTACACCTGCAGACCACTTGGGAGCAAAGCGATAGCTAGCACCAACTAAAAAATCGAGCATAGACTCCGGGACATTGCCATTTTCAATAAACTTCAGGCGCTCATTAGCTACAACAACGTTTCCAGCCAAAATGAGACGATCATCAATGAAGTTTGATTGCAGTAAGAGCCTTGCTTCAAGCTCATCTTTATTTCTTCCCCAGGTAGGCTCGAGATATAGACCAACACCAACAGGCGATGTCACGGGATTAGTGATGCGATAAATCGCCTCTAGGGATCCGCCCTCGATGCCACTTTTTCTATAGGGGGTCGCTGGATCGTGCGAAGAGGGTACAGCATAGCCGCCAGTGCAGGTGGGCTCATCTCCGCATGCCTCTGCATTGGTGTAGTTCTGACTGGCATTGGTGTAGTAGGAGTTGATATAGCCAGCGATTTGTAAATCATTGGTGAGGCCATATTCCAACTCAGATCTAGCGGTCCAAGCCTCATAGGTTCCAGCCGCCTGTTGTTGATTTAATTGCAGGCGTTGTTCAAACTCCAATTTCCCTTTAGGTTGCAGGTCAAGGGTGTAGATCCAGCCAAACACACCTTCACCAGCATGGGCAAAGGAGAAGTGCAGGGCGGTTGCGAGAAAAAAGCTAAAGGCAAGCAGTCTTTTAATGGTCAATTTCATAGTGGTATCAGGTTGGTGGTTGAAAAAATCTAAATGAGAATGGTTCTTAATATATCATCAAATAGGAATGATTCTCATTTGAAGAAATGCCCACTTCCTGATAAATGGCGAGCTTTATAGGGTTTATCTACTTTGCTTGTAAGATTCCCTTCAATGAATCCAGAAGCCTTAGAAAAACTCGTTTTGATGAAGATGCCTTTTGGCAAATATGCAGGGCGTGCCTTGGCAGAGTTACCTGGAAATTATTTGGCTTGGTTTGCTCGCGAAGGTTTCCCTAAAGGTGAATTAGGTCAACTGCTAGAGTTGATGCACACCCTAGATCACAATGGCCTACGAGGTTTATTGGCACCTATACAAAATGCGCAAAGTGCGCATGACATTAAATCTAAATTGTCATTACTTTGAACGAACGATCGCAGTCACGCGCTGACGTTCATAAGTCACCGTTTGGGAGTCTGGTGGACTGCTTTGTATCAGCATTGGATTAATTGAAGTGTGAGATTGAATCTGCTTCTGGATCGTTTGCGCAAGCTCACGGTTGCGGTCGAATTGAATTTCAATACTACCCACCCGACCTTCTTGAATGTTTTTGATGAGCTGGTCAAGTTTGGCAGACGCATTGTCATCAAAAAATACTGGGTACCAGCCACCCATTAGGGTCTTACTGGGCTTAGGAGGGGTGCTGATTGATTTGGAATCATTAGTGATTGGCAAATGAAAGTCGACTCCAATTTTTTCAACAAGTTCTGAATAGGTGATCGGCGGAGTCATGCTGGCTTCATTGGTGTTCTCAATCCAATAGGCCCATGCGACATTTTTTCTTGGGTCATACACCAGTTTATAAAGATGGCTCGGAATCGTGACGCTGCCATTACCAATGCTGCCGCTATTTCCAGTGGAACCAGTAAAAACATAAATGTCACCAGCCGCTCTTTTGGCATAAAGCCTCGTCGGCTCTTCAACATTCTTTGCCCAAATGCCCTGATTGTTTTGTCTGGCTTGGGGCATCATATTTGCCAAGGAAAAAGATTGCGCCATAGATCGTTCATTGCTCATATCCCCGGCCGGTGCATTGTGACCTCGGTCATAGCCGCTGCCTCGATAGTCTGAGAGCAAGGCCCTCTCTGCGAAAGGCAGCCTGGCTTCCTCATAGAACTGATTGCTTCTGCGGGGATGAGGCGCGAGTAACTGTTCCCGGCTCAGTTTCTCTACCGTATAAACGGGCTTTTTCTCTAGGGGTGAGTAATAGATCGCAAAGCTATCAAAGCAAAGATCTCGTCCCGCCTGCTGGGTAGTGGGAATTTGTTGATTGGGAAACAGGTCTTTACAGTCCTCAAATAATGCGAAGGCACTGGGGGGTGCGCAAAGCAGCAAGGGAAAGAGGAGGGCAAGTTGACGAAGGGCTTTCATGATCTATAAGTGTAGGGCGTGTCTTTGGATTGGAGGTGTTTCTGGGCTTCGACCGCTTACTCTTTGACTTTTGGTAACACCAGAGGCATCTCTTTTATGAAGAAATACTTTAGAAATAATGCCTTGCAACAATTCTGTCGAACCACTACCGGTAGAAATCGGAGAGCCAGTAGATACTAGATATATGGTTTTTGTAGCCAATTTTTCTTTTCAAATCGTAAAAAAAGTACGAATTTGACAGTTTTTTTACAGTATGAAATTAGCAGCCCCTAACATTCATAAGTAATTGATTTAATTGATTTAAATATGATTTCAGGGGGTGGTATATCGGATATCTCGTATTTCAAGATTGAAAAGTTATGGAAATGACTCTCTTTATTCTTGACTAGATATAAGAACCTTCTTAGGATGGCACATGTTTTTTACATATTGCGCTGCAACATAAATCAGCAATACGGTTTGTGGGGTGTCGTAAATTTATAAATGAGTAAATGTATATCAAAAAATTTGAGTGAGATGCAAGATGCGCAACCGGTAATTCCGGCTGCGAAAAATCTGCTTGCATATGCTATTAGACCGGTTTACCAGGTCATTAACGGCTTTTTCATTGTTGCTGTATTTTTGGTTGTAGGGCTCTGGCTTTCTGGGAACGGCACCAATGCCGGCCCCTTTGATTTAGCTCGCGTCTTAGTTCCTGATGAGGCTCGCCACATTGTTTGGAGTAATGGCTTTGGCTTATTAGAGCAATACAAGACCCCAAGCGAGAATGTCGCCCAAGCCGAAGACACTAATATTGCTACTGTCATCTACAGCAAATTCGCTCCGGCTCCAGTGGGCTTAGATAGTGCCAAACAACAGACTGTGGCCCTGTTGATGCCCTCGGTTGCCCAGATACAGGTCAAGTCAATTTCCCATTTGGCCGATCGGATTCCGAGCTCTAAGGTCGATCCTCAGGCTTTGGACAGCAACTTAATGGGCTCGATTCAAAACCAGCGCGCAGTAGCCGATTTCTTCGAGAAAAAATACAAACTTGATCGCGCCAAGATCGAAGAATATGTCTCGAATACGATTTTGATTGCAAAAGAAGTCAATATTGACCCGGTCTTATTGTTGGCCGTGATCTCTATTGAGTCTAATTTCAACCCCAATACCAAGAGCCAGGCTGGTGCCGAGGGTTTGATGCAAGTGATGACCTCGGTACACAAAGATAAGTACGCGCTTTATGGCGGTACAACCGAGGCAGTAAAGCCTGAGGTCAATATTCGTGTGGGCGCTTACATTCTGAAGTACCTGATTGCCACCGCGGGTTCATTGCGTAACGGCTTAAAGTACTACGTTGGGGCAGCCAATGCCGAGGATGATGGCGGTTATGCCGATAAGGTCATGGCAGAAAGAAATCGCCTTATTACTCTTTGTCAGACGGGCTCTAGCAATCGCTTGATCCCAAATACCAAAGGCTTGCGTTCTTAATTTAATCAAGGCGCATTCA
>Ga0114963_10002232_pt1 | contig 13219 bp, 12 predicted proteins | sample C_131016_EF_Meta_FD_87019 | JGI IMG/M metagenome (GOLD analysis project Ga0114963, IMG submission 87019) | Freshwater microbial communities from Lake Croche, Canada to study carbon cycling - C_131016_EF_MetaG | ecosystem: Environmental > Aquatic > Freshwater > Lake | place: Lake Croche, Canada...
AGAAATTTTTTTTAATAAAGAATACTTTGATATTTTATATGAGGACAAATTGTACAATCCGTATAAATTCTTATTTAAAACAAAAAGATAATTATGAAGAAAATTAAAAATTTCAAAAGTCGTTAATCCTGAAAAAAAAGAATTAACGTATCCTTTGCAGCTTTTATCTCTTGACAAAAACCACTCCAACAATCCATGATTTGATGATAATTCATGTCCAATAATCGAAGTTCTAATAGTCAAGGCGCCCTTATTGTTTAATTCTCCTAAATATTTAGAAAATCCATAAAGATCATTAGCGTTGGGAGTCGATTTCTCAGTATAATTTCCTTTTTTCCCGTCAAAAACGCAATCGCTGCTAAAATGTATTAATTTTACTTTTAATGATCTGGTAATTTCAAAAATTTTTTTTGGAAATATATAATTAATATAAAAAATATCTGAAGTTTGATTTGAATTAATTATTTTTTGTTTAACAAAACCAATGCAATTTATTACATAATCTGGTTTGAACTTTTTAAGTTTTTTTTTAATATTATTTAAATTGTAAGCAGAGACATTATAATCAATATTATTAAATTTTTTAAATATTTTTAAGTTTTTAGCTCTAGTTGAGCCTTTTATATTGTATTTAGATATTTTGCTAAATCTCAAAAATAACTCACTACCCAACATCCCTGTGATGCCTAAAATATAAATTTTCATATAGATAACTAATTTAAATAAAATTTCTTAAAATATTATTTGCAAAATTCTTGATTGATTCAGGCTTATTATTTTTTTTTGATCTACTAAATAAAATTTTATTAACTAAATCTTTTAATTCTTGATTCAAAGTAAAGTATAATTTGCCTTCTTTATTTTGATTTAGCATCTTATATCGACCGCTAATTAAACCTAAATAAGAATCAATTAACATAAAGGGAAATAAAGAGGATACCTCGTTGAATATTGTTCCAATTTTTGAATATCCATCAGATTTAAATGTATATTTTGTCATAATTGGACCTGAATCAACTTTCTTACTCATTAAGTGAGTAGTTAAAGCCATAGAATCAAAATGCCCCTCTAAGATTGCTGCCTCGGTTGTATCCATTCCTTTGTATTTTGGCAAATTGCCAACATGCAGATTAATAATTCCATAATTAAATTTATTAATAATACTATCTGAAATTATTCCTCCACCAGTAAATAATGCTGTGTTTGATTTTAAAGAACTAATACTTTCATTTAATTTTTTGAAATTGTTAACATATAGCAGTTTAATATTTTGATTCTTAATTATTTTCTTAATATTCTTATCGATTATTCCTAATTTATTAAATATATATTTCAGAGAAATATCGCTATAAGAAAGATTGTCATTGCCTTTTAATATTAATTTATAAAATATTTTTTTTAATAAATAAAAATAACCATCTCTTTTCGACTCTTCAAAAAATCTTTCCAAAGAAAATTTTCTAACAATAATAGCTTCGATTGGGATAGAAAAATAATTACATAGCTTGACCACACAACCCGTATATAAACTATATTGATTTGGACATAATATAACTACTGACTCTGAATGCTGAGATTCTTTTTTTAAATTATTATGATCAAAAATAAACTCTTGAACTAAACTATCTTTAATTAAGTTAATTTCTTTTAATGAAAGTAAATGGAATTCTAATTTAATTAATTGATTTTGTATTTCTTCTGATAAAATAGGATCTATTTTAATAACTTTTTTTAAAGAAAGAACAGAATTGATAATAGTGATATCAAGCAATCCATTCTTCTTAAAAAGATTCTTTTTTAAAATTTCGGTGAAAATTAAATTGAATAAGTTTAGATAATCCGCATATAAATCGCCAAATTTATTTTTTAGGTCTTTTTTTAAATACAAAGACTTAGCCGAGATATATTTTCTAATTATTTCGATATTATTATAATAAAGTAAACTGCTTTCATTTTTTTGAATTTGTTCAAGTATTAATTCTAAATCATTAAGTGATAAATCGGTTATAATTTTTTTACTGATACTCATTATTTCAAATTAATTTTTCCTGAAAAAACTTTTCCATCTATTTTTTTTAATCCCTCTGCACTGAATAAAAAATCTTCAAAATTTTGTTTACCATCAGAAAAAGATATAACTCCAAATTTAAATAATTTTTTAGGAAATATATCTTTTTTAAATTTATATATTTCACGCCAATGAATTAAATCTTTGCTATAAAATAAACTTGAAAAATTACTTTTTACACCCATGCCTATTTCAACGGAGGTTTGTAAAATTCCAGACTGATCAGAAAACATTTTTGAATACCAAACTGGTCCTGGAAATGAGCGTCCTTTTTTTAATTCATTAGTCTTCCTATTAAATATTTGCAAATAAGAAGTTTGTAATGGACTATCCATGCCCCAAATAACGTATTTTTTTTTAAAAAAAAGACTCACGGCTCTCCATTGTTGAGAGCCATCCCCATATTTGATTATATTGTTAAAATTTTTTTTTGGAACCTTAAATAAATAACATTCATTATCAAAATCTCCAGTGGTGATCCATAAATTATTTTCAAACGGGTCATTATAAACTCCATGTACATGTTTAATTGAGTTGTTAGAAAAATTATAAATTATCTTCCAATTTCTTCCATCGTCATATGAAGCCCATATTGGAATTTTCTTTCTCTTGCTATTAGGACCATATTCTCCAAAAAATATTCCTTCTTTAGTTACCGCGATGGAATTATGTAAAACATTTCGATGATTTTTTAATTTAGAAACGATATTTAATTTTTTTTTTTTTAAACAATAAAAATAAATAAATTTTTGATATATAATGATAACTCCATTTCTTTCAAAATTTAGAACAACATTGCATTTGTCTAATCTAAATAATCTTCTTAAAATTCTAAATTGTGAAAAAAAAGAAGAAAACCATCTTATTTTGATAATGAAAAAATATTCTTTATTATCTATATAAAAATAAAATTTATTACTCTGACTTAGAATTATATCTTTCTTATCTGAGTCGTAAAAATGAACGATTTCAGGTTCTAAATAATTATTTTTTTTTAAATAATATTCAAACATTAAAGTTCAAAAAAAATTAAATTAAGCTAATATGCATTTATGTTAAATTACAAATACATTGTAAGTAAAAAAATTACTAATAGCAAAATTATAATATTAGAAAATTTTTTAAAAAAAAATTTCTATGAAAAAATTGCAGAAGAAATAAGTTGGCTTAAAACAAATAAAAATTGTGATAAAATCTTTATTTTAAAAAAAAAAATTATAAAAGAAGAGTACACTAACTATAACAATTTTGGGAAAAATCAAAAAAAACTAATTTCATTATTAAGTTCAAAAAAATTTAAAATATTTTTAAAAAGAAATTTAAACATCAAGTTTTCTATATTTCCAGAGAAATCTAAAATGTTTTCTGGATTTAACGTAGCTAGAAAAGGAAGTTATTTAAGACCACATGCTGATTTTAATTTTAATAATAAAATTAAAAAATTTAGAACAATTAATTTACTTTTATACTTCAATATTAATTGGAAAAAAAATTTCGGGGGTAATTTAACTTTTTACAATTATAAAACCCTAAAAAAAAAATATGAGTTTACGGCTAACGCAAACAGAGCAATTATTTTTTTAACAAATAAATATACTATTCATGGTTACAGTAAAATTAAATCTAACCAGCATAGAATATCTTTAAACTTTTATTATTATACTAACCAAAATCTTAGCTTCGATAAAAAACCACATAAAACAATTTGGAGATAAATTGTTAGCAAATTTTATATACTGCATAATTTTAGAAAATATTATTACAACTTTCTTTTTTCAAAATGAATTTGCTATTTTTTAAATTTAAATTATTTCTTAAGCATAACCATCGGCATTGGACCTTAAAGTATATTTTTAGAAGACTATACAGAATCATATACAATATACTTGTACCAGGGCTTCCATGGTTGCCTTTGTCAGCTATAAAATTTTTAAGATTTAAAATAAAAAAAAATTTCACAGGGATAGAATTTGGTTCTGGCAATTCAACTTTTTTTTTTTCGAGATTGTCTAAAGAACTAATTTCTTACGAAAATAATTATTTTTTTTATAAAAAAATCTCTAAAGCAAAACTAAAAAATGTTAAACTGATATACAATAATTATTATCCATCTTTAGTTAAAAAACTAAAAAACAATTATTATGATTTTTGTCTAGTTGATGGAATTAGTAGAGATGTTTGTTGCTACAACGTGCTACCAAAATTAAAAAAAAAAAGCCTTCTAATTCTGGATAATATTAACTGGTACATTCCCTCAAATAGTGAATCGCCACATTCTGCAAATCACTATTTACTTAATAGTAAGTGGAAAATAATTTTTAATAAATTGAAAAAATGTAAGAAACTTCTTTTTGACGATGGCGTATCTTGTACAATGATTATTGTTATTAATAAAGTAAACAAAATGTATTTTTAAAAAAATATTAGTTTTTAGTTATATCTTTAAAAAAATAATTAAAAAATATATTTTAATAATACTATCAACTATTTTTAAAAATATTTGGGTCTACTAAAGTTGCATAGGAGGGTTCTCCTCCATCCTGGAGTGTTATTTTTTTCTTCCAGCCAAGCCAATATTTTGGTGCAAATATTTTTTTTTTATTATTGTTTAAATAACCTCCCCACCAGGAAACTGAACTGTTTGACATAATTCCATAATTACATTTAGAAATAATCATTAAATCTACAAAAATATTATTCGATGAAAATGTTTTGTTTTTTATGGATGAAAATTTATTTTTTATATAGGGAATATTATCAGAAATAAAAATGAAATGTGAATTTAAAACATTTTTCTCAAACCATTTGATGCATGATTTATAATAATTTAAAGGTAGATGAACGCCTATGTGACCAAAAATTTTAAATTTTTTATATTCATTAAAAATACGTGAAGTTCGAATGTGAACAAATATGGGATTAAATTTATTTGGAATTTTATTTAAAAAGTCTTTTGCTGCCTTATCGTGTTTTTTATAAATTTTGAGATCTTTATTTATTTTAATATTAAAAAATTTTTCGTTTTGAAAATAACAGGGGTAAATAAAAGTAATTGAAATTAATCCATTTGTTAAAATTAAATCATTATGTTCTATTGTTGTTCCATATAAAACTTTTGAATTAGTTTTTATTGAATAAATAACTCTAATTTTAGATAAAAATCTTAATATATAATATAAAAACCTTCTTAAAAAAAATTTAACTAATTTATTGTTAAAACATATTAAATACTTGTCTCTGCTTAAATTTATAAATTTTCCTAGTTCTGAAAAATTTGAACAAATTATTATTTTTTTTTTGATATGAGTTTTTAAAAAAGCATATTGAAATAATTGATTACCCAACTGACCATCTGCAAAAAAAAAGTAAATCATAATTTATATTAATTTATGTTAAATAAAATATATCAAGATGTCTTGTATAAAAATTTTATGGAAGATTTAATTTTATTTTTATTAAGATCTTTTTGATAAAACTTAACGTTAGAAGTAATGTTCTTAATTTCAATTATATTTGCAAAGAATAAAGATTTTAGATATAAAAAACTTTTTTTCCAAAAATATTCTTTATAAAAATTAAAATCAGGATAAATTCTTAATAAATAAGGTACGCATAAAAAATAATATGCAGTCCTAAATAACTGTAAAAAATAATTTGGGAATATATTCTTTAGAATTTTAAATTTTATTGATTCATCTCTTAAAGTAGCGGCTGATGAAAGATTTTGATCTACAAGCATAACTTGAAAAGGAATTAATAGAGAACATTTGATATTATTTTTAATAAAGTCAAATGGCCAATCTGAAAGCCCCTTAATTTTTCCATTAGTAAATCTTATTATTTTTTTGCAAGTCTTAAGATTTATTCTGTAAGCGCAACTACTATTAAAATGAGATATGAAATTGTGAATATTTAATTTATCAAAATTGTTATTCTTATTTATGTAGCCTGAAGTTGATAAAAAAACTAATATATCAATATTTCGGTAATAATAATTATCTAAAACATATTTTAAATTCTTAGATGGGCAAATATCATCTTCGAAAATTATTGCTTCTTTAATTTTATATTTAATTATATGTTTGTAAATTTTAAGATGTCCATAAGCGCAAGCTATTTCCGGATTTATCATATTACGGCCTGTTTTTTTAAAAAAAAAATCTGAATCGTAATTTTTATTTAAAAAAATCTTATCTCTTAAGTTAGATGGATTGGCTCCATAAATAATTTTAAAATTCAATTTTAATTTTCTAAATCTTTTCTTAAGCGCCGGTAATCTTTTGCTTCCTTTATAACTTTGAATAAAAATAGGTATCATAACAGTATAAATATGGAGTTAATAGATACTTAAAGAATGATTAAGAAAAGTTTGTAGCAATTTCTAACTTTCCATTTTTTATATTATAAACCACGTCACAATGTTTAAAAATTTCTTTTTTATGAGAAACAATGATAATTGTTATATTATCTTTTAAATCACAAATCTTTTTTATAATTTGATTTTCAGAATTCTCGTCCAGAGCATTTGTTGCTTCATCTAAGATTAATATTTCAGGATTTTTATATAAAGCTCGTGCTATACCAATTCTCTGCTGTTGCCCTCCTGATAATTTAAGCCCCCGTTCTCCCAAAGAAGAATTGTATCCTTCTGGTAATTGATCTATGAGAAAATCTAAACCGGATTTTACAATAACTTCTTTAAATAAATCTAAATCATATTCATTTTCATCTTTGCCTAAAATAATATTTTTTATAAAAGTATCGTTAGTTAAATATATTTTCTGAGGAACGTATCCGATCTTTTTTTGATAACTTTTTCCAAAATTATTAACTATTTTACCATCTGCTAAAATACTTCCAGAAGTAGGTATTAATAAATTGCAGATTATGTTTAATAATGTTGTTTTACCTGAACCGCTGGAACCCTTTATGCCGATAATCTGATTTTTTTTTATCTCTAAGTTAATATTCTCTAATATACTTTTTTTACTATTAGAGAATGAAAAATTAACATCTACTAATTTAATAGATGTATCGAAATGAAAAGTAGATTCATTTTCGGAAATATTAATTAATTCTTTTTTTTTATTAAGTTCTTCTGAAATAATATCAATGCTTGGATAATAATATTTTATTGAATTTAAACATTGCAAAATCCTGTTGGCAGAAGGTAATACCCTAAACATGCATATGACAAATATGCTTAACATTAAAAAAATTTCTTGTTTAGATATATTTAATTGAAAATAAAAAAAATATATTATTAAAAAAATTAATATTACAACAAACAATTCTATTATAGGTTTTGGCAAATCTGAAATAAATGAATAAAAAAAACTTCCTTTCGAAGAGGCTAATGTGTTTTTTTTAAATTCTAAATAAAAAAAATCTTCTAAATGATCAATTTTAATATTTTGTATTACCGAAAAACTTTTTTGTAAATTTTCAATCTTCCTAGCTTCGCTTTGAGATTTTATTTCCCCTAATTTTTTGAATCTTGCTTTGTAAAATTTATAAAATAAAAAAAAGAAAGAAAAAATAACAAATATTAAAATCAATGTTGGCTTAAAGTAGCTTATTAACAAAAAACTTATAACAGCAATAATAATGAAAGCCTCAGTAATTAGATAAATCAAGGCATCAATAACCCTGTATGAAAACTTTTCAACTTCAACTATGACATTAGATATTAAATATGAAGAGTTATTATTAATAAAAAAATAATAATCATGGGATAAATAATTTTTATATATTTTTTCTGATACATTATCATTGATACCCTTAACTAAGTCACTTTTCCAGTAAGAGACTATCATGACTAAAATAGATCTTAAAAAAAATATAATAAAAAATAATAAAAGTATTGATAAAAAATTAAATTTATAATTATATAAAAAATCTAAAAAAAAATTTTTATATGTTTTAGAATCTGAAAAAAAGGACAAAATTTCAGGTAATAAAGAAAATATTAATACTTCGCTAAAGGACAAACCTATTATAAGAGATATCAAAAATATAAATTTATTTTTATCTTCTTTATTAAATATACTAAATATCTTCAACATTTTTTCTAAAATAAAATTTTATAAATTTGATAAAATCTTTTCTATAAATTTTTTCTCTAAATCAAGGTCAATTTTCTTTTTAAGAATGGGTTCCTGAGCATAACTTTTTAAAAAATTGTCATCTTTAAGAGACTCGCAAATATTTTTATATCCGCTTGCAGAATCATCTATTAAATTCACAAATGATTTTTCATTAAAATCATTTTTTATATTATGATCTGCCCAAGTAACAGGCAGGCTATTTGATAAAAATGCATTTACAACACCCTCTGTATAATAGCCTGGGAACAAACTATTTTGTGGACATAAATTAAATGCATAATTTTTCATAATATCATATGTTTTAAAATCGCTAGAATTGTGATTTTTAATATTTTGATTAAAATAAGGTCCATACCCATCTATATCGAAATATTTTTTTATTATTTCATAAATACTTTTTCTGGGTTCAGCAAAATGACTTGTGAAAATACAAAATTTTCTGGGTTTTTTCATAAAATTATTTCCTTGTGGATTTAAGAGATCATTTATATTCCAGTAAAATCCAAATCTACGACTATTTAGTGTATCACTATTTCTAACAATTCCTTCATGTGACCAATCAATATAATCTTTCCAAGAAGGAAATCTAAAGTGATTTTCATCTTCAACTCCCAAATCTGAAGTAATAAAATAATCTGATTTTATTAAATTATGCCTAATATTCTCATATGAAATAAATACTCGGAGTGGTTTATAATTTCTCTGAAAAGAATAAATATCAATATTATCAAAAAAATTATTAATTTTAAATGAAGAAGTCTTTTTTAAGAAAAAGTTTAATAATTTTCTTCTAAAACTAAGTAATTCTAATGGACCTATGAATAAAATATCAGCTTTATCAGCGCTGACTATCTCTATTTTTTTTTTAGATAAATTTTTTACTAAATGAAAAAAAATAGTATCTTTAAATGGATCGAACCATAAATAAGAAATTTTTAGTACGCTCATTATTATTTTTTATAATAATAATTAAAAATATTTTTTATACCTTTTTCCAAAGAAATTTTAGCTTTCCAATGCTTGTGAAAAAAAATATTTTTTATAGATTTATTTTTTCTATTAAGTTGAATTAAATCTTTATTTCCGGACTTTGTAATTTTTACAATCTTATTTTTAGCTTTAAAACATTTTTGAATAATTTTAGCTACTCTAATAATTTTAGTATACTTACCGTAATTGAGGTCTATTGTCTTAAACTTTTTTAACTTTGCGAAATTTTTCATAATAATTTCCAGACCAGAGCAAGCGTCATCTACATGTAAAAAATCTCTTTTTTCCTGTCCATTAGTTAACATGTGAATTTTTTTAAATTTTAAACCACCCAAAATAAAGTCAGTGATTACGTGAGATTTTTTTAAATCTCTCTCTACCCCATATACATTCCAAAATCTTACAGAAATACAATTTAAACTATCACAAACCAACTCTCCGACTTTTTTTAAAACTCCATAAGATGAATAATTCATATTAGACATTTGGCTACTAGCAAAAACAAATTTTTTATTTCTTAAAAGCTCAAAAGTATTAGAAATTATTAATAAGTTATTTATTAAAAAATTATAAGTATTTTGGTAATTTTTTAAATACCTGGAGCCTCCAACATCAAATGCTAAAAAAAAAATAAAATCTGATTTTTTTATTAAATTTAATATTTTTTTATTTTTATATTTTCTTAGATCGTAAAGATTACTTTTGGCTAAGTCAGCTTCATAAACTTTATAGTTCTTTTGCTTTAAAAAATAACAAAGATGCTTGCCAATTTGGCCCTCGGAACCTAAAACTAAAATTTTTTTCAAGTTAATAAAATATTGTTTGATTGTATTAACATATATATTAAATATAAAATTGTAATACCAATTAAAATTTATTATAAAATAATCACATGAACAAAATTCTCTGTGTCGGACTTGGAAAATTAGGACTTATCTTTTCTAATATACTGGCAGAGAAAAAAAATATTGTTTATGGATACGATATAAATAGCTCTATTGAAGAAAAGATCAAAAAAAATACTAAAGACTTAGAGCCTAAATTAAATTATTTAATTAATAAAAATAAAAAAAGGTTTTTTTTTGAGAATAATTTTTCAATTTCAGTCAAAAAAACTCACTGCGCATTTATAATTGTACCGACACCATCCCAAAAAAATCATTCTTTTGATAATCAATATATAGTTCAAAGCCTGAATAACATTTGTAGGCATTTAAAATACAAAAAAAGATATTTAATTAATATAACTTCAACAGTAAATCCTGGGTCATGCAATTATTTTATAAACTACATTGAAAAAAAATTTAAACTAAAGCACGGAAAAGAATTTGTTTTAACTTACAATCCCCATTTAATAGCGCTCGGATCAATTTATGAAAACGTAATGAATAGCGATTTAGTTATCGTCGGTTCAGATTTGCCTATTGGATTTGAGATTATAAAAAATATCTATAAAAAGATTTATAAAAAAAAAATAAATAAATTAAAATTCTTAAATTTAAAAGAAGCGGAAATATCAAAAATTGCAATAAATTCTTTTGTAACTTTAAAAATATCATATTCAAATACGATAAGTCAGATTTCTGATAAAGTTGAAAATATTAATGTTTCGAAAATTTTAAATGTTGTAGGTCAAGATAAAAGGATAGGTAATAATTATTTATCTGTGGGTGCCTTATATGCTGGGCCTTGCTTTCCAAGAGATAATTTAAATTTTGCAAAGTATCTAAGAAACAATAACATTCCCGATTACATTCCGGTAACCTCTGACAAAATAAATAATACACAAATCAATAGATATATAAGTGTCTATAAAAAATATAAAAATTTGCTAAATAAAAAAATTACAATCGGCATTTGCGGCATTAGCTATAAACAAGATACTCCAGTAACGACTTCTTCTCCTGGAGAAAAAATTATAGAATATTTTAAAAATAAAAACGAAATAATAATTTTTGATACTACAAACCCATACATTAATAATAAAAAATTAAATTTTTTTACCGATATAAAAAAATTCTATGAAAAATCCGACATAATTTTTGTTTGTTATAAAAATCAATATTTCAAAAAGTTAGAGAATTTCAAAACAAATAAAAAAAAAATTATAATAGATCTATGGAATTTTATAAAAATAAATAAAAAAAATATTACTTTAAAGAATATTGGGATTTCCTGACCAATGAAGAATAGGTATCTTCATCAAAAGAAATTAAAAATTATCACACATAATGAAGAGGTGGGACTGGGGGCAAATGTATTTAGAATGTTTGCTCATTTGCTTTCATTAAAAAAAAACGAAGTAGTCTATTTTGATGTTAAAAATATTTATTACTGTAATAAAGGTAATGCTTGGGATATTTTTTTTTATCAACCATTCCACAAATATATAAAAATTATCGAGTATAAAATAAAAAATAATATTTATAATAAAATAAATTGGAGAGAAGAAAAACAATGGAATATTAATTATATAACAGATGGAGAGAAAAAAAATATATATAATAAAAAATTGATAAATAATTACAGAAATCTATTTAAAAAATTTATAAAATTTAAGCCACAAATAAAAAAATACTATATAAATACCTTAAAAAAAATTAGTAATAAAAAAGTTTTATCTATTAACATCAGAGCAACGGATCGTTTTAACGATCTAAGAAATATGAATTTACAAAACCAATTGGAATATGAGAATTTAATAAATACTTATTTAAAAAAAAAGAAATGTAATAAAATATTATTATGTACCGACAGTAAAAGAATAGTAGACTTATATAAAAAAAAATTTGGATCTAAAATAATAAATAATTCTACAATATTATCTGATGACAACAGATCCATACATAAATCCAATATTTTTCAATCTGATAAATTTAAATTTAAATTAGGATCGGAAGCTATTTCAGACGCTGTTTTAATGTCTAAATGCAAGTATAATTTATTTATGCATAGCAATATAAGTTATTTAGCAGTGATGCTTAGAAAAGATTTTAATTACAAATTTATAGACGATTTATTTTCTTATAAATAATTATTAAATTCCTTAAAACTTAATAAATATGTTTAAAATAATTCAGGAAAAATTAAAAAATACCGTAAACTTTAGTAATGATATTTTAATTTTATTTTTGTTTGGTTTTACGGAATTTACTTCTTCAATTTTCGTATTACTAGCAATATTGAAAATATTTAATAATATTTTTGAAGAAAATTATTATTTAAATTATTATTTTCATAAAGTTTTTAATCTAATCAAATCAAAAAGAGAGAGAATATTATTAATATCTGAATTCTTAGCTGCAATCCTCATTCTTGCATTGTTTTTAATAAGTTTACTTGAAGTATTCTCTTTATTAAAAAAAGACTCGCTTAGTTCCACTAATTCTAAATTTTTTTTTTTAGAAAATTATAAATTAATATATTATTTAATAATAATCATTACTCTTTCTGCTTTTATTAAAAATATTCTTAGAAAAAACAATTATTTAATTTGGGTAACAATTTTTTGTAACTTATCACTAGGATTAATAACAATTTTTTATTATCAAAAAATTATTTTATCTCCAGCTATATATCTGAATATACTATTAATTATAAACCTAATAGAATTTATTATTTTATATCTAAGTACCAAAAAAATTATAAACAAAAAAACATTTTTGCAAATTACTAGTGACGCTAGAAATATATTATTTTATAAAAATATTAGTATATTTTTTTTTTTAGGTAATTTTTTTAATATTTTTTTAGTTATTACAATTTTAAATTTAAAATTACCAACACATATAATATTCTTTTATATTTCTGCTCAGTTAATAATTTATTTGCAAAATATTTTCTTTAGAAATAGTTATCATCATATATTTAGCACATTGTACTCAATTCCTTTTAATATAACTAAAGAAAAAATTTATTTTTTTCAAAATTTTTGGATCAAAAAAATATTTCTTATTAGTTTTTTTTTAACTTTTTTTTTTAAATATTTTTTATCAGATATTTTAAATTTAACGTTCAGATATTTTTAAATATATTATTTTAATTTTAAAATCAA
>Ga0114963_10002233_pt1 | contig 13219 bp, 11 predicted proteins | sample C_131016_EF_Meta_FD_87019 | JGI IMG/M metagenome (GOLD analysis project Ga0114963, IMG submission 87019) | Freshwater microbial communities from Lake Croche, Canada to study carbon cycling - C_131016_EF_MetaG | ecosystem: Environmental > Aquatic > Freshwater > Lake | place: Lake Croche, Canada...
CTATTGCAGCAGTAATGGCCCTGCATCCTGGACCAGCTAAAGTTTATTTTTGGCATTTGGGAAAGTAATGCTCACCTATTGCGCTCTTTTCTAAAGAACGCCAGAACTTCTTCTCCGGTCATCAAATCAGAGTAATCAGTTGAATGAATTAAATACTTACCAGATTTAATTAGCTCTTCTGGTTCTGCAGTTAATCCCCTCCACTTAATGGCAAGCGGATCCGCAGGTGCACTAAAGTCCAACAGTTCAAAACCAAGGGCTTTGCAAGCCAAGGCAAAACAAGAATCTTCAGGAATGTTTGAGTCAGCCCAGGCCAGTGAAGTTAGATCTGAATCAGCAACTAGAGATGAGATAAATGCTGAACTAAAGAGCAAGGCACCACCAAGCGCGTGCTCACCCATCTCATAGCCATTGCTTTTTGCTCGACTGATTACTTTGCGAAGTGTGAACCAACCCTTACCCCGTCTAACTAGGTTTAGGGGATTAATCTGATTCCGAAATGATTTGGCAGGAGGCCTAAAATCACGGGGACTCCCGTCGGAGGCCGAGATTTTATAAGCCCCTGCTATTCCAACATTCGGATTGGAAATGAAAAGATCCCTGACTAGGTTCTCTAGCCCTTCTCGAATTAGTAGTGCATCATCGTCGAGGTAGATGTAACCGGAAGCTTTCCGATATTTTTCAACAGCGAAATCTAGAAGCATTGTCTTTTTTAAATACAGTAAGCCGTAAGTAGATTTGGTTTGAGAATACTTAGCCGGAATTGCGTTAGGCGTGAATACTTCAATATCGCCCCAGGCCTGATCGAGAAGAAATTCTTTCTTGGTATCGTTCAAAACAATAAGTCGTGATTCAGGTTCCTTATAACGCAGAACTGACTCAATCGCATCCCGACCGGTCTTACCTGGACCAACGGCAACAAAATATATGAACATGATTCCCCTAATCTCGGTTAGGAGTTCAGGTTAATGCACGTTCGCTAATTGGCGGTGATTATGTTTTCCTTTTTGACTGGTTAGGTGATTAACGTTCCGCGCGCTTAGGCAAGAAAACAGAAATGCCGAAGAACAGAATGATGATAACTACCTGAGCTAGAAGTGCATTCTTGAATCCAATGTCAGCTTGTCCTACGAGAGCGTATTTGAAGAAGATGGTACCAAATACCGCTACACCAACTGAAGAGAAGACTGATTGAACAGCAGAAAGCACACCGCTTGCAGAGCCGCTCTGCTGTGGTTTCACAGTGGAGAGGATGGTGTCGAAGATTGGTGCAGCGATAAGGCCTGTTCCAATACCTGAGATAACCAGCCCTGGAACGATCTGCCAGATGTTGAAGTTGTGATGTTCTGGCAAGGTCAACCAAAGAGTTAGCACACCAATCAATTGAACTGCAGCACCGATTTGAAGTGTGAAACGACCACCAATCTTGTCGGCTAAGAAAGCACCGCTGATGGTTCCACCGATGGCTGAACCAAAGGCAATTGGAATGTTTCCAAGACCCGCTTGAGCAGAAGTGAACTGTTCACCAAATTGGAGGAACAAGGTCAGAATCAAATAAACACCGGTGAAGCCAGCAAAATACAATCCCAGACCAGCAAGTCCAAAGGTGTAGTTCTTGTTTTGGAAAATTGTTGGATCAATCAAAGTGGTTTTACCGTGCTTTTTAGCATTGAACTCTAAACGAGCAAACAACAAGAACGCAACCAAAGATCCAGTAAGCATTAGGTAAACCCAAAGCGGCCAGCCAGCTTCTTGTCCTTGAATGAGTGGATAAACCAACAAACCTGAGGCAAGAATCACAACAAGTGCGCCGAAGATATCTAGCTTCAGAGTTTTATCTGCTGAATCTTTTTGAAGATAACGAAGTGATAGTAATAGTGCAGCGATTCCAATTGGAACGTTCACTAGGAATACTGCACGCCAACCTAAATCAAAAATGTTTCCTTCAATCAGGAACCCGCCGATGATCGGACCAAGGATTCCACCAAGACCAAATGCAGGTCCGTAGGCAGCAAAGGCTTTACCAAATTCGGCCGGAGGGAAGGCATCTCTGATTAATCCAAAACCTTGTGGCAACAGCATCGCACCTAAGAAACCTTGAACGAATCGAAGCACGATAAGAACGAAGATGGTTGGTGCAAGTGCACAAGCAAGAGATGCAAGTGTGAAACCAATAAGACCAAAAAGGAACATGTTCCGACGACCAAAGCGATCACCGAGTCGTCCACCGAGAATCAAACCTGATCCAAGTGCTAAGGCATAACCCCCAATCACCCACTGGAGCTCTGTTGAGGTAGCACCAAGCTCTTTGGCCAAAGCCGGTCCACCGACGTTGACGATGGTCGCATCTAGAAGATCCATCATCTCGGCAATAAGGACAACAGTTAGAACTAGCCAGCGGTGTTTATAACCTGGAATCTGATCAACAGACATATACTTTTCCTTTTTCATTTGATTTAGACAAAACCCCTGCCAAGGCAGGGGTTTTGGTTTAGAGCGGAGACGAGAGGATTTGAACCTCCGAAGGGCTTTAACACCCTTACCTCATTAGCAGTGAGGCGCACTCGACCGGGCTATGCGACGTCTCCAGAACTAAATAAGTTTAGCCGATTATGAGCTTGGAAGAATTCTTATTTTTTTTTGGGGGGAGGGGATTTGTATGCAGGTTTTTGCTTTTGCACTGACTCTTTATTTTCCGAGTCATCGGCAGATTGGTCAAGGTCAGCCTGGGCCAAGGCAACTAACTCAAGGAGATCAAGTTCTGCACTTTCGCAGATTTTGGCTAGGTTCTCTACGTCAATCGGACGACGTCCGTTGAGCCAGCGACTTACAGTGTCCTGAGACACTTCGACGCGTCTGGCTAACTCAATCTCGGTAATACGAAGCGAGTTTCTAATGACCTTCCCTAGAGACATACTAATCGGGCCTGCTGCAAATTGGCGTTTTCCCATAAAAAGCAATAATAGTACAGTGTCATATTCCCATGCGGGAAATCTTCGCTAATAAGCATATAATGCGCTAATTACCTTGGTTAGACCCGCTAAATAGCGTAGAGTTGTTGAATTAGTTAAGCAATTACATGAATTTGACCATTCGATTGCGGAAGGGGTATTTCGTGTCAACGCAAACTAGTGCGGACTTGAAACAACTAAGCGCCAAACTTGGAAGAACAATTTCCGGGCAAATTGCTCATCATGACCGTGATGTTCAAGAACTTGCCAACTTACTGGGCCTTTCGGCAGCTGGACTAAAGAAAGTTCTTTCAGGATCAAAGCCCCTAACCATAGACGAGCTAGCCCTCACCGCTAAGTGGCTCGACGTTTCAATCGGAAGTCTATTGTCGGCCGCAGTCTTGGGTGACGAGTCAGATATGGATGAGGCGCACAAACCAAAAGAGATAGTCGTGGTTTCTATTGTTATTCCAGTCCACAACGAAGAGAGAACTGTTGCGCACGTAATTGAGAACCTGGTGCTGCAAAAAATGCATGCGAGGCTTGAAATCATCGTTGTTGATGATGGATCGACCGATAGAACTGCCGCAATTCTTGAGGAACTTAAGTCAATTTATGAAATTCGAGTAATTCGTCTAGAGCAAAACCGCGGTAAAGGTAATGCTGTAAGAACGGGCATCCAGGCCGCCACCGGAACACACCTACTAATTTTTGACGCAGACAGTGAATACGATCCACACGATATTGACAAACTAATTAAACCGATTCTCCGAAAACGTGCGGATCTAGTATTTGGTGTTCGAGTTCAAGGAGTGAACACCACTCACCCAACCTTGCTTCATGCAGTTGGAAATAAATTGATGACCCTATCAACAAACCTTTTGTATGGATCGTCGATTAGTGATTTACATACTTGCCTAAAATTAGTTCGTCTCTCGGTTCTAAAATCCTTCATCCTCACTGAAAAAGGATTTGGTTTGGACACTGAAATAACCGCGGAGCTTTTGCGTAGAGGTTATAGACCCTATGAGGTTGCAATCAGCTACATTGGGAGATCTAAAGCTGAGGGCAAACACATAAACGCTTCAGATGCACTGCGTTGTTTCTATGTTTTAGCAAAAGTTAGAGTTCGAAGCAATCCAAAAACGTCTTCTGCTCAAGTCCCCGCAATCGCTGCGTTAGATGACTAACGGAAAAAGTCATCGAGGTACTAAATGAAGCGTTGGCTAGGTATACAACTAATCGCTGTAAGCGCAATAGTGGTATTAGTGACACCGAATTTGGCGACATTTCTAGAAAACAGATATGGGTCTAGCCAAGCACCAGGCCAAACCTCTGTCTACTTCACAAACGCAGGGTTGGCCACTCAGACCTTCTCGCCGGGGTCCGACGTAAGGTTCATAATAAATAATGGACAGAACGTCGACCAGAACTATCACTGGAGCGCTTATCTAGCAGGCAATTCAATCGCCTCGGGCGATGCAACTATCGCAAGTAAAAATATTCAGGAATTTGTAATCCCTGTTCTTTCCACTGGCAAATTAGTTATCAAATTTCAGGACAGACACCTAATACTTCAGGCGTTGATCCAATGAATAAGAGAAACTCCATAATCAAACTGGCCGTAGTCAGTGATTCAGTTCTCCCTTGGAATCAAGGCGGGAAAGAAACACGCTATGCGGGTTATCTCTATGAACTAGCCGGGTTTGGCATTCAGCCAACCGTCTTCACCATGAAATGGTGGGAAGGTAAAACTAACCCAGTTATAAATGGTGTTGAATTCAAAGCAATCTCACCAAAGTTATCGATGTATAACTCTGAAGGCATTAGATCGATTGCCCAAGGAATCTTCTTTAGTTTGGCTACCACCAGACTTTTGTTTGTTCGAGGAATAGATGCAATTGAGGCAGACCAAATCCCCTACATTCAAATATTTCCTCTCTGGGTTATCGCCAAGATTAGACGCATCCCATTAGTTGTCACATGGCATGAATACTGGGGTGCCAACTACTGGAAAGAGTACCTGCCTGGCTTAAAGGGGCGAATAGGTTCGCTAGTCGAAGCTTTTGTAATTCGATTGCCAGATCAACTCATCACAGTCTCGGATGAGGTGACTCAAAAAGTTGTGGAGGCACTTGGTTCCAACACTAAAGTGTTCCAATTAAATAGTGGACTCCCTTTCACCGCAATGGACAGCATTGAAGTAGTCAAGTCAACAAAGACGATTTTGTATGTTGGGAGACTAATTGAACATAAGCGTGTAGATGTGTTGATAAGCGCTTACCGACAGCTAATTGCAGAGAAAAAGTTCAAAGACTTCAAACTAGAAATAATTGGCGCAGGACCAGAAGAGCGAACCCTAAAAGCTCTAGCTAAAGATCTAACTAATTGCGTCTTCATAGGGGAACTCACTTCAAACACACAAGTTTGGGAAAGCATAAAGGCAGCCGGGCTATTGGTTCTACCTTCTGAACGCGAAGGTTTCGGTCTTGTTGTTGCTGAGAGCTTAGCCTTAGGGACTCCTGTCGTAACCTCAAACAATTCAAATAATGCAGCGAGACATTTGGTTGAAAACCAAGAATCAGTTGGATTATTTAATTCAGGTGACTCTGATCACTTGGCGCAAGTTCTAAAGCTCGCACTTGCATCAAAATCTTCGAGTAAGATCGTTTCGGAATACTTCCGAAAGACCAGCGGCATCTTAGATTGGGTAGCAGTCACAAAGCTTTATGCAACCAAGCTCAAAAGCGTGGTGAAGCATGAACGCTAGTCCAGAAATTTCAATCGTGGTATGCACCTATAACGGTGCAGCGCAAATTATTTCCCTTCTAGATTGCATCAACCAGCAATCTGAGAAGAGAAGGATTAAGGTCATTCTCGTTGATGACGGATCAAAGGATGAAACTCCACTTTTGGTCAGAGAGTGGATGACTAAGAATCGCGAACTGCCTTTGAAGTTTGTTTCTTCTGGACGAAACATCGGACTTCCCGCCGCTCGCAATTTAGGTATGTCGATGGTGGACACTGACTTTGTAGTTTTCACAGATGATGACTGCAGACCAGGACCAACATGGATCGCCGATATTCTTGGTAACTGGCGTGATGTCGATAGAAGTGTCGTTGCCTTCACAGGGCCAGTTTCAAGCTATTCAACAGATTCTTTCAACAGACGCTACGTTACTGAAACTAATCCGGTTAGCGCAGCCGCGTTAGATCAGCAAAACAAATCGTTATTCAAGAAGTTTGTGCGCTATTTCAAAAAGAGCAAGCTAAATTCAGGTGACGCTGTTTCGGCTTTGGTTGGCGCAAACATGACTTTCAGAACATTTGCTTTGCGCAAAGTTTATGGATTTGATGTTGCAATCAAATTCGGATCAGACGACACCATTGTTTCTTATAAGCTGAGAAATCAATTCGGCGATGAATCGCTAGCCTATTTCTCGAACATTGAACTAAAGCATGAATTCAATAAAAAGTTCTCAGACACCCTTCGCCGCGCGTATAAATATGCAATAGCCAATGCCAAGAATCAAAAGAGTAATGGACCAACAAAAACTCTGCCACTACCTACCCCTGCTTTGTCACTATTTCTGTCTTCATTTATTTGCACCCCGGTCGCACTTTCGATTTCTCTGACACTTGGCTTAGCCCTGCTGCTACCCGTCCTGCTAGTTGTGATTTTTCTTCTGCACGTGAACCTGGTTAGAAATGCTGCTGAGTCCCTCCTTTATCCTTATGCGAAATGGGCTGAGGAGTTAGCAGACAACATTGGCTACCTGAGAGGGCTTCTCTCATGATGAAAATACTTCAACGAATATTTAGTCCAGGACTAGTCTGGGCAGCAGCCACTTTCGTGTCCTTGGCCACGCCAGAACAGAGCTGGGGGTACCAAGCATTTCTAACGGCATCCACCATTCTTCTTATCGGCTCTGCATTTGCTGCACTCATGGGTCTCAATCCAAACAGAACGCCTGTTCGGTTGATGCTTGCTTCCTCCCTTGGTCTGATAGCCATCATGGCTTTAGCTTTGGTTCTCTCCTGGGTGATGCCTAGTTTTGGCTATTCCCGTCCATTAGATCCAACCGTTGTTAGAGCCAGCGCTTTGGCAGTGGTGCTTCTTTTTGTGATTGCAACATCTATTTGCGATCGGGACCCATTAAAATGGCTGACTTTGAAAATGACCAACAAAAGTCCGAGCTTAGGTCTGGTTGCAGCTGTTATTCCTGCGTTAGCAGCCTTCGGAGCAATCGAACTCAACAATGTGAACAACAATAAGTTCGCTTTAGTCTCCTTGTTCGTCATCTCCTTTACTGTGATTGCTATTTGTGTTGTTGGATTACTGCGAAGCAGAGTTCAAAAACAATCCACCTTTCTCATCACACTCATGAGCTCCACCGCTCTGGCTATATTTTGGTCGATAACACTTAAGGGTGCTGGTCTCTATGGTTGGGATGTTCAGAAAGAACTCTCAGTTGCAAACCAGACTGTCGAGCGAGGTTTATTCAGTCTTCCAGCTAATGCCGATGCCTACGCTTCGATGGCTTCGCTTACAGCTCTACCGGCATATCTGCATTCCCTTACTGGCATAACCACTATGGATCTAACTCGTTGGATGTTGCCAGTTCTGTTGGCTATTGCCTGTGCCGGTGTGATGGCGTTGGTCGGAGAGAAGTATGGTGATGGCCCAGCTCTATCGGCGTTCACGATATTAGTTATCGCCACAGCCTCGATGGCTAGACAGTTCCCAGCTATCGGCCGTCAAGAAATAGCACTGTTGATTTTTGTTGGTTTGATTTATGCGATTTCATCTACCAATGAAAAGAAGCGAACCAGGCAAGCAAGCATAATAATCTTTGCCTTTGGTTTGGCAATCACTCACTACACAACTGCATACGTAACCGTGTTCTTCTTGATTGTTGCGCTTTTTACTCGCTACATCATGCGTATAAAAAAAGAAGATCGTAAAAAGCTGGTCATCACGTGGCCCGTGGTGCTCTCAGTTCTTGTTGTGGTGATCATGTGGAACGGTGTTATCACCAGACCTGCTAGCGAGTTGGTTACCGACACAAACTCAACTGCCAACTCCGGATTGCAGATTTTAGGAAATGGTCAAAGCAATCCATTGACTGCCTGGCTGGTAGGCACGTCACAGACACTTGTACCAGTGGCAACCTACGAAAAGGCCATGCTTGAACGACGTGATGCCACAATGACATGGTTGAACAGAGACGAAAGAGGAGACCACCTGACCCTGGTGGATAGCAGTCCACCAAGAAATCCAGCACCGTTATCTAGATTCACCGGTGCTTGGAGTGGCTTAGTGCTCTTGCTTAGACAGCTTCTCACGTTAGTTACCGTGGGCCTTTTGGCCCTGTTCTTCATCAAGAGATTTAAAAGCAGATCAATAAAGAATTTAGAAATATATACGCTTGCCCTCGGAGCGCTGGCCCTTGTTATGGCGTTGAGAGTTTCCTCGACTTTGGCTGTTCTCTATAATCCTGAACGAGGCGCTATTCAGGCAGGTTTCGTTTTTGCTTTCTCAATGGCAGCTGGAATTAAGTATTTACTATTTAGTAAAACACCGATTCGCGACTTCTTAAAGCCAGTACCTCGTCACCGAGTGGTAATAGAAAAACCAAGAAACATTCGTGCCATGCTTCTAAGCACGGTGCTTGTGGGTTGGGTTATGGTTAACACTATTTCAAGCCTCGGTATTGAAAGACTTTTATTTAGTGGCGCACCACTAGCTTCTTTTGCTAATACCGGTGAGGACTACGAGAGGTTTCAGATTGCTGAATCAGAATTAGCAACAGGTTCCTGGCTTCACCATAACGTTGATACTAAAACATTGGTTTTCACAGATCGCTACGGCGAGCTCGTCCTTATGTCTATGCAAACCCCAACAGGATTTCGAACACTAAATCTCAGCGACCCTAAAGCCATCGACGTTCGAGCGATTGTGTATGCAAGCAGAACCAACACTGTCTCTGGGAGAGCTAGAGGCTGTGTGGCGAACATCTGTGCCACATGGGTATATCCAAAAACATTCTTTGATGAAACTCGAAGCATTATTTATTCAACAGAAGATACAAGGGTCTATGGTTATGCGCACTAAACCGAAGATTGCAGTCGTAATTATTTCTAAAGACGAGCCTAGTTTGAACACAACGATTGGTTTGCTCAAACCACAGTGTGAAAAACTAAGCGCTTCACTTGTTGTTGTCGATGCATCTGCAGGAAGACTGGACTGGATCCGCAAGGAGCACCCGTGGGTTATCTGGAAAGATTATGTGAAACCTCTGGGCAGAACCTTCACCATCCCGCATCAAAGAAACCTCGGAGTTGAATTAGCAGCTGCTGACATCATTGCTTATTGCGATTCAGGTGGTACCCCTGATCCGAATTGGCTTGAAGAACTCACTAAGCCGATTATTGATAGGAAGTATCGGGTCACGTCAGGGCCTATCTTCTCATCAATCAACAGCATTTACAAGGTAATCAATGACGAGCCAACTGGAACACCCATAAGTGCCGTGCTCACTGCTAACTTTGCCTTCGAGGTGAGCGCTTTTGAAGAAGCGGGTGGTTTTAACGAAGCCTACGACTACGGATCGGATGCGGATTTTGCCTTTAGGTTACTTGACGTGGGTATCTCACCTATATCTGTTCAATCCGCCCGGATGGGCATGGACTGGGGGCTTTGGTCACTTCAAAAGAAAAGAAGTTGGCGTTATGGCCGAGCGCGAGCACGTCTGCTCAAGTTTAATCCTCGACGAACTATCGAAATCCTAAAAAGCTCAACGATTGCTTTGGTTTATCCACCACTCACGCTGCTAACACTATTTGCGCTTGTGGACCTATTCTTCCTAAATTTCATTCCGCTGTTAGTCGTCCTAGGTTTGCTTTCAGTTCTTCTGTGGCGTAATCGTAAGTTTGAATCACCTCTCCAAGTAATTTTTAGCCATTTTATTTACACAACGGCCATGGCCTTAGAACTAATCGATTGGTTGTTTAAGCGAACCGCTACTGTGCTCCTACTTCCAAAGGACATCAATCCCTACCAGCACAGGCTAAAAGACGAACTTGCTGCCATTGGAACGAAGGCAGATTTCTTGGGCGAGCCAACTAAATCTGCGTCCGTAAACCTTCTTCTCTTGCCGTTTAGGCTTTTGACTGCAAGGCTTGGCGGAACCCGAATCGTTCACCTGCATTGGACTGAACAGTTCGTTCCAAAATGGTTGGCTAATCCTGTCGGTCGTCTTTTTGCTGAGCTCTGGTTCAGATTCTGCCTTTCCACCATAAACGGGCTAAAGCTAAAACTCGTCTACACAGTTCACAACCTCTTCCCTCATGCAAAGGTTTTCAATAACGATGAAAAAGTGGTGAAGCTCATCCTGCGAAACTGCGCTGCCGCAGTGGTTCATCACAGATCAACCAAGGGTGAAGTTGAAAGTCTTAGTTCAACGGTTGCTATTTATGTCATACCAGAGGGTATTGACATAATTCCTAATCCAATAAAGACTACAAAATCAAAAACTCTAAATATTGTGATGCTTGGGCAGATAAAGAAATACAAAGGCATTCATGAACTTCTAACCAAAATCACAGAGGCATCAAAGCCAATTGAATCGCTAAACATAAAGATTGCTGGAACCTGCAACGATGCGAAGCTCAAATCTGAATTAATTCGATTAGTAGCACACGCAAACAAACAAGGGTGGTCCATCGATCTTTTCTTCGACTACTTATCGCATGAACAGATGCAAACTCTCTTTGCTGAATCAGATGCCGCACTCTTTGCTTTCAAACGCATAACCAACTCCGGTTCCGTTCGCATGGCTTTGGGTTGTGGCGTTCCAGTCGTCATTCCTAATGTTGATTCACTTGACTATCTTCCAAACGCAATCTCAATCAAGTATGAGCCAGAGGCTGTTTTAGATGAGCTCGGGAACTTATCTAAAACAGAACTAGAGAGCATGCGTAAGGACGCCTATAAATATGCACAGCAGTATTCATGGCAACAGAATGCTGCCGCGCATCTGAAGATGTATCGGGAGGTTCTAAATGGAAAATAAAGAGATTCCTGATGTGAGCTTTGTGGTCATTGCCTTTAATGAGCAAGAGAACATCGCTCATTGCATAACCAGCATCTTGCGTCAAACAACGCAACTAACTATGGAATTGATTTTCGTGGATGATGGCTCAACAGATAACACCATTAAAGAAGCCCTCAACGCATCCAAAGGTGATCCTCGTTTTATCAAGATTGAGAACAAGGTCAATCTTGGGCGCGGCAAAACAAGAGCAGCTGGTCTTGCTCAGGCAAAAGGTAAACACATTGCTTTTATTGATTCGGACATCATCCTGCCCAATGATTGGCTTGCGATTTGTGTCAAGGAGTTAGGCGAAAACGTTGCAATCAGCGGATTAGCCGTTCCAGATGGAGACATTGCACCTATTTCACGTATTGCCAATGCCAGACCTAAACCAACATCTGGAAGCATGCCGATTACCGGCAATAACGTACTGTTTGACGGTGACACTATCCGCAAGCAAGGATTCCCCAAAACTGGCTTGGGTGAAGATTTCAGGCTGGCAGCCAATCTGTTGGCAGCCAATAAACCTATAAAGCAGTTGAATGATCTCTTTGTCTTACATCAAGAATCGAAGACCTACAGCAAGTTTCTAAAGTGGATGTTTGTTAGTGGTGTTGATGCGACAAGTTTGTTGATTGAGTTCCGGTTTGTTAGGAAAGCTGATCTGGCATGGGCTGGCTGGTTCACAACTTTAGGCCCAATCGTTTTGGGCCTGGTAACAGGGAACCCAGAAGTATTTCTTGGAGGAATAGCTATAAACATTTTGTTCATACTGCTAATTGCTTTGGCTCACTGTCTCAGCAGGTTTGCGCTAAGTCCTTTTACTAATTGGATGAAGGCTTTGCTTCTTACGATTCCAGCTATGGCCTGTTACTTGGGTGGAAGAACCGTTGGACTTTTCAGAGCAGTCAAATAGTGGCCGGTAAACATGTTGACACTAGAGGTAGAAGTGCAACGAAAGCTTCAACTCTTCTGATTGCTAATTCACTTATAGCTTCAGTAGTTGGTTTTGCTTTTTGGACTCTACTTTCTAGATCACTAGCACCAAGTGAAATAGGTTTTTTATCAACACTCACCGCTACCGCACCGGTAGTTGCGACAATTGCAACTTTTGGTTTATCAGACACTTTGATGAGGTTCTTTGCCGGTCACAATAAACCAAATTCACTCTGGTCTTGGATTGTCCTGGTTGTTTTTGGTTCAAGTGCACTTCTGGGAGCGCTTTGGTTAGTAATCCAAATCGCGTTGAGTTTGATAAATTCAAACTCAGTATTCAATGCCGTCTATGCCAGCGCATTTGAGATTCTGGTGGTGAGTGTCGCTCTAGATGCTTTGGCTCTAACCGCACTCATTGCAACCAAGAACTCAGCTCTGGTTTTAGCTGAGACGCTCATCATCGCACCGATAAAAATATTTGCGGCGTTGCAAATCAAGAACCCAAACACACTTGCACTAGTAATAGCGCTGCTTGCTTTATTAGGTTTGTGCATTTCACTAATTGGAACCTATCTTGCTGGACTTCGCTTCAAGAAACCCATTTCTCAAAGGAAGCTGGTTGGCAAGTTTGCTATCTCAAACTGGATTTCAACTTCTGTCTCACTAATTCCTAAAGCAGCACTAACTGTTCTGGTTGGTTACTATCTAGGATTATCGGAGGTTGCTTGGATTTCGGTTCCAATGCTTATCTTGACCGCGATGAATCTTCCGGCATCGAGTTTGTCGAGAGGATTATTTGCTGAGGGTTCTTCAGATTCCAATAATCTCCGTAAGGTTGCAAGAAAACTCTTCCTAACAGCTTTAACCTTGACCGCTCTAGGGGCTGCTTTTGTGGTTGTGGTAGCTCCGTATATATTGTCGATTTTCGGTCAACGCTACGTGATAAACAGTTCAACCGTGCTTCAGATTTTTGCTGTGTCAGCTGTTGTCTCTGTCCCCAACTACTTCATTGACATCTTGATAAGTATCAGGAAAGACAATCTCGGCTACACCATTGTGAATGTTGGGGGATCGCTACTCATTCTTGTTGCAGTTTGCTTTGGAGTCAGTTTTGGTGTCAACAGCACAGCCTGGAGCTGGCTGGTTGGGCAACTGCTATACCTGCTGCTTGCTTTGATTGTCTTTAATAGGAAACAGAACGGTCCAATACCCTCAGAACAATAAGGTTAGACAGGC
>Ga0114963_10002234_pt1 | contig 13217 bp, 11 predicted proteins | sample C_131016_EF_Meta_FD_87019 | JGI IMG/M metagenome (GOLD analysis project Ga0114963, IMG submission 87019) | Freshwater microbial communities from Lake Croche, Canada to study carbon cycling - C_131016_EF_MetaG | ecosystem: Environmental > Aquatic > Freshwater > Lake | place: Lake Croche, Canada...
AGGAACTAAAAATATTATTGAATCGGCAAATCAAATTAATTCCGTTCAAAGAATTATTTTTTTTTCTACCTTGTTGGTTAATAAAGTTGATTATATTCCTAAGAATTTAAAGGATTATAATCCTGACACTTGTTATGGACAAAGCAAGGTATTGATGGAAAAAATAATTTGGAAATCAAAAATAAAAGCAAAATGGTGTATTGTTAGACCAACCACAATTTGGGGTCCAGGTATAAATAATCATTTTAAAAAATTTGTTAAATTGATTAATTGCGGATTATATTTTAACATTTCTAATAGAAAAACTTTAAAAAGTTATGGGTATATTGAAAATACTATATATCAAATATACAAATTAATTTATTCAAATTCTCGTTTTTTCAATAGTAAAACTTACTATTTAGCTGACTATACTCCTTTGTGTTTAGAAGATTGGGCTAATCAAATATCAATTATTCTAAGAGGAAAAAAAAATATTGAAATAAATTATAAAGTTGTAAAATTTTTTGCATTATTTGGTGATTTTCTTGAAAAATTTTACATTCGTGGATTCCCCTTAAATTCCAGAAGACTTAATAATATGACTATAAATTTAATCAAGAATTTAGAAGATTTAAAAAAGGTTTGTGGAAATTTGCCAGTCCAACTTAATAAAGCTACCATTAAATTTGCAAAATCATTGTAAAAATTTTTTTTAAGAAAAATACCTAATGAAAATTAACTACAGGCCAGAATTAGATGGAATTAGGGCTATAGCGATTATAGCTGTTATTTTTTATCATTTAAAATTTACAGTTTATGATTTGAAAATCTTTTCGGGTGGTTTTTTAGGAGTTGATATATTTTTTATCATATCTGGCTATATAATAACGTCATTAATATTAAAAGAACTGGATCAGAATAGTAGTTTTTCTTTTGTTAATTTTTATTTAAGAAGAGCAAGAAGAATTCTACCGGTTCTTTATTTAGTTATATTAGTTTCTATACCCTTAGTATTATTTTTTTTAAGACCAGCAGATATAGTAAACTTTTCAAGTTCAATTTTATATTCTCTAATATTTTTATCAAATTACTATTTTTATAAAAACACTACAGCTTATGGAGATGAACTTAGTTTAGATATTCCATTTTTACATACGTGGACTTTATCAATTGAGGAGCAGTTTTATTTAGTATTACCTATTTTTTTATTTATTGTTTATAAATTTTATAAAACAAAAATATTTGCATTTTTAGCTATATTAATATTTTTAAGTCTAGTATTTTCACAGTGGGCGTCACTACATCATCATATTTTAAATTTTTATTTTTCCCTATCCAGAGCCTGGGAGTTATTAGTTGGCACTTTAATTGCTTACATTCATTATAAAAAAAAAATAAAATATAAAAAATATTTAAATGAAATTAATTATTTTTTAGGTTTAGTTTTAATTTTTTTTTCATTTTTTTTTTTTAAAACAGAGTCAGCTCACCCTTCATTTTTTACTTTAATTCCAATCATTGGCACCTGCCTAATTATTTTTTTTATCGATAAAAAAACATTTACGTATAGATGTTTATCTAATAGAGTGCTCGTATTTATAGGCTTAATATCTTATTCACTATATCTTTGGCATTATCCCTTAATATCCTTCGTTAGAATATTAGAATTTGATTTTAACAATTTTATTGTAAAAATATTAATATTAATTTTAATATTTTTTTTATCTTTATTATCATTTTTTTTTGTAGAAAAAAAATTCAGAAATAAAAATATTATTAGTACAAAAAGCTTTCTCATCATTATCTTTTCATTAACTATTTTTATAAATATTTTTTTAATATACAGCTATAAAAGTAACGGATTTAATAATAGATACATTATAGACGGTTTTAATGTTGATAATTACTCTTATTCAAAAAATGCGATTAGTTTTCAAAATCAAATAAAAAAAGAAAATTTTTTTAAAGATAACAATAAAATAAAAGTTTTAGTTATAGGTAACTCGCATGCTGAAGATACAATGATGATATTTAATAATTCTCAATATCTTTTAGAAGAATATCAATTCAAAATAGAAAGAGTACAAATAAGTGATTTTTTTCAAATAATTAAATCTAAAAATTATTCTAAGAATTTTATTGATGCTGATGTTCTTCTATTTTCACCTATGTGGTTTCAGGAGGATTTAGCAATTATACAAGACCTGATTAGTGCTTTGAAAGTTTTTAAGAAAAAGATTATTATAACTACAAATACTCCAGAATTTTCTGTGAAAAAGATTAAATTTAAAAATGTTAATTTAATAAACGTGTCAATGTATTCCGAATTTATTATCAGAAATGAAAAAATTCCATCAAAGATTGATTTGATTGATTTAGAAAAAAAATATTTTCTGGATCTTGAATATAATAAGAAAGTTAAAAAAATAAATGATTATCTCTTTAACTTAGCGAAAAAAAATAATATAAAGATTTTAGATAAAACTGATTATGTTTGTTCACATCAATATAATTCATGCGATGTTTTGACGGATAATAATGAATTAATTATCTATGATCATTCACATTATAGCGTTGAAGGAGCTAAATATTTTGCAAAAAAAATTGAAAAAATAGATTGGTTTAAAGTTAATTAAAAAATATTATTTTAGGCCAATCTAACGTTCTTTACATATATAAACTGAGTAACCAGACTCACTTTTAAAAGGATTGATGAAAAAAATATTATTATTTTTATGAGATAATAAGCAATTTTTGTTTTTTAATTTATTTAAGTTATACCCATTAACCGGATAAATATTTACTATTTTTTTTTTATTTTTATTGCATTTTTTACTAGGTGTAAAATTTTCTTCCAATTCATTAAAATTTAGAAAAAGTGTAAAAAAAGCTGGTATCTCGCAGATTTCATTGTTATCGGCAATTAGATCGTTATAAATTTTTTTTGTGCTTAGGAGAGAAGAATTATAGCTAAACTTAGAAATTAAATCTCTCAGCAGTCCTTGAGATAAGCCAATAACTGATATGAAAAAAACTAAAAATAAATAATATTTAAATAAATTTAATAATAATGATTTTTTTTTATTAAATTTTTTACATAAAATATAATTTATATAATAAATTATTGAAATATATAACGGTATTAAATTGTAATAAGTTTCCGGAAATCTGATTCCAAAGTAATAAATTGGTAAACATAATAACAAAAATTTTTTATTTAAATAAAATAAAAATATTAATATAAAAAAAAAGCTAAATCCAAATAACGGAAAAAAATCACTTCTTATGTAGTAAGTATAAAAATCTGATGGTATTTTTGTATTTAAAAATTGCGCATGTTTTATTAAAAAGTTAATATGCTCATAAATATTAAATGGGTATAAATAAACTATTAATACATTTGCAAAAATTATAATAAGAAAAATTTCCCTAAAATTTTTTAAAAAAATAAAAAATAATTCTTTGTTTAGTCTTAAAGTAATAAAAATTATCTCTATTAAAAACACAGCCGGGTGTGACCATGCCAAAAATACTAGTGGCAATGTGAATAAATAATTTTTTTTTAAAAAAAAATACTCAATTAATAATATAAGCAGAATACTGATAACCTCTGGCCTAAAACCTTGTTTAACTTGAAGAGAAAAAATTATTATAGAAAATATCCAACAGAATTTTTTTTCAAAGGATTTTATTTTTAAAAAAAATACTAGAAGGAGAGTAGAAATAATTAATAAACATATTGCAAAGTAAAATGATTGAATTGAGCAGTCATAACTTAATATTGATATTAGAAATGGCTGCAAAATTGCATGCCATAAATATCTGCTACCGTTCTCATCAATTGGAAATATTGGTGTTCTAAAAATACCATCGATACAGTGGAATCTTGAAACAGATATAAAGTAAATAGAGTCGTCCACCGGCGAAGGATATTGAAAAAAAATTAATATTGATAATTTGGATATAACAAATACAAAAAAAATAGTTTTAATTATGTTTAAATATTTATAATTAAAATTTTTAATTTTTCTCATTAAAATTTTTGAAAGAAGTGTATTAAAAAATAGATTTTAATATTAATTATTTTAATAATAGCTATATTAAAATAATCAATAAATTTATATTTAAATCAAAGAATAATGTCGTTATCTATAATTATACCCGCAAGAAATGAAGACAATAATATTTTAAAAACTGTAAATTGTTTATTAAAGGTTATTAAAAATAAATTTAGATATGAAATTATTATTATAGACGACTTTAGCAGTGACAACACTTATAATAAAATTATCAGCGCGAAAAAAAAAAATGTTTCTATATATAGAAATAAAGAAAAAGGTATAGGAGGTGCAATAAATTTAGGTATATTAAAATCAAGAATGAAATACTTGTGTTTTGTAATGGCAGATTTATCAGATTCACCAAAAGATTTAATAAAATATTATTCTATAATTCAAAACTCAGATTTTGACGCTATTTTTGGATCAAGGTTTATTAAAAATTCATCAGTTAAAAATTATCCAAAGTTAAAATTATTTTTGAATAGATGTGCAAATATTTTCATAAAAATTTTATTATTCTCTAATTACAATGATTTCACAAATGCATTTAAGATATATAAAAAAGATACTATAAATAAAATTAAACCGTTTAATTCTAAAAGTTTTGAAATTTTTTTGGAAATTCCTTTAAAATTTATTTATAAAAAATTTAAATATAAAATAATTCCTATATCATGGATCGACAGGACTCAAGGAACTTCTAATTTTAAAATTAATGAATTATCATTTAAGTACATTAAAACTTTTTTAGGAATTTTTTTATATAAATTTAAAATATGAAGATTTTAATTACAGGAGGCTGCGGTTTTGTCGGTTCGAATTTAGCAATCTTTTTAAAAAATTATTTTAATTCTGTTAGTTCACTTGATAATCTTTATAGAAAAGGTTCATTATTAAACCTTAAAAGAATAAATAAAAAAGGTATTAGAAATTATAAAATAGATATTAAAAACGAAAAAAAAATTTTTAAATTACCTAAATTTGATTTAATTATTGACTGTTGTGCCGAGGCCTCTGTTGAAAAATCAAGATCAGATGTAAGAAGGGTATTCGAAACAAATTTACTGGGCACTTTAAATATTCTTCAAAAATGCAAAAGAGATAATGCTAAAATTTTATTTTTATCTACAAGTCGAGTTTATTCAATTGAGTCCTTAAATAAATTAATTAATAAAAAAATAATAAAAAATAAAATTAGTCTTAAAAAAGAAATTACATCTAATTTTGATACTTTTAACGCTAAATCTATATATGGATTTACAAAACTTGCCTCAGAAGATTTAATTAGAGAATTTTCTTATTTGTATAAGATTAAATATCTAATAAATCGTTGCGGAGTAATAGCTGGACCTTGGCAATTTGGGAAAGTTGACCAAGGCTTTATTAGTTTGTGGGTTTGGCGACATATTAATAAGAAAATTATAAAATACATAGGTTATGGGGGTAATGGCCATCAAGTTAGAGATGTTATTCATATTAGCGATTTATGCGAATTAATTTTAAAGCAGATTAGGAGCTTTGATCTTATTAATAACAAGATTTTTTCGGTAGGTGGGGGGTACAAAAACTCAATATCTTTGAGTTCGCTTACTAGTATTTGTAAAACTATAACTGGCAATTCCTGTAAAATCAAAAAAATCAAGACCACCTCCATATATGACATACCCTATTTTATTAGTTCAAATAAACAGGTTTCCAAAACTTATAATTGGGTACAAAAAAAAAATATTAAGGAATTAGTGAGAGATGTATATAATTGGCAATTGCAGAATATACATTTGTTAAAAAAATTTATATAAATTTTTAATTATGTCTATAGCTCTTATTACAGGCTCAGCGGGTCTTGTTGGCTCAGAAGCTTCTTTTTTTTTTTTAGACAAAGGTTTTGACGTTATAGGAATCGATAATAACGAAAGAAGAAAACTTTTTGGTATTGATGGAGACACTATAAGAATTAGAGAAAAGATAAAAAAATATTCAAAAAGATATAGTCATTATGACTATGATATTGTGAATAGTTTTCAAATAGAAAAATTATTTAAAAAATTTAATAAAAAAATAAAAGTTATAATACATGCTGCCGCTCAACCTTCTCATGATTGGGCTTATAAGGACCCAAAAAAAGATTTTAAAATAAATTCTCTAGGAACTTTAAACTTTCTAGAATTAAATAAAAAATATTGTCCTGATGCAATTTTTATTTTTACTTCAACAAATAAAGTTTATGGGGATAATCCAAATAATTTAAATTTTATTGAAAATAAATATAGATGGGAACTTCTAAAATCTAATAAATATTTCAAAGGTATTGATGAAAATTTTTCGATTGACAAATGTACGCATAGTTTATTCGGGGCATCAAAACTTTATGCTGATATTTTAGTTCAAGAATACGGAAGAAATTTTGGACTTAGGACAGTTGCTTTTAGAGCAGGATGTATAACTGGACCTAATCATTCTGGAGCTAAATTGCACGGTTTTCTTTCATATCTAGTAAAATCTTGCGTTAGAGAAAGAAAATATGACTTAATTGGATATAAAGGGAAGCAAGTGCGAGACAATATTCATAGCTACGATTTAATTAATTGTTTTTGGGAATTTTTTAAAAAACCTAGATCTGGAGAAGTATATAATATTGGAGGTGGCAGGAAATCTAATTGTTCAATACTTGAGGCTATAAATATAGTTGAAAATAAAATAGGGAAAGATGTAAAAAAAGTTTTTCATAAAAACCCAAGAGTGGGAGATCATAAGTGGTATATAAGCAATGTAAATAAATTTAATGATCATTATCCAAATTTTAAACAGAAATATAATACGAGCATTATAATCGATGAATTGTTAGAGAGTTTTATTTAATTTTAATTATAAAACATATAACAAGATTAGTCTTGCTCAATCTAAAAAAATGTCAGTTATAAAATTATCAGTTGTAATACCAAGTAGAAATAGACCTCAAGCTTTAAAAAAATGTTTAGATTTTTTAAATAAAGAAAAAAGATTTTTGTTTGAAATAATTGTTGCTGACGATTCCAGCCCTCTTTATTATGAAAATTACCAAAAGATTAGGGACCAATATAAAGTAAAATTAATAAGAGGGAAAAAAAAAGGCTTGTACGCAAATCACAATTTACTTTTTAAAAATGCTAAAGGAACGCATATACGTGTAATTGACGATGATCATAGAATTCCTCACAATAATATTTACAAATCTTTAAAATTTATAAAATCAGATAAGGTGTGTGTTTGGTCTATTGGTGAGAAATACCCTTTAAAACCTTCTTATAATAATAAAATTATATATCCAGGAGAATTGAATAGTAGAGGATTTTCTTCAGCGGTAAAAAATATAAATGATAGCATTGCTCTAGCTTGTGGCTCTTCTATTTTTCCAAAAGTGATTTTTGATGATAAAAACTTTTATATTGATAAATATCCTTTTGGTATGATCTGGCTAGAATATGGAGCGAGACTCAAAATGCTTGGTTACAAAATAAAAATAATGCCAAATAATTTTGTAAACCATTATTTCGTTGAACATAGAAGATCATTTAATAGTTTTAAATTAAATTTAGAGACAAAGTTTTTTGTAATTTTTTTTTATAATTTAATTTATAAAAAAAATATTAAAAATATCTTATTAGGAATATATGAAATATTAAAACATTTTTTTTACTATAATATTAAGGATGTTAAAAAATCTTTGTTCTCAGCGTATAAATTTTATTATTTTTTAAAAAATAAAGGTTTTTGGAAAAAAAAATAACTTATTTTTTTAAAATTGATTTAAAAAAATTAATATAATTATCAATTACAGATTCATTATCTAGTAATTTTTTTATTAGATTAAATTTTTTATCTACCTTAAATTTTGTGTTGTTGCGATTAATTTCAATTAATTTTTTAAAAAAATTATTATTATTTCTTCTATCAAAAGAAAATACATTCACGTTTTTTTTAAAGATCTCATTAATACAACCAACTTTTGAGGAAATTACGATTTTTTTGGAAAGATATGCGTCAGTAATAGCCATGTTCCATCCTTCAATTAATGAAAGATTTACAAATACATCAGATTCTTTATAAAATTTATTTATCTGTTTGCCAACAAATCCGTATATTTTTATTTTATCTTTTAATTTAAATAATTTTAAATATTCGTTTGCAATATTAAGATTTGTTAAGCCAATAATTTTAACATTATAGAATTTTGTGAGTTCAAAATTATTTAAAGATAGTATTTCTAGAAATTTAGTAAATCCTTTGTGGTACAAATCGGAAGCTACCATAAGTATATTTTTTTTTTTACTATGCTCTTCGTTTGTATTTATTTTTTTTTCATAAAGAATAGTTAAAACTTTAATAGTAGTATTTTTTTTTTTTATATTTTTTCTATAATTTAAAATTTCTTTTTTTGTATCTTTTAAGCAAGTAAAAAAATTATCTACTTTGTTTAGAAAGTAGTTCTCGATAATAATTCTTAAATAATTTTCTATGTATGTTAAAAAATCTGTGATCTTTTTTTTAAGAGAAAATTTTGCGTTGAGTTTTTTTTCGTATAAATATTTTTCTTTATAGAATAAATCCACATAACTTTTATGTAAGTGGAAAAAAAATTTTAAATATTTTATTCTATAAAATTTTGATAAAATAAATGATAAAAATCCACAGTCATTGTAAGCAATAATTAAATCATATTTTTTTTTATTTTTTATTAAATAGAAAAAACTTTTTATTTCTAAAGCTATTAATTCATATAAATATGTTATTAAAGGAAACCTTTTTTTTATTCTTTTCGTAGCAAATATAATATTTGATTGATAAAAAGTATCGGTCGTATATCTGTTGCAACATATATTTGTTCCAAAAACACTTTTTTTATTAAGAGATTCGGAGATTTTTCTATAAAAATTACCTGTTCCGTAAAGATTTCCAGGGGGGTCGAGATGTATATGTAGAATTTTCATTTATAAAAGTATTATTATAATCCTGAATAGTTTAATTAAGTTTTAAAACAACTATTAATTTATATTTATAAATAATTAATAAATTATCGCTATGAGAATAGTAATTTTTGGAGGAGCCGGTTTTATAGGTTCTAATATCGCAAGATTTTATTCCAATGAAGGAAATCAGATAATTATAATAGATAATCTATCCAGAAAATGCAGTGATTTAAATTTAAAAGATTTATTAACTAATCAAAATATTAAATTTTATAATTATGATATTGCAAAAAATTTTAAAGAAATATGTGAGATTGTTAATGCTGATATAGATGTTGTTTACCATTGTGCAGCACAAGTGGCTGTAACAACTTCTATTATTGATCCAAGACTTGATTTAGAAACTAATATTTTAGGTTCATTTAATGTACTCGAGTCTTGCAGATTGGCTAAGAAAAAACCAATAATATTTTTCTCATCAACAAATAAGGTTTATGGGAATTTAGATAATATTCCGTTAATTATAAAAAATAGCAAATATACTAATACTGAACATCCAGACGGGATTAATGAGGATTTTAGTCTTAATTTCTACTCTCCCTATGGATGCTCAAAAGGCGCTGCAGATCAATATTTTTTGGACTATTCAAGAATTTATGGATTAAAAACGGTAGTATTTAGAAAATCTTGTATTTATGGAAATAATCAATTTGGAGTCGAAGATCAGGGATGGTTATCTTGGTTTGCTATAGCAATGTTATTTCAAAAAAAAATAACAATTTATGGCAATGGATCACAAGTTCGTGATTTATTGTTCATAGATGATTTAATGACTGCCTATGATTTAGCATTAAAAAATATCGATAAGACGGCAGGGAAAGTTTATAATATTGGTGGAGGTATTAATTTTTCAGTTTCAATTAATGAAGCTGTAGAACGTTTAAAGATGTTTTTTAATTATAATGTCGAAACAATTTTTCAAAATGAACGTCAAGGCGATCAAAAATATTATGTTTCTAATTATAATAAAGCAAAAAAAGACTTTAACTGGGAGCCAATCGTAAGTCCTGAGATCGGAATTAAAAAAATGCTTGATTGGATATATAATAACAAAGAACTAATTAAAAAAATATTTTAATTAAATATTATTTATTTGGTAATTTATTTTTTTTTTAAAAATATCTCTACTATGTATTTTTAGACAAGCTTTTCTTAATTTTTTTGGAGAAAACCAAAATTTAGGACCTTTTTTTTTTAATAAATCCATTAAACCAAGGGTTATTGAATTTATCTTGTAAGGATTAACAAGTTTTCCAAGATAACCATCATTAGTAGCATCAACCGAACCATCTTTATTTCCTGCAATTATTGGGGTTCCAGATAACATAGACTCTATAAAAACAATTCCAAAACCTTCTCCTGTGCTTGGCAATGCAAAAACGTCTGCTAAGCAGTAGTAAGCCGGTAATTGATCATCAGGTATGAAACCGCATAATTTTACATATTCATTTATTTTTAATTTATTAATTAAAACTTCGATTCTTTTTTTATCATCCCCCTCACCAACAATTAGATATTTAATATTCTTGAATTTTTTAATTATTTTAGGGATGGATTCAATAATTTTATCATATCCTTTATATTTCTCATTTTTATCAAGTCTAGCAACTGTAAGTATGATCTTATCATTTGAAAGTATTTTATAACGATTTTTTAATTTTTTATTATAATTATTTATATTAAATACTTTTTCTGATGCAGTATTTCCAATAATACTAATTTTTTTTATTTTAACTCCTAATTTTAAGATTTTATTTTGCGTCCATTTTGAAGTGACTAATATTTTATCTGAGTTGTTAATTGCGTTTAATTTATACTTTGAAAAAGTAGTTTTTATTTCTATTCCGTGAGCTATTAAGATATATGGGACTTTAAATAATATTTTTATGATATTTGTTATTAATGCAAAATTAATATGTGTACTAATAATTAAAGCAGGTTTATTCGTTAAAACTTTATAAAATACATTTAAAAAAAATATAATTAGTTTTATTGATTCAAATAACTTTAAAAATAAAGTAAATTTAATTTTTACATAATTAAATTTAATGTCATTTTTGCTAATTACTGAAATAGAGTGTTTTTTGTTTTTTTTAAGTGCATAAACAAGTTCTTTTGTAAAAGTTCCTATACCACCGCCGAATGTTTCAAAATTAGGGCACCAAATATGAATTCTGTTGTTCATTAATTAATTAATTTTTTTTAATATTTAATATTTATATTTTATATAAAATTTTAACACTCTTTATTTAAAGATTACTTTTGTGTATTTAAACTAATTTTACTGATAATATATTCGTATTTTGGAGATATTTAATAAAAAAAAAATATACCTTTTTTTATCTGGAGGATTAGGAAATCAACTTTTTCAATATGCATATGCTAGAAATATATCTATTAAATATAAAGCTGATTTAATAGTAGATACTTATTCCGGATTTATTTTTGATTTTAAGTATCTTAGACGTTTCTCTTTAAATATAAAAATTAAAAAAGAAGTAATATTTTTTTTTACTTTGTTTAGGTTTCTAAAAAAATTTTTTTTTTCAGTAAAATTAATTGATAATTTTTTATCTATAATTATAATTAACGAATTTCCTTTCTTTAAAAGTTATAGTAAAAAAATTTTAAATTTAAAAATAAATAAAACTATTTATTTATTCGGATTATTTCAGTCAGATAAATATTTTTTGGAAAATAAGAAACAGATTATGAGCGAATTAATGCCAGTCAGACCCAAATTTATAAATTTTTTAACTAAACAACAAGAAATTATCAAAGATAATTCAGTTATAATTGGCTTTAGATTTTTTGAAGAAGCTTCTGAGAGATCAATTAGAATGACAGGTGGTATTACAAGTATTGATTTTTATATTAAGTCTATAAAACTAATATTAAAAAAAATAAAAAATCCAAAATTTTATTTATTCTCTCAAAATCTAGAAAATCTTAAGAAAACCTTAAGAGATATAAAAATATTACATAAATATTTTTATAGTTTTATTACCCCCCAGCAGGGATTTAAGGATGAGAATGCAAATTTGTGGTTAATGAGTTATAGCAAAAATTTTATAATTCCTAACAGTACTTTTTATTGGTGGGGAGCTTATTTTTCAAGATATAGATTTAAAAAAAATAATGTTATTTGTTCAAATAATTTTCCTAATAAATATATTTATTTGAATGATTGGAATATTATAAAAAAATAGCAATATTTTAATTAATGATAAAATCAATTATTAAAAAATTATTTATAATAAATAATTATTATTTATTTAATAATCGATATAATTTTCATTCTAAATTTATAAATGATTTTTTTAATTTAATCTTTATTTATGACTCTGGACATGAGCTTAAAAGAATAGGTAATTTCAATGATGGAGGCTATTTAATTCCAAATATATTAAACGAAATTGAATTTAATATTTCTCCAGGCACTGGTTTAATGACTGCCTTTGAAGATGATTTATTGCAGTATGGTATAAAATCTTTTTTAATTGACGGTACAGTAGATTATAATGGTAATCATTTTTTTCTTAAAAAAAATCTTTCTAGTTATAATGATAAAAAAAACATTACTCTTGATTCTTTTATTGCTGATAATTCTACAATAAAAAAATCTTCAAATTTAATGCTTCAAATGGATATTGAAGGCGCTGAAATTGAAAATTTATTACACGTTACAGAGAAAACATTAAAAAAATTTAAAGTTTTAGTAATTGAATTTCATAATTTTGAAAGTTTACATAATATCTCATTTTTAAAATTGTATTACAGTTGTTTTATTAAAATTTTAAAATTTTTCACAATTATTCATATTCACCCTAATAATTTCGGGAAAGTTGTTGATTTAAATAATAAAAAAATTCCAGACATTATGGAATTTACTTTTTTAAGAAATGACTTAATGCTTTATAAAAAAAATATTAAATATTCACTTCCACATTATTATGATAAAAAAAATTCAGAAAAAAACAATGATCTTACACTTCCGGAGTCTTTTTATAAAAATTAATAAAAAATAGCTTAAATTATATATTAAATAGAATTATTGGATCATTAAAAGATATCAATGAAAGAAATTATACATATGCGCCTATTATTAAAAAGGCTTGGTATGATGAAATTGATGAGGGTTTATATTATCAATATGTTCCATTTTACT
>Ga0114963_10002235_pt1 | contig 13216 bp, 9 predicted proteins | sample C_131016_EF_Meta_FD_87019 | JGI IMG/M metagenome (GOLD analysis project Ga0114963, IMG submission 87019) | Freshwater microbial communities from Lake Croche, Canada to study carbon cycling - C_131016_EF_MetaG | ecosystem: Environmental > Aquatic > Freshwater > Lake | place: Lake Croche, Canada...
ACGTGAGTAGTTCTCAATGCCGTTGCAATATCCCATCTCCTGCATCATCTCGAGATCATACTCGGTTCTCATTTTAAGGCGCTGGGCCTCAAGGTATTTGCCGTTTTCTTCGAACCAAGCCACGCGCTCGATCATCTCGGCTTTGATCTTGTGCATGGCGTTCTGCATTTTTTCCTTTGGAGTTACGAACTGTTTTGCCGGAAAAAGGGTCAGGTGGGTGAGTTCCCCTCGGGATTTTCCCGTGAGGGGGTCGAACAGGGCCATGCGGTCGATTTCATCACCAAAGAATTCAATGCGCACCGCTTCCTCATCGTTCTGGGCCGGGAAGACTTCAACAACATCTCCCCGGACGCGGAACTTCCCGCGTGCAAACTCGATTTCATTACGTTCATAGAGCATTTCGACAAAGCGCCTCAGAACTTCTTCCCTGCCGATGTGGTCTCCCTTTTTGAGAGTGAGAACCATCTGCAGGAAATCTTCAGGTGATGCCAGTCCGTAGATGCAGGAGACGCTTGAGACCACGATCACGTCACGCCGGGTGAGAAGGGAACTCGTGGTGGAGAGTCGGAGACGCTCGATTTCCTCATTGATGGAACTGTCCTTCTCGATGTAGGTATCCGAACGCGGGATGTAGGCCTCCGGTTGGTAGTAGTCAAAGTAGCTGACGAAGTATTCGACGGCGTTGTTTGGGAAAAACTGCTTGAATTCGGAGTAGAGTTGGGCTGCCAGCGTCTTGTTGTGCGACATGATCAACGTCGGGCGATTCAGATTCCGGATGATGTTGGCAGCCGTGAAGGTCTTTCCGGATCCCGTCACGCCGAGTAGGGTCTGATGACGGTTTCCCATGCTGATTGAACGGGTCAGTTTCTCGATCGCCTGGGCCTGATCCCCCTGAGGTTTGTAGTCAGAGCGAAGATCGAAGGGCATCGGGCGGAAAGGATGAATGATGAAGTCGGAAGGGTGAAACGGGCAAACCTTCAATATCTATGGAAATCAGGCCCGCTGCAACTGATGGGAATTAAAAATGGGTGGTTTCATCCTATTCGATTCTGGCGATCCAGGCAGGGGTGCTATAGAGTCAAAAAATGAACAAGCGACTGCTCGATCCCGCTCTTCTGCCAATTCTCGCGAAAGTAGAGGCTGGTGAACGCCTTGGAAGGGGAGAAGGAATCGATCTTTTTGCCTCCCGTGATCTGAACGGACTTGGGTATATGGCGAATATCGTGAGGGAAAGGAAAAACGGTAATGTGGCGACCTATGTCTTCAATCGCTACGTGAATTACTCTAATATCTGTATCCTGAACTGCCAGTTCTGTGCTTTTAGTGCAAAAAAACGTGATGAACATGCTTTTGAGATGGCCATTTCGGATGTGGCGGAAAAGACCAGAGAGGCGTGGGAGAGGGGAGCCACGGAGATTCATATGGTGGGGGGACTTCATCCAACGCTGCCATCCTCGTGGTATCTTGATCTCCTCTGTGCGATGAAGAAAGCGGCTCCTGGAATTCATCTCAAGGCCTTCACTGCTATCGAGATCCGGCACCTTGCCGACCGGGTTTTCAAAAAACCGCTCCGGGAGACACTGGAGATTCTTCGTGAAGCCGGCCTTAATGCCCTCACGGGAGGAGGAGCGGAAATATTTGATCAGGGAGTTCGTGATACCATCTGCCGAGGCAAGGAGACCGGTGAAGAGTGGCTGGAGGTGCATCGCACGTGGCACCGGATGGGTCAGAGGAGCACTGCCACCATGCTCTACGGCCATGTCGAGACTGCTGCTCAACGGATCGATCACTTGCTTCTCCTTCGCGGACTGCAGGATGAGACCCAGGGATTCACCGGTTTCATACCCTTTGCCTTTGTCCCGGAGACTACGGAATTAGCCCATATACGCCCCGCATGCTCAACGGATGAACTCAAGAATCTGGCGATCTCGCGCTTGATGCTCGATAATTTCGACCATATTACCGGCTACTGGATCAGCTTGGGGCTACCTCTTGCATCCATCGCCCTGAACTATGGAGTGGATGATCTCCACGGGACAATCCAAGAGGAGAAAATCTTCCACATGGCGGGAGCCAAGACACCCCAGCAACAGACAATTTCAGCCATGGAGAGGGCAATCCGCGAAGCGGGTAGGGAACCGATGCAGAGGAATACTTTCTACGAGCGCATTGAGTCTACGGCTTCCAGAAAGCAGGTTTTCGAAGTGGTTTCAGCGTGATGACCCAGTTTCCGAGGATCGGATGCGTTCCCTATTTGAACGCTCGACCGCTTCTTGAGGGGTTTGAAGAACTTGATCGGCCAGTTCTAAAGCTTGTTCCTTCCAAGTTATTTGATGCCTATCAGTCTGGTGAGTTAGATGCTGCTTTGCTCTCCTCAATCGATGTGATTCATTCGCCATCGCCCTGCGTTGTGGATGGGGTTTCCATCTCTTCAAAGGGAGACGTTCATAGTGTGGTGTTGGCGTATACGGGGGATCTTCAGAAAATCAAAAAAGTCTCCTTTGATCCCTCCTCACACACCTCCAATGCTCTTTTGCGAATTGTTCTTGAACAATTCCTTCAAATTTATCCGGAATACGTCCAAAATCCTGTAGAAATATCCAATCAATCAGCTCGATTGATGATTGGGGATCCGGCTCTTGCCTATAGGAAGAAAACGATGGGTTCCAATGTCCGATTTTTGGACTTGGGGGGGGAGTGGTTTCGGAAAACAGGACTCCCTTTTGTCTTTGCCCTGTGGTTACTTAAATCAGATCTTACTAAAAAAAAGGAATTATCAGAACTGCTCAGAAATGCAAAAACCCGAGGTCTCCAAGAACGTCCAGCCATTGCGATGCTTGATTTGGATCCCGAGTTTGCGCTCCATTATTTGACAGACTTTATTCATTTCGATCTCGGGGAGGATGAGAAGCGAGGGCTTAAACTCTTCGGCGAGTATCTCAGAATACTTGAAATATCGATCGATCATAACCATGAGATTCGTTATTTTTAAATGTTATTATATTTTCAGATTTTATGAGGTTTCCCTCCATAACCATGGCTCTTTTTAACCTCCCGAACGATAACAATTGGCTTGAGAAAGTGAGTGAAGTTCAGGGATAAGGTCCGGAGTCTATGAGTGGATTACAGAGTTCAGTGAAACGGTCTTCTTTCCTTCAGAGACTAGGCATTCGTGAAGCCATTGGAGTCAGCGTTGCCGGTATGGGCCCGACTTTGGCGATGAACCTGAATCCCCAGGAGCCTTCGCAGCACGTTGGGCACCTGATCCCGCTTATCTTTCTCCTCAGCACCCTTCTGATCCTGATGGTGGCTTGGTGCTTTGCCCGCCTCTCCAGGATCTATCCTAACGCAGGTTCGGCATTCGGTTTTGTCACTGCGGTCATGGGTCCAAGTTCTGGAATTGTTGCGGGCTGGGCAATGCTCGGTGCCTACCTCAGTTTTGGAATGGTGGGAATCTCTGGGTTCGGTCTTTTCCGAAGTGATTTGGCTTCAAAGTTTCATCCGGCGCACCATCCCTCGATTTTCTATTTTACGATTGTTGGCGCTGTGCTGGTAGGAGTTCTGGCAATCACGGCCGCCCGTCTCGCGGCTATTGCCCTCATCATGCTGGAGGGATTGGCGGTTGCAGTGATGGTTGTTTTCTCCGGCGCGGTGATCTGGCAAGTCTTTCACGGGCATGGACCCCAAGTGGATCCTCCGATTGTTGATCTCTTTATCCCAACGACGGGAATTGCCCCTTCCTCGATTGCCCTAGCCTTGTCGTTTGGTTTCCTCTCCTTCGCTGGATTCGAGGAGGTTGCCACAATGGCCGAGGAGGTGAAAAGGCCGACGTTCACAATTCCGAGGGTTCTGCTGGGGACTGTGATTGGGGGTGGGCTTGTCTACACATTGGTCACGACGGCCCAAGTGCTCGGTTTCGGAACAAGCCAGGAAGGATTGGCGCGGTTTTCAGCATCACATTCCTTGCTCGGGGATCTTGGCGGGATTTATTTCGGTGAATGGTGTGGTGATCTTCTTGATATCCTGGCCACTTTTTCAGCACTCGGTTGCGGGCTTGCTTCCGTGATGGGGGCATCAAGAGTGCTCTTCGCAATGATGCGGGAATTGGCCCCAAAAAGTCGTTTGGCCAGACTCTCCGAAGCGGGTTCCTCCCCCGTTCTTGCATCCTTGAGTGTTATAGCGGCTCTCTTTGCCGGTTATGCCATGATGAGATTGGTCTTTCAAGGAGGCGGTTCCGACCCCTTCTTTTGGGCCTCGACCCTTGGCGTTCTTGCCCTGCTTGTCGCCTATTTTCTTGTGGCGATCAGCGCGGGGATTTCCACGTGGAGGGAATCCCAGACCGCACGAGGCTGGTTGATGGTGATTCCCGCGATTGCCGCCATGGCCATAGGCTACACCGTATGGGTGAATATCTACCCTGTCCAAAAGGGCGCCTTGGGGATCATTCCTCGGATCGTGTTGGGATGGTGTCTGCTACCCGTGCTCTGGATGGCGATTCGAGCCAGATCCAGGAGGCGACTCTCGTCTGGATAGAGTCTCTTTCCTAGCCACGCAGTTGCAATCTCTGTTAATTAGAGTCCTGTGAAGATTTTTAAACTCTCCATGTCACTCCCTATGATGGCGGGACTGACTCTCATGCCGCTCACCGCCTGCAAGAAGGCTCCGAGTCCGCCTGTCACCCGCCCTCCCGTTCCGGTGACTCTTGGGACGGTCATCCAGAAGGATATGCCGCATCACAAAGAGTGGATCGGCAACCTTCAAGGCACTGTCACATCCATGGTAAAGCCGAATGTCTCGGGTAATATCATTCAACGCTACTATTCCGAGGGAACGGTGGTCAAACAGGGTGAACCTCTTTTTCAAATTGATCCTGCCCCCTTTCAGGCTTCGCTGGATAAGGCCAATGCAGAACTGGCAACCGCTCTGGCCACACAGACCAAAGTGCAGCAGGATTTTGTCCGCGCCCAAAACCTCTTAGCGGGCAAGGTGATCAGTGTTCAGGAGTTTCAAAATCAACAGCAGAACTATCAGGCCACAGTCGGCCAGGTTGCCGCGGCACAAGCTGCAGTCCAATCCGCTCAAGTCAATCTGGATTTTTCAAAGATTGTTTCCCCAATCGATGGCATGGCGGGCCTTGCAAACTATGAGGTCGGCACCTACGTGAGCGCCCAGTTGACGCAACCCCTCACAACAGTCATTGCCATTGACCCGATCAAGGTGGTGTTTCAGGTCGGACAGGACGATTTCCTCGGTCTAATTAAGAAAAGTCTCAATGATCCCTCCAAAGCGGCACAAAACGAACGGGAAGACGATGCAGTGGGAATGCAGATGGTGCTCTCAGACGGGACCGTTTATCCTCAAAAGGGGGTATTTCGCGCAGCGAATAACCAAATTAGCACACAGACAGGATCCATTACCGTGGAGGGACTTTTTCCAAATCCAGGAACCCTGTTACGCCCCGGGCTTTTCGCACGGGTAAAAGCCACTCTAGGAGTCCAGAAGAATGCTCTCGTCGTCCCGATCAATTCGCTGATCACGATTCAAAACATCCAGCAACTTGCCGTGGTTGGGTCCGATAACAAAGTGACGATCAGGAATGTAACCGTCGGAGAAACCACACGCGAAGAGGCAGTGGTCCTCTCGGGTGTCGAAGCGGGAGACCGAATCGTCGTTCAAGGAATTCAAAAGGTCATCGACGGATGCTCCGTGATGCCTCTTCCTGCTCCCCCTGTCTCCTCCGCAGGAGTTCACACTAATGCAGGCGGTATTGAGGGGCCGCTTCCCTCGTCATCTCCATCCAAGTCCTGACGACTTCCCGGAGTCTCACAGGATACTGTCATGGCTAAATTTTTCATCAACCGGCCCATTGTGGCGATGGTGATCGCGATCATCACCGTGATCCTGGGAGTCGTCTGCCTGTTGGGACTTCCAGTCTCCCAGTTCCCAAACATCGTTCCTCCCCAGATCCAAGTTCAGGCCACCTATCCGGGTGCTGATGCGATGACGGTTCAACAATCCGTGGCGACGCCGATCGAACAGCAGGTCAACGGTGTCGACAGCATGCAGTACATGTATTCGTTGAACTCAAGTTCTGGACAGTCTCAGCTCAATGTTATCTTTGCCAACAATACGGTTCCCGTCACCGATCAGATCCTTACCCAGATGCGTCAGACCCAGGCGCAATCCCAACTTCCCCAGCAGGTTGTCAAACAGGGGATCAATGTCGTCAAGACCGCCCCTTCACCGCTCATCTGCTTCGCTCTTTATACGGATGACGACCGTTATGATGCCGTCTTCCTGGCAAACTACGCCTATGTCAATATCGTCAACCCGTTGACCCGACTCACTGGTATTGCCAGTGTCACCATCTTTGGGGCGGGTCAGTATGCCATGAGGATGTGGCTGGATCCCGCAAAACTTGCCAATTTTAATATCACGACCCAAGAGGTCTATGATGCCGTCAATCAGCAAAATACGGTGAATCCCGCCGGGCAGACCGGCGCCGAACCCGTTCCTCCCGGTCAACAAATGACCTTCACAGTAAGGGCTCCCGGCCGCCTGATTACGGAAAAACAATTTGAGGAAATCATTGTGAGGGCGGATAAGGATGGATCCATTGTCAGGGTCAGGGACGTGGCGCGTGTTGAACTGGGAGCCCAGACCTACAACCTTGCCGGCCGATATAATGGCCATCCAGCGGCCATTATAGCCGTCTACCAACTCCCCGGCAGCAATGCCCTGACCGTGGCCGAGAATGCCCGCAGACTCATGGCTCAATATGCAGGCACATTCCCTGCGGGCTTAAAATACGAATGCGCCCTCGACACGACTCTGGCGGTGACAGCCAGCATGCATGACATCCTGAAGACCCTTGTCGAGGCGATGATCCTTGTTCTTATCGTTGTCTTCCTCTTCCTCCAGAACTGGAGAGCAACCTTGATCCCGGCCCTGGCTGTTCCCGTCTCGTTGATCGGAACCTTTGCGCTCTTTCCGCTCTTCGGCTTCTCGCTCAATACTCTGTCGCTCTTCGGTCTTGTTCTAGCAATTGGATTAGTCGTGGACGATGCCATTGTGGTGGTGGAAGCCATTGAACATCACATCGAGGAGGGTCTCTCTCCCAAAGAAGCCTCGATCAAGGCCATGGAGCAGGTGACGGGACCCTTGATCGCTACGGCATTGATTCTGTCTTCGGTTTTCATCCCCACGGTCTTTCTGCCGGGCATCACGGGGGGACTCTACCAGCAGTTTGCCCTGACCATCTCGATCTCCGTTATTATCTCGACGTTCAATGCGATGAGTCTCAGTCCTGCCCTGGGTTCGATGTTATTGCGACCCCGCACCGAGGTGAGGGGACCATTGGGTTCTTTCTACAAGGGATTCAATATGATCTTTGATGCTGGTCGTGGCGGATATCTGGGAATCTGTTCCTTTTTACTCCGCAAAAGTTTCATTGCGGGTGTTTTGCTTGCCGGGATGGTGGCTTTATCTGGTTTCCTGGGCTCCAAACTTCCGGGGTCCTTTGTTCCAGAGGAGGACAACGGTTACCTCTATGCTTTTTCCCAGCTTCCAAACGCCTCTTCCCAGCAGAGGACCGACGCGGTTTCCCATCAAGTGTCCGACATCGTTTCCAAGATTCCCGGGGTCGACCATGTGACCACCATTGTGGGCTTTAATCTGTTGAGCGGCGTCCAGACGACCTATAGTGCCTTTTACTTTATCACGCTCAAACCTTGGGATGAACGCAAGGCGCCCGGTCAGGATGCGTTCGCCCTTCTGCAGACCATTAATAAAAAGATAGCGCCAGTTCCCGGAGCCATTAACTTCTGCTTTCCTCCACCCGCAATCCCGGGCATTGGAACCTCCGGTGGAACCACCTTTATTCTTGAGGACCGATTGGGTATCGATCCTACATTCCTCGAGAAAAACTTTGGAGTGTTCATGGGAGCGGTCAAGAAACGTCCCGAGATCGGCTCAGTCACCTCGACTTATCTTCCTTCGGTGCCACAGGTTTCGATGGTCGTCGATCCTGCTCTTTGTCTGATGCTGGGAGTGGATCTTAATGATGCCTACCGGACCCTTCAGTGTTTCCTGGGCGGAATTCCCGTCAATTACTTCAACAGATTCAACCTTCAATATTATGCCTACATCCAAGCGGAGGGGTCCAGTCGTACCGATCCTAAAAACGCCTCGCTTTTCTATGTGCGCAATAAGAAAGGAGATGCTGTGCCGCTCTCAAGTATCCTGACGGTCCATCCCATTCAGGGACCCGAATTCACCATGCGCTTCAATATGTTCAACTGTGCCCAGATCAATATCAATGGCGCTCCTGGAGTCAGCACGGGTCAGGTGATGAAGGCTCTTGAGGAGACCTTCAAATCCACGATGCCTCCGGGAATGGGGTTTGATTATTTCGGAATGTCCTTCGAGGAGAAACAGGCCGCGGAGGGAATCCCCCCGACCGCAATCTTCGCTCTTTCCCTTCTCTTTGTATTCCTGATTCTGGCGGCCCAGTATGAGAGTTGGTCGCTGCCGTTCAGTGTCCTGCTCTGCACTCCTGTCGCTGTGTTCGGAGCTGTGGTTGCCCTTTTCACAAGGCACATGGACAATGACGTCTACGCCCAGATTGGTCTGATCATGCTGATTGGTCTCGCCGCAAAGAATGCGATCCTCATTGTCGAGTTTGCCAAGGACGAGGTGGAGAAGGGACGGCCTGTTTTTGATGCTGCACTCGATGCTGCAAAACTCCGTCTGCGTCCCATTCTGATGACCGCATTCGCCTTCATCCTGGGATGTGTCCCCCTTGCCATCGCCACCGGGTCCGGTGCTGTGTCGAGGCGCGTTCTTGGTTCGACCGTAGTTGGCGGGATGATGGCCTCCACATTCATCGCCATCTTTGTGATACCGGTTTGCTTTGCCTGGTTTGAGAAAAAAAAGAAGGGTGAGGCGGAAGCGTGAGTGTTTCTTTCATCTCCTGAAGAACCATATTCTCGTGAATCGGCGTGCATCATGAATTTATTTCATGTTATCCATCTTAGGTGAAAATCGTCGTAGCATACTCAGGAGGACTTGATACCTCCGTCATCCTGAACTGGATCAAGGAAACATACTCAGCTGAGGTCATTGCGTTTTGCGCCGATATCGGTCAGGAGGAAGAACTCAAAGGCCTGAAGCCTAAAGCGCTTCGAACAGGCGCCTCAAAGTGTTATGTCGATGATCTCCAGGCGGAATTTGCCAAAGACTTTATTTTCCCGATGATCCAGTCGGGCGCTCTTTACGAAGGGGAGTACTTTCTCGGAACAAGCATCGCCCGCCCCCTCATTGCGAAAAGAATGGTCGAGATCGCCAAAAGCGAGGGGGCGCATGCCTTCGCTCACGGCGCAACGGGAAAAGGAAACGATCAAGTGCGTTTCGAACTGACTGCTGCAGCACTCTCTCCCGACCTTGAAGTTATTGCGCCCTGGCGTGAAGAGAGATTCCGCAAGGAGTTTCCAGGACGCGCCGAGATGATCGAATACTGCCGAGTCCATAAAGTGCCCGTTGAAGCAAGTGCCAAGAAGCCCTATTCCATGGACCGCAATCTACTGCATATCAGTTATGAGAGCGGGATCCTCGAGGACCCTTGGTTCGATGCCTTTGCACCCGCAAACAGCGGCATGTTCAAACTTTCAGTCAGTCCGGAGAATGCACCTGACAAGCCGGAACTCATCACCCTGGATTTCCTTCAAGGCAACTGTGTTGCCGTGAATGGGAAACAACTCGATCCCCTAGGTGTGATGAAGGTGCTCAATAAAATCGGTGGCCGTCACGGGGTCGGTCGTGTTGACATGGTTGAAAACCGCTTTGTCGGAATGAAGAGCCGCGGAGTCTATGAGACCCCCGGTGGTTCCATTCTGCATTTTGCCCATCGTCAGATGGAGTCCCTCACCATGGATCGCGAGGTGATGCACCTGCGTGATGGTCTTATTCCCACCTACAGCACGCTTGTTTACAATGGTTTCTGGTTTGCCCCAGAGCGACTTGCTATTCAGGCGCTTGTTTCGGAATCCCAGAAAAACGTGACTGGTACGGTCAGAGTCCGTCTTTACAAGGGGAATATTCTGGCCGCAGGTCGCAGGAGCCCCGTCAGTCTTTACCGCCCGGATATCGCAACGATGGAGGCGGACCCCACCCAAGCCTATAATCAAGGAGATGCCACCGGATTCATCCGACTCAATGCGCTTAGGTTGAAGGTTGCGGCGAAGGTGGAAGCCGGAACATTGAGGAAGGCTTCTCCCAAAACCAAAAACAAGAAGTAAAAGAGTCTTCCTCAAGAGCTTGAAGGAGTGCACATGCTACTCCTTCTAAGCACGATCTTTCCGCCATGCCCTGACGAGGTGCTTAATGGATAAATCCCCATCGTTCGGAAAACGGCCAGTAGACAAAAAAACCTCTTCCGATCACGTTGTGCTCCGGAACGATTCCCCAGAAGCGACTGTCGCTTGAGTTGTAGCTGTTGTCACCGAGAGCAAAGAAGGCATGCCCCGGCACGGTAAAGGTCTCGCCGGGGGTGGTGAGGTATTCGGCAGAGCCGGGATTTGAGTATCCACGGTAGCCGTTTTCACAACTCATCACGCGTTGAAAAGCTGGGTTTCGAGCCTCCTTATCATTGATAATGAGTTTGGGAGAATGAATTCGAAGGTTGTCACCTGAAATACCAGCCAAGCGCTTGATGTAAAATTGTGATCCAAGTGCCGGATCGAGATTCATCTCGATACGTTGTATTCCCGTTGTCTTGAAGACGAAGACATCTGCGTGATCGGGATTCCTGAATTGAAAAGTCATCCGGTCCACAAAGACCTGATCGCCCGCCTGCACGTATCCGTGAATGATGCTCTCACCTTGTTCATAGATCCTGCCGGGACGCACGGCGAAATCCCTTGTGACAACATCCTTGGGAGCGAAGACCGAATGACTCCCTGCCGAGGTTACGACCTCAGTGAAGGTGAAGAAATTCAACATTGTTCTTTCGTTAAGTCCAAGAACCTGTTCCTGGACAGGAGCCTTGATGTCAAGATGACTCCTGCCAAGTTTGATGAAATCAATAGCCCTTGTTACCGCTCCGGGAAGTGGTGCACTCGAGGGATGCCCGGTCATACCGTAAAGCGTTGGCTGCATCGATCCGGTCGGTATTTTGAAGGGTTTCAAAAAATAAGACTGAAATCCGATCGCCAATGCGATAGCGACAACAATCGCCTCGATGTTTTCCGACCAAACTGCGTATGGGCGTGCAGATATGGCCGAGGAAAACTCTTTCTCTACAAGGGCCGATACCAACTTAATGGGTTCCCTCTTCTTATCCCTGATGGCGCCCTTCAGCTCCCTCAAAACATTTTCCAGAGATTCTCGTTTTTTTTCCGAGAGTAAATCCCGATTGTGATGCAGGACTTTGGAAGCTCCCTGTTCAAGGTGAAGGGCTTCCTTCAGGTAGCCAGGTGTGAAAAATCCCATAAGTTGAATTCCTAAAAAAGTTGGATTCCTTAGAGGATAGGGAATAGCTCCATGTTGGCAACTCTTGGAACTGCAGGACAAGGCTTGTCCTTATGGGAAGTTTAGGCCATGGTTATGTGTTCCTGATTCCTTACACCAGATCTTATGAATACCCGTTACATCGAAGAGGCCGCAAAAGTGGTCACCAACAAGCAGCAACTCGTCAATATGGTCAGCAAGCGGGTTCGCGAACTGAATGCCGGAAGCCGTCCAATGATTGAGACGGATCTTAGCATGGGGCTTGCCGATGTTGCCCTTGCTGAAATTGCAGCCGGAAAACTCGGTTCTGAAGTTTTTCCTGCGATCGAAGGGGAAGAATTCAAGATTGCCTGATTAGAAGGGGCTGTCCGGAATATCCGGATTGCTGACTCCGGAACGTTGCAATGGGTTCGGACATCGTCACTAACCGGAAAGCCTTCAGGGATTATGAAATCCTTGAAAAGTTCGAGGCAGGGGTCTCCCTGCTTGGAACCGAGGTGAAATCGTTGAGATCGGGTAGGGTGGATCTTCTGGGATCCTACGCTAAGGTCGAGAAAGGGCGAGTTGTGCTTTTTGATGCGACCATTCAGGTTTACGAAAAAGCCAGCCACGAGACCCATGACCCGAAGCGACCACGACCATTGCTCCTGAATCGTATAGAGATTGAGCGCCTTGAGGAGCAGACTCTCAGGAAGGGATTGGCTATTCCTGTGCTTCGGATGTATTGGAAAAAGGGACGAGTCAAAGTGGAACTTGGTCTTGGGAGAGGTAAGCATGCAGCGGATCAGCGTCAGGATCTTAAGAAGAAAGCCGAACAGCGTGACACGGATCGAGAAATCGTCCGCTTCAGACAGGGGAACCGGTAAACCCCCGAAACCTTTTTAAAATTCTCTGCTGATGAGGTTTGAATTTCCTTATTGCGACGTTTGCATGACGGAATCACCCTTTGAAATATGAAGCCGATCGTTGCACCTCAACTGCTCCAGCTGGAGAGTGTCTTTCCATCAGAGGAGGATTTCATCATTGAGGCGGCCAGATACCCCGTGGTTCCGGTGTGGATGGAATTCGTTGCTGACAGTGAAACTCCCTTGTCTCTTCTTGCCAAACTTGGCGATAAGGAACCTTCGTTCCTGCTTGAATCAGCTGAACAGAGCGACCTAGTGGGCCGATATTCATTTGTTGGTTCTGGAGCGAGGATTGTGATCCAGTCCCGAGGCAAGGACATCACCCAATGCGACCGGAACGGTCTCACGAAATCCTGGAAGGCCGATGATCCTCTCAAAGAACTGCAGAATCTTATGGAGGGATACCGGTGCAGGGTTCACCCGGAGCTGCCGGGATTCACGGGAGGAGTTGTTGGATATTTAGGATATGATGCCGTGAGGAGTTTTGAATCCACCGTGCCACCCGCCCCAATCGATGACCTCAAACTTCCCGAGATGCTCTTTATGGTGGCGGACACCGTGGTCATCTTCGATCACAAGCGCCGCAGCATCAAGATCGTCGCCAGCGCTTTTCCCGGAGAACTTGGGCCCGAAAGTTCCAGGGCCGAGGCGATCGAAAGAATCAGGGACCTGATTGTCCGGATCACTTCCCCGTTCTGCCTCTTGCCGTTCGCCCCAATGGCAAACCCACCACGCCTTCCTGTTACAAGTAACATGAGTCGGGAAACTTTTGAAAATGCCGTGACAGCTTCCAAAGAGTTCATCCG
>Ga0114963_10002237_pt1 | contig 13215 bp, 13 predicted proteins | sample C_131016_EF_Meta_FD_87019 | JGI IMG/M metagenome (GOLD analysis project Ga0114963, IMG submission 87019) | Freshwater microbial communities from Lake Croche, Canada to study carbon cycling - C_131016_EF_MetaG | ecosystem: Environmental > Aquatic > Freshwater > Lake | place: Lake Croche, Canada...
GGAAGCCAATTCGCTGACCAATGCCGAGCGCAAATCATTGCTGGAAGATCTGGTGGCCAGCGGGATAGACCCCTCCGTGCTGCTGCCCGGCACCGGCGAATGTTCGCTGATGGATACGGTCGATATGACCAGACATGCGGTGTCGCTGGGCTGCGGCGGCGTGTTGATGCTGCCGCCGTTCTATTACAAGCCGGTTTCGGATGACGGGCTGTTTGCCTTCTATGCGGAAGTGATCGAGCGGGTCGGATCGTCCGAATTGGGCCTGTGGCTCTACCACATTCCGCAAATGGCCGGCGTCGGCGTGCCGCATGACGTGATCGAGCGGCTGATCAAGCGCTACCCGACCACCGTGCTCGGCATCAAGGATTCCTCGGGCAACTGGGAGAATACCGAAACCATGCTGAAGCGGTTCCCCGGCTTCAAGATCTTCCCGAGTTCGGAAGGCGTGCTGGTCAAGGCGATGCGGCTGGGCGCGGCGGGCTGCATCACCGCGTCGGGCAATATCAATGCTGCCAATATCCGCCATCTGGTTGATCACTGGCAGGATGGAAATGCCGACGAGTTGCAGAAGCCCGTGGCATTGGTACGCGATCTCTTCTCGAAATTCCCGCTGATCCCTGCCGCCAAGGCCTTCCTGTCGGCGGAATTGGGCCAGTCTGGTCTGGCCACCCTGCGGCCGCCGCTGATGGCGCTGTCTCAGGCCCAAACGGACGAATTGCGCAGCAGTCTGAAAGGGGCGGGCCACAGTTTTGCGCCCGCAACCTTCTGAACAGCCATCGGGGTGGATGGATCCGCCCCGCCACCAATGCCAGCCTTCCAACAGGAGAATGACAAGATGTCAGCTTATTGGGTATCCCGTGTGCATGTGACCGATGCCGAAACCTATGGCAAATATGCCGCACTGGCCGGTCCGGCCATCGAGAAGCATGGTGGCGTGTTTCTGGCACGCGGTGGAGCGCAGGTTATTCTTGAAGGCGGCGCCTATGAGCGGACAGTGGTGGCCCGTTTCCCGAGCCTTGAAGCGGCCACAACCTGCTATAATTCGCCCGAATACCAGGCCGCAAAAGTGTTTACGATCGGTTCGTCCGAACGTCATGTGGTGGCGGTTGAAGGTCTGGATTAAGACGGACTCATCAGGTCTGCCCCCGCAAAAGCAAAAAGGCTGGTTAAACCAGCCTTTTTTATTGCGACGCTTGCCATCAGATCCCCTATTCCGGGAATTATTGGGACATCCGCACCGGCTGGCTGCGGCTGATGAAGGAGAAACTGGCGGGGCCGGACGAGCCCAGCACCAAAGCTTCCATCATCGGCTCGGGCACAGGAGCGGCCGCCGCCCAATCGAGCAGAATACTGCCCCCGCGGCCGCCACGTAAGCCCACGCTCTGTTCGGTGATCGGAATGAACACCTCGATGGTTGCCATCGGCTTGAGCGTAAAGGCCTGGCCTGCCAGATCGGCAACCAATTCGCCCGAACGATCGAAATAACGGGCAGAAATGACCACAAGAGGTTGGTCCGGCGAGATGTTGCGCAGGGTTACATTGGCTCCCAAATGAACAGTTGTAGCGCCTCCCCCCAAGGCAACCGAGGAGTAAAGCGGAAGATAGCTCTGTTTCTTGATCGAGAGGCTGGAATCAGTCGGATTGACTGTAATCGCTGCCTTGGCGCGATCGGAGTTCAGATCAAACCGCAACGCATTATCGGCCGCGTGGGCTGCAAACCCGATAAATGCCTGCAGGCACATGCCACACAACGCCGCCCCAAAACTCATTTTCATATGCATCATCACGGTCTCCCAAGGCCATGTGCGCCGCACGATGCCTTGCCTCGATTGCTCCTGTCCAGACACGAACGAGGGTGCCAAAAGGCATGTTCATTCGTGTAGGCAGTAGTGATTATAGCATTTCCCGAAATAAACAGGGAGAATTATTATTGCCAGCCTCCAAGAGCGGCAATGATCTCTTTCAACAGGATTGGAATTGCTGGAATGGCCCAGCTAATTGGGCCGTATCCGGAAGATCAACTTAGGCCGCCTGCACCAGTGAGCGCGAGAAGCCGATGACGGTATTTTTCACCGGCTCGGCATTTTTGGGCGGATCCATCGCTTTTTCGCGCAAGGCAATCGAACCACGGATAAAGGCCGCCCAGGCTGCCTGCATCGAGGGCAGATCACCGCGGTCCACCGCCCGTTTCAGGCTCTGGAAATCGGGATTGCTCAACAGCTTGTCGGCGCTGGAAATGGCCGAAGAAAGTGATTTATTACCGGTCAGCGGCTTTCCGATGGCGATCTCTTTGGAGGTCGGGCTGGCAGAATTCAGAGCCGCCATCTGCTGCAACTCGTCAAACATCTGCTGCATCAGGGCCTTGGCCAGTTTGGCATTGCCCGAATTGATCGCGCTGCTCAACTGCAGGGCCTGGCCCATCCCGTTGCTGACTTCGATCTGGTAGCCCTTGTTGCTGTCCTTGACACTGCTGACAGAGCCTGTCGTGCCGATCCGGTCATTATATCCGCTGCGTCCGGCCATGGCGGCACGGGCGGCATCGATATCGTCACTTTGCAGGGCCTTGCCAACTTTGGTCAGCGGATTGTTGGGATCGCTCAGCACACCCTTAGGCAGACGGGTCGCAAGCTTGTCAAACGCCTCTTTCGCCGCATTCAAATCACCGGATTGCAACGCGCGTGACAGCGCATCGGGTTCGTGATCCCCCTTGCGGCCTGCCAACGACGATGTGTTGGTTTGATAGGCCGAGACGGCTGTCCCGCTGCCAATATCCAACGCCATGACTGATCCCTTTCACAACGAATACACCATCCGTTGCAGGATACCGAGCAAATATCGGGCCAACTGGCGATATGGCCGCGAAAGAGATCAAATAGGAGCCAGAACGATCAAAGATCCGCCGATTGCGGAAGTTTTGCCAGATCGGCCGAAGCAAGGATTTTGCGGCATTCGTCGATCCGTTCAAGTGCCTGGCGCAGGACTTCGCGGTCCTTGGCACTCAACCCCTCGTCGCCCATACCCTCGAACAAAGCGAGTTGCTTAGGCTTGACTTTACGCGGCGGCACCACCGGCTCAAGAGGTTCGGGCGCAAACAGGGCATGATCGGGCGCTGGAGCGGCAAAACTCGGTTCCTGACGGCTGTGGCCCGCAAGTGGCGCATGCAAGGGCTCAGGTGCATTCTCGCGCCCAAAGCCTGACGCTGGCCCGGCACCGGAACCACCGAAGGCCGGTTCTATCCGGCGTGGCGTTGCTACCGGTTCAAGAGAGGATGGATGGACAGGCTGCTGGACAACCGCAGGAACGGCCTCGTCCAACCCGTCGGGCATATCATCGAAGCCGGCATCAGCAGAAAAACTGTCAGCGGACTGGTCATGGCCGGTTTGTTCGCCAGACGGCGGTATCCGTCCCTCGCGGCCGACGGTCTGGACGAAGCGCGGATTTTCCTCGCGCAGGATCCGTTGCACCCCTTTGATGGTGTAGCCTTCCGCATAGAGCAAATGCTTGATGCCACGCAGCAGATCAACATCATCGGGACGGTAATAACGGCGTCCGCCGCCCCGCTTGACCGGTTTGATTTGGGTGAATCGGGTTTCCCAGAACCTCAGCACATGCTGGGGCAAGTCGAGATCTTCCCCGACTTCACTGATCGTGCGAAACGCGTCTGCGTCTTTTTCCACGATCAGGCTCCTGCTCAGGCGTTCTCAGCCGTCTTGTTGATGCGCTGCTTGAGAATGTTGGAAGGCTTGAAAGAGAGAACCCGACGTGGCTCGATCGGCACTTCGATGCCGGTTTTCGGATTGCGGCCCACGCGTGCGCCCTTGTCGCGCACCACGAAGGAACCGAACGACGAGAGTTTCACGGTCTCGCCTGCAGCCAGAGTGTCAGAAATTTCACGCAAGACCAGCTCAACCAGCTCGGATGAATCCGTGCGGGACAGGCCGATGCGTTGATAAACAGCTTCACTCAATTCGGCACGCGTAATTGTGCGTTGTGTCATTTTGATCCTCCACGAACCGCCATCCGCCCCCAACGGAAAGACAGGCTGTTTCCAATGTTGTTTGAGAAAATTACGACTTTCTGAACCTTGAACGCGGACCATTCAAATCTGGAAATCACTCTCTCGTCAATTTGACGTTAACGTGTTGATAAGGATTTGAAAAGTCACATTGATATCAGAAGTTGGTTTGATATCCGGTTTTTACCATCTGATCAGAGCCGATCCCCATGTGAACCCGCCACCCATCGCTTCGACCAGCACCACATCCCCCTGCTTGATCCGTCCGTCATGACAGGCTGTCGACAAGGCCAGCGGGATCGAGGCGGCCGATGTATTGCCATGATTTTGGACTGTGATCACGACTTTTGCGGGATCAATGGAGAGTTTACGGGCCGTTGCCTCGATAATCCGGCGATTGGCCTGATGCGGCACGAACCAGTCGACATCGGCCGCGGTCAGGCCGGTGGCCGCAAAGGCCTCCTCGATAATCTCGGCCAGAAAATTGACGGCGTAACGGAACACTTCCTTGCCTTCCATCCGCAACATGCCGGTGGTTTTGGTGGAAGACGGGCCGCCGTCGACATAGAGTTTTTCGACATGGCGACCATCTGAACGCAGATGCGTGGACAAAATCCCGCGATCGGTCAGATCGCCCCGCCCCTCTTGCGCTTCGAGCACAACAGCCCCTGCCCCGTCACCGAACAGCACACAGGTGCCACGGTCGTCCCAATCCAGGATCCGCGAAAAGGTTTCCGCACCGATCACCAGCGCGCGCTTGTGCGAACCCGATTGCAGGAACTTGTCGGCTGTCGTCAAAGCAAAGACAAAGCCCGAGCAGACCGCCTGCACATCGAAGGCTGCGCCCTGGGTAATGCCCAGAGCGGCCTGCACCTGCGTGGCCGTCGAGGGAAAGGTATAGTCCGGGGTGGCCGTTGCCAGCACGATCAGATCAATGTCGGACGGCTTCAATCCGGCACTGTCCAATGCCATTTCGGCGGCTTTGGAGGCCAGATGCGAGGTGTTCTCGCCCTCGGCGGCAATATGGCGGTTATGGATACCGGTGCGTTCGACAATCCATTCATCGGATGTATCGACCATTTTGGCCAGTTCAGCATTGCCGAGAACCCGCTGCGGCAGATAATGGCCGCACCCCACGATGACAGAGCGCCGAACAGTCATTCTTCAATTTCCTCGATCGGATGCGCCGGCACAGTATCGTCGCGTGCCAGAGTTTCCGTAATTTTTGACAGAAGCTGGTATTTGACCATGTCATAGCCAAGATCGACCGCAGATGCGAATCCCAACGCATCGGTGCCGCCATGGCTTTTGATGACAATGCCGTTCAGGCCCAGAAACACCCCGCCATTGGATTTGCGCGGATCGAGTTTCTCGCGAAGGGCATGGAAGGCCGAGCGGGCCAGAATATAGCCCAGTCGGGTCATCCACGTGCGTTTCATGGCATCGCGAAGGAAACTGGCCAGCTGCTTGGCCGTGCCTTCCGCCGTCTTGAGGGCGATATTGCCGGCAAACCCTTCGGTGACGACCACATCGACAGTGCCATGACCGATGTCATCGCCTTCGACAAAGCCGTGATAGACCATGTTGGGGTAATCGTTTTCGCGCAGCATGCGGGCGGCGAGTTTGACGTCCTCGACCCCCTTCATATCCTCGACCCCGACATTGAGAAGTCCAACCGAGGGGCGCTCGATGTGGAACAGGATACGCGCCATAGCCGCACCCATCACCGCCAGATCGACAAGATGGCGGGCATCGGCCCCGATGGTGGCACCGACATCCAGCACAATGCTTTCGCCGCGCGTGGTCGGCCAGATCCCGGCAATGGCAGGCCGGTCGATCCGCGCCAGCGTGCGCAGGCAGAAGGTCGACATCGCCATCAGCGCGCCGGTATTGCCCGCCGAAATCGCCACATCGGCCTCGCCGAGTTTGACCGCCTCGATCGCACGCCACATCGACGACACGCCGCGGCCATGCCGCAAGGCCATACCGGGCTTGGCATCCATGGCAATCGAGACATCGCAATGGTGGAAGGTGGTGGCCTTGGCCAATTGGGGATGGGCTTCGAGCAAAGGCAGGCACAGGGCGGAATCGCCATACATCACAAAGACAACACCGGGGTGGCGCTGCAGTGTCAAAGCCGCTCCGGGGATCACGACAGAGGGGCCGTGGTCACCGCCCATGGCATCGAGGGCAATCCTAACCTGATGTTGCATCGTTGCGTATCACATATCACTGGCGACCAGCGACCGAAGGCCATCCTGTCGGATCACATTCGTGCACAAAGCCGGATGAGGCGCAACATGCGCCTTTCGCATGGGACAATAGACGAGGGCGCGCCCGAGGCAACCAAGAAATCACGATTGCCACATCAATCGGTCCGATTTCACGCGCATATCGGCAATTATGTCAGCTTTTTCAGGGCTGCGAAGGGATGCTCTTCCTCCGTGTCAAGTTCGAAAGAGAATTCGACACCGGGTTTGCGCGGATAGGGATCGAGACTCAGGGCCAGAAATTCAGCCAGCAGCGAGCCCAGGTCAATCATGCCGTTAACGATCGGATCGGGGGAGTCGAGTGGCGCCTCCTCGTCGTCCAGATCGGGCGCATCCGGAGAAAACCGCAGATCGATCTCCTCGACCACATCGGTTTCGAACGGATCGAGCGAAACCACACAGATCTGTTCGATATGCGCCTTCACCTCGCCTTTGGCGACAACCTCGCGTCCCTTGCGCTTGAGGCTGAAATGCCCGGTCAGCGAGGCGATATCGGCCAGATTGAACACTTTGGCCAGCCGTTTGCGGTCGGTTTCGGGCACGTCTATGGTAATATCCATCCCGCGGTCGGGAATATCGTCAACGCGGATCGGATGGGAGAAAAACGGCTCATCGGTCATGGCAGCACCTTGTTGGTCACAGATCGGGGTGTGGTCAGGCAGGATCGGGAAACAGATGGTCGGCCAGAATGATCCGGTCAAGATCACACTGGCTCAATGCCGCGCTCACTTGCGCCAGATAATCGATCCAAAAGCGTTGTTGGGCAAGACTGGCCTGCTCGCCCAGCAGATTGCGGCGCAGGACAGCGGCCAGAGCCTCCCCTTCACCCGAGATCATGGCCTCCTCATAGGCCTTGGCGCGCCCCAGAAAGGCGGCCGCTATATTTTTCATCCGCTTGGGGATAACCACATCGCCGACCCCCAATTCGCGCAAGGCCTCCTCGAAGCCAAGAAACAGCCGGTCCACCACATCATTGGCCAGCTCGTCCGCCGGTTTCGGCAAAGCCTGCATCCGCTGCATCAGCATGACCGCATGCAGGGTCACGCAATCGAAGCGGCCATCCAGCGTATCGGGCACACCCCATTGCGCATAGAAAGCAGGCCGACGTGCAGCTTCCACCACCGCCTGATGCAGCCGGTCGACAATCTCGCGATTGCCGCTTCTACGCCCCATAAAACCCAACAGCCTGCCCAACATCTCGCTATCTCCCGATCATCGCCGCCACCCCGAACCAGCACGGACACACCGGCAGGGAAAGGAGCTGTTCTTGCTTTTAACGCAGTGGCGGGTTAGGGCAAGGTTAAGAGGTATAAACCTTCGGAAGTCAAAGTGTGAATTGATGGCGATGGTGATATTCACATTCCTTGAATTCCCTGCCATGAGTATGATGCCACTATTGGTCTGAACGGAATAGCTGCGACGCAAACGGAGACAATGACGATGAAACGCTCTGGAAACCTTCATCCCAAGCCCTGTGCTGCGTCCACAAGCCGCTCCCTGTCCTCGCGCATGCTTGGCAAGGCTCTCGCTTTGACGCTGCTGGCCTCCACCAGCGCTTTCACCCTCGCCGGTTGCGCCGGAGAACAATTGACGCAGGGCTACCTGCTCGATGAAGTCCAGTTGGCCAAGCTGAAGCCGGGCATGGATGCCCAGGCGGTGCTGCAAACCATGGGTTCGCCATCCACCGTCTCGACCGTGGGTAGCCAGACCTGGTATTACGTCTCCGAGAAGATGGAAGTCGGCCTGCGCTTCATGGGCCCCAAAGTGGTGGACCGCCATGTGGTGGTTATTAACTTCACCAAAAACAACAAGGTGGAAAAAATCGCCAATTACGGCTTGCAGGATGGCGTGGTGTTCGATTTCGTCTCGCGCACCACTCCGACAGGCGGCAACGAGCCCACCTTGCTGCGCCAGTTGCTGCGCGCCACCGGCCAGATGCCGTCTTGATCGGCTTTTCCTGATCTTCTGCTTTATTCCAGCAGCAACCCATAAAAAAAGCCCCGCCGAAGCGGGGCTTTTCTTTTCTCACGTCGATCAAGCCATATGGGCCAGGACGGCAATCAGCAGCAAGGCCACGATATTGGTGATCTTGATCGCCGGATTGACCGCCGGGCCAGCAGTGTCCTTGTAGGGGTCGCCGACGGTATCGCCGGTCACCGAGGCCTTGTGCGCCTCCGAGCCTTTGAGATGGGTCACGCCGTCTTTGTCGATGAAGCCGTCTTCAAAGCTCTTTTTGGCATTGTCCCATGCCCCGCCGCCCGATGTCATGGAAATCGCGACGAACAGGCCGTTGACGATCACGCCGAGCAGCATGGCGCCCAGAGCCGCGAAAGCCGAAGCCTTCGAGCCGGAAATCGCCAGCACGCCGAAATAGGCCACCAGAGGTGCCAGAACCGGCAGCAGGGACGGGATGATCATTTCATGGATCGCCGCCTTGGTCAGCATGTCCACCGCACGGGCATAGTCAGGCTTGTCGGTGCCCAGCATGATCCCCGGCTTTTCCTTGAACTGGCGGCGTACTTCTTCCACCACCGAACCGGCAGCGCGGCCCACGGCGGTCATCGCAATGCCCCCGAACAGATAGGGGATCAACCCGCCGAAGATCAGACCAGCCACCACATAGGGGTTGGACAGATCGAACGAGACCTTGCCGACATCCTTGAAATAGGCCGCACCCGACTTGGAAAAGGCCTCCAGATCGTTGGTATAGGCTGCAAACAGCACCAGAGCCCCCAGACCGGCCGAACCGATGGCATAGCCTTTGGTGACCGCCTTGGTGGTGTTGCCGACCGCATCGAGCGCGTCGGTCGAGTGACGCACTTCCTTGGGCAGACCGGCCATTTCGGCAATGCCGCCGGCATTATCGGTGACGGGACCGAAGGCATCGAGGGCCACGATCATGCCGGCCAGACCGAGCATGGTTGTCACCGCAATCGCGGTGCCGAACAAGCCGGCCAGCTGGTAGGTCGAGATGATCCCGGCCACAATCGCCATGGCAGGCAGAGCGGTCGATTCAAGCGACACGGCCAGACCCTGAATGACGTTGGTCCCGTGTCCGGTCACCGAAGCCTGGGCGATGGAGACCACAGGACGCTTGCCCGTTGCGGTATAATATTCGGTGATCCAGACGATCAGACCTGTCACGATCAGGCCAACCACACCGCACAGGAACAGGTTCTTGCCAGTGATGACCATGCCAGAGACGGTCCCGATGCTGTCCCAACCGACCACATAATGGGTAGCGGCAGCCAGACCGAACAGCGACAGGATGCCAGTCACCCACAGTCCTTTGTACAGCGCACCCATGATCGAATTGTCGGCGCCCAGTTTCACGAAGAAAGTGCCGATGATCGAGGTCAGAATGCAAGCTGCGCAAATCGCCATCGGATAGAGCATCACCGAAGCCAGGTTGGCCGCACCGAAGAAGAAGATCGAGGCCAGAACCATGGTCGCAACCACGGTCACGGCACAGGTTTCGAACAGATCGGCTGCCATACCGGCGCAATCGCCGACATTGTCACCGACATTGTCGGCGATTGTGGCAGGATTGCGGGGATCGTCTTCCGGAATACCGGCTTCGACCTTGCCCACCAGATCGGCGCCCACATCGGCGCCCTTGGTGAAGATCCCGCCGCCCAGACGGGCAAAGATCGAGATCAGCGACGCGCCGAAGCCGAGAGCGACCAGCGAATCGATGACGATGCGGTCAGACGGCTTCAGGCCCATCGGGCCGGTCAGCACGGCATAGTAGACCGCCACACCGAGCAGCGCGAGACCAGCCACCAGCATCCCCGTCACGGCACCGGCCTTGAAAGCTACATCGAGACCGGCTGCCAGCGACTTGGAGGCTGCCTGCGCCGTCCGCACATTGGCGCGGACCGACACATTCATGCCGATATAGCCTGCGGCACCCGACAAGATCGCACCGATGGCAAAGCCGATCGCGACCGGCAGGCCCAACAGCCAGGCCAGCAGGGCAAACAGCGCGACGCCCACATAGGAAATCGTCGTATATTGGCGGTTGAGATAGGCCTGCGCGCCTTCAGCAATAGCGGCAGCGATTTCCTGCATACGGGCATTGCCCGCATCCTGTTTCATGACATCGGCAATCGCCCAGATGCCATAGACGAGCGCAAGCAGCCCCCCGAAGATAATCAGTCCGATTGTCATTATGCCGTCCTTCTTGTTCCATTTCCGGACAGGTCAAACAGTATCGACGCGATGGATCCCATGCGTGGTGCTGAACTGCTTGTCCTGTCTTCTCTCCCTGAAGATAGTCATCTTTTGATTGATAACGCATGAATTCAGAATGTCCGAACCGGACACACATCACAGGACAGTTTTTACCCCTTCACCCGTTTGGTCAAGCACAGGTTTCGGGAAAAATCGGGGCCACAGCCCCCAAACGGGTCAGGCATGCACCGCCTTGCGCCGTTGAGCCAGCCAGACCAGCGCCACCAGACCGATCAGAACAGGCGGGAAAACCACGTGGTTGACGGCGTCCCAGCCGAAATCCGTCAGAATTTTTCCCGAGGAGAACGAACCGATCGCCATCGTGCCGAAAATCAGGAAATCGTTGAAAGCCTGCACCTTGTTGCGCTCGGATGGATGATGTGTCTCGGCCACCATGGCGGTGGCACCGACAAAGCCAAAATTCCAGCCCACACCGAGCAAAATCAGACCGAGCCAAAAATGCGCGACATCCGTACCCGACACATCGACAAAGGCCGCAGCGGCCAGCAACACCAATCCCGCACTGATAATCTTGGGCGCCCCGAAGCGGCTAATCAGCGAACCGGTAAAAAAGCTGGGGCCATACATGGCCATCACATGCCACTGGATCGCCAAATTGGAGTCACGCACCGCATGGCCGCACATCTGCATGGCCAGCGGGGCCGAGGTCATCACCAGATTCATCAGCCCGTAGGAGGCCACGCCGCAAATGGCGGCCACCACAAAGCGCGGCTGGCGGGTGATCTCGCGCAAAGGCCTCGCCTTCTGCTCGTCCACCACCGACACCGGCGGACCGGCTTTGACCTGCATCAGCACAACCAGTGCAACCACCGCCACAAGGGCCTGGGCCAGATAGCTGGCAGCAAACAGATGCGGCTCCCACATCGTCATGGTCATCGAGACCAGTTGCGGGCCCAGCACGCCGGCAAATACACCGCCGGCCATCACCCATGAAATGGCTTTGGGCCGGAATTTCGGGGTCGCTGTATCGGCCGCCGCAAAGCGGAACGACTGGGCGACAGAGCCGTAAAGCCCGCCGAAAAATGTCGCCAGACAATAAAGAGCAAACGAATTGTTGACCACAGCGGCACAGGCAATCAGCCCCATCAGCATGCCGCAGAACGTGCCGAGCGCAAAGGTTGCCCTGCGGCCATGACGGCGGGCGATATAGCCGACAGGCAGTGTGCCGCAGGCCATGCCCACCACAAAAATCGACACGGGGGCGGTGGCATAGGCCGGATCGGGTGCCATCCGTGCACCGGTAATCGCACCGGTTGCAAAGATCACCGAGGCATTGGCCCCGGCCAGCGCGGTTGCGGCCGCCAGAAACAGCGCATTGCTCCGCGCCAGCCGATTGTCATCATGCTGGACAGCCGATTGATGGGTGGATTGAACCATAGCCTTGAAGCCCTTCCTCAGACTCATTTTTTTGTCGTTTGATGATGATTAAGAACATCAAGGATGCATAGAGCGGCCAAACGCGCCTGATCGCAAGAGGGCAGAACCGGTGCTGCGGTCCCATGCCGCAAGACCGGACTTTAAACAGATGACTCAATCTCGCAACAAACCGGCATCAACATACTGACAAACCATTAGAAATGCTGGAAGGAGCCATGCACGAAGCTCATATCACCCCCTTGATGGGTGAACACCACTTCCGGCCCCATTGTAACCCGCCCGATCCTCTGAAGGGGCAGACCGAGCCGCACGGCTTCGGTGTTCAAGGCTTCGAATTCTTTTTCGGGCGCACAAAACAGGATTTCGTAGTCATCCCCGCCCGTCACCGCCCGCACGAACAGATCGGGGCTCGCAAACAGCGCATGGGTGACGGCGTCGGACAGCGGCACGTCATCCAGACAGACCACCCCGCCACAGCCCGAAGCCTGCAGCAGCTTGCGGCAATCTCCCACCAAACCGTCCGACACATCCATCGCCGCACTGGCATGAACGCGCAAGGCCTGCGCAAGAACATGTCGGGGACGGGGGTGGCGGTAGCGATCCAGCAGGAAAGCATACTGGTCTTCCGCAAGCTGCATCAAACCGGGCGGCGGATTGGCCTGCTGGAGCAAAAGGCCGAGCGCGGCATCGCCGATGGTGCCGGTGACGCCGATCACATCGCCGGGCTTGGCGGAGGTCCGCCGCACCATCTGCCCGACAGGCACCGAGCCGATCGCCGTCAAAGACAGCGCCAGCGGCCCGTCTATACGGGTGGTATCCCCCCCGATCAGGGGACAGCCCGCAGAGGCGGCGGCTTCGGCCAAACCACCGACAAAGGCCCTGATCCAGTCATCGGACAGCGTATCGGGCAACATCAGGGACAGCAGGAACCCTAACGGATCAGCCCCCTTGGCCGCCAGATCGGACAGGTTTACGCCCAACAGCTTGCGCGCAATCGAGGCTGGCGGATCATCGGCAAAAAAATGGATATTTGCGACGAGTGCATCTACGGTGATGACCAGTTCGCACCCCTCAGGCGGGCTCAGAAGGGCTGCATCATCACGCAAGCCCAGTCCGGCAGGGCCGGCAATCGGAGCGAGCAGGCGGGCAATCAGTGCATCCTCGGACAGACGACCCCGACTGAGCTTCTGTGCCGCCACGCCTGCCTCCTCCGACAAAAGCCTATATTAGCCGCGTTTCGGCCCCAATTCATCCGCGCGCAGATCCCGCGCTACATGATCAAGCACAGCATTGACCATA
>Ga0114963_10002238_pt1 | contig 13215 bp, 9 predicted proteins | sample C_131016_EF_Meta_FD_87019 | JGI IMG/M metagenome (GOLD analysis project Ga0114963, IMG submission 87019) | Freshwater microbial communities from Lake Croche, Canada to study carbon cycling - C_131016_EF_MetaG | ecosystem: Environmental > Aquatic > Freshwater > Lake | place: Lake Croche, Canada...
AGAAGGTACTGACCGGTGGCCACATGCGCCGGCTTCTGGCCCGATTCCTCGGTCAGTTCGGGATCAAGATGGAGGCAGAGGTCGAACCGGTCGAGGTTCTCCCGCCGCTCACCTTCCAGGCGGTCGGTGGCAAGTCGGCCGACGACAACAAGGGGCGAATGGAGCGGGCTCTGGCCACCGAGGGGATCGAGGAAGCCAAGAAGATTCTCCAGATGGCAGTCGCCTCCCGGGCGGCGACGGTGCTGATGGAATGGTCACCCACCGACATCAACGTCCGCCATGAGGTTGACGGCGTGTGGGTGCCGAGGCGGATGCAGAAATCGGGTGGTGGGCGGAGGGCGGAGGTGTGGGCCGACGAGCCGCCGCTGGAGCGCCACGTCGGCGATGCGGCGCTGCTCTCCCTCAAGACCCTCTGCGGCCTCGATCCCAAGGAACGCCGCGGTCGGATCGGCGGCACGTTTGCCGTCCAGGCGGAAGGCAAGACGCGGAACTGCAAGCTCATGGTGCAGTCGGCCCCCACCGGCGAGCAGGCACTGATCCAGGTCGAGGCCCCGGCGATGCTCTTCAAGACGATGACCGATCTCGGCATGCCGAAGCCGATCGCCGACACGGTGTCGCAGTTGCTCTCCCTGGAGAAGGGGCTGGTCGTGATCTCCTCGCCGGCCGGATCGGGGCTGTCGACGACCTTCGACGTGGTCGTCTCCTCCGCCGACCGGTTGCTCCGTGATTTCATTTCCATCGAGGATGCCGCCGCGCCGCCGCGCGAGATCCAAAACGTCACGCCGGTCCGCTATGACGCCCGGGCCAACATCACGCCGCTGGCCGCGCTCGAAGGGGCGATGCGGGAGTATCCGGCGGGAATCGTGACCCGCGATCTCCGTGACAAGGATCTCGCCCTCGAACTGGCCAAGCATGCCGAAGACAGCAAGTTGGTGATCATCTCGCTCCGTGCCAACGACGCGATCGACGCCGTCACGAAGCTGCTCGGGGTCGGCATCCCTCCGGAGACGCTCGCCCGCACGCTGCTCGGTTCGCTGTCGCAGCGCCTCGTCCGCAAGCTCTGTCCAAAATGCCGGGAGGAATTCGAGCCACCGCCGGAGTTGCTCGCCCGCTTCAAGAAGACGAAGGAGGAACTCCCCACGCTCAAACGCGCCGGGGAAACCGGCTGCCGGGTCTGTGGCGGCACCTCCTATTTCGGACGAACGGCCATTTTCGAACTGGCGTCGGGAGAGACGCTGCGGAAATATGTCGCCAAGAAGGCCGATGCCAACGTGCTCCGCCAGGCGGCTTCCAAGGACGGGATGAAGCCCGTCCGGGACGAGGGGATGAAGTTGGTGCTCGATGGCACCACCGCGATGGAGGAGATGCAGCGGGTCTTTGCGGCCAAGTCGGGCGGGTGAAACGGGAGTCGGGTGACCATGATCGTCAATCTGCTGCTTATCGTCGTGTTCCTCGCGATCACGCTCGTCCTCTCCAAAGAGGGCTTGTGGAGCGGGCTGGTGATGCTGTTGAACATCGTCGCCGCGGCCACCTTCGCGACCGCGTGGTACGAGAGCCTCGCCGCCTTCCTCGATTCGAAACTCCCCTCCTATACCTACCTCATCGACTTCCTCTGCCTGTGGGGGATCTTCGCCGTCGTCCTCCTGTTGATGCGGTTGCTCACCGATCGGGTGTCGACAACGAAGGTGAAATTTCTCCGCCAGGTGGAACTCGTCGGCGGGCCACTGGTGGCGGCGATCGCCGGATGGGTGATGGTGTGTTTCGCGGCCGCCAGTCTTCACACCGCCGCCGTGCCGCGGACACTCGTGCAGCCCACCCCGGAGCACCGGATGTTCTTCGGTTTCGCTCCTGACCGGACGTGGATCAATTGGACGCGCTTCGCGACCAAGGACGGGCCTTTCGCTCGCCCGCCCGAGCAGGCGGTCGTCTTCGACAAAAATGAAGATTTCATCCTCCGGTACGCGGACCGACGTTTGAAATTGGAGCAGGCCGAGGGGCTGCGGGTGAATGCGAACTGATCTGCCTGACCACGACGAAGACTCGGGGATCGTTCCGGGATATCGCCCGGTGAGCGGCATTGCGTTCTTCGCCCTGCTGGCCGGCATTCTCTCGGCCGCGGTGTTGGTTTCGTCGGCACTGCTCGTCATTCCGCTGATCGCCTCGGCGCTGTCGGTGGTGGCGTTGATGGATGTGTCTCCACGCGGTGACGGGGATGAACGCTCCGAGCGCGAGGATCGCAAGACCGGCCGCTGGTTGGCTCTGGCCGGATTGGCGCTGGCCGTCGGTTTCGGCACGCAAGCGGTGGTGACGGGCCTCATGCAGCGATCGGTGGCTTTTTCGCGGGCCGAGGGGGCCTCGCGAATGTTCCTCGACATGGTGCGCGCCGATCGGATGGGGGATGCGGTCAAGGTTTGTCTCGCGCAGGTCTATCCCCCCTCGAAGATGAGCGGCTTCGGCGCCAAGCCCACGCCCGATGTCCAGGAGTTGCAGGCGGAGGCATCGCTTGCGGGCATGGAGGTGATCCGGGCGATCCAAGGCTGTGGCACTGCGGCCCCGATCGATCTGCGGTGCGAGGGCGCCGAAGCGAGGTTTCCCGATTCGTGGGCGGTTCGGGTGCGGATCGGGCCGTGTGAAGGGGGAGGGAAGCCGCTGCGGTTGAAGATGCTCATGCAGTCCAAGCCCGTCACCCGCGGCAAACGTCAGTTCGACAACTGGATGGTGGCGGGGATCGCCAGCGACCCGGCAGAGTGACCGTTCACGCCCTGCCGGTCGCGAAGGGGCGGGCCGCGTCGATCGATGTGGCCCCCGCGGCGAGCATGATCAGGCGGTCGAAGCCGAGCGCCGCGCCCACCCCCCGAGGCATTGTCGGCCCATGAGCCTCCAGCAGTCGGTGGGGGACGGGGAGAACCGGTCGGCCGGCGGCGGAGCGGACGCGGTTGGCCTCGTCGATCCGTTCTGCGAGCAGGTCGCGGCCGGTGTCCTCCTCCCAGCCGTTGGCCAGTTCCACACCATCGACGAACAGTTCGAAGCGGCGGGCGAGCCGCGGATCCTCGGAGTCGATTCGCGCGAATGCGGAATGGGCCGCCGGCCAGAGTTCGAGCGTGGTGGGCCGGCCCCCGCGGCCGAGCCGTGGGCCAACCGCCTCTGACAAGAGCCGTTCGAACCAACCGTCGACGGAATCTTCCTGGCCATGCACGGCGGCGATCCCGTGCCGCCGGCCAGCCGCGCGCCAGTCGGCGGGTGTGGCGGAGAGAATGTCGACTCCGGCGTGCTCCCGAAAGGCATCTCGGCAGGGCAGCCGTTCGAGGCCGCGCGTGCCCAGCACACTCTGGCAGATCGCTTCCAGGAGCGGTGCGGTGGTGTCGAGGGTGGCGCCGGGGGCGTACCACTCGACGAGGACAAATTCGACGTCGTGCATCGCGCCACGCTCGCCGGCGCGGAAGGAGGGGGCGAACTGATAGATCGGCCCCGAGCCCTCCGCCAACAGCCGCTTCATGAGTGCCTCGGGGCTCGCCTGGAGCCAGTGCACCGGCCGGTCGGGTCCGTCGACCGCGACGGAAATCGGATCGATGTGGGCCTCGGGGAGGACCTCGACCGAGAGAACCGGCGTGTCGACCTCGATAAAACCGCGGCCATCGAAGAGATCGCGGAGGGTAGCCCGTATCCCCGCCCGGCGCGCGAGGCGATCGCGGAGTGCCGGGATGCCGGAAGATGCGGCGGGCTGTGGGGCGGGAGGGTGGAACACGCACGGCCTGCGGGAGCGGGCGGGACGAGCAAATGCCGGACTTCGGGTGGAGCAAGCTGACGCCGTGTGGCCCGTCACCGCAACCGCATGCCCGGCAGGGCGCCGGAATCGGGGGAGAGGAGATAGACACCCGTCGCTCCGGCTCCGCTCGCGGCGACCACCATCCCCTCGCTCAAGCCGAATTTCATCTGCCGTGGAGCGAGATTCGCCACCACGACGACCAGCCGCCCCACCAGCGCCGCCGGGTCATGGAAGCCCTTGATGCCGGCGAACACCGTCCGCTGCTGGTCGCCGCCGAGGCTGACGGTGAGCTTGAGGAGTTTCTTCGCCTCCGGCACCTCCTCGGCGGCAAGGATCCGGGCCACCCGGAGATCGACCTTCGTGAAGTCGTCGATGGTGCACTGGGGGGCGAGCGGTTCGGCAGCGAGGGGTTCGGCGGAGTCGGTCGACACGGTGTTGGCTCCTGTGGGCGGGGTGGAGGTGGTCGGAAGGGCGGAGTTGGTCGGCTGCGAGGCTGCGACGACCGCCTCGATATGGGCCGACTCAACTCGTTTGGCGAGCGGCTTGAAGGGTGCAACGGGCATGCCGACGACGGGGCGTCCCGATTCGTCCCACGAGCGGATCGGGCCGCCGACGAGGGCGCCGGTCTCCGCGGCGAGCACGGGCAACACCGGTGCCAGGTAGACGACGATCTGGCGGTAGAGGTTGAGCGCCACCGTGGCGACATCGCGGAGCTTGATGGCCGCCTCCGGTCCCCCCTTGGCGAGTTTCCAGGGCTGCTCGGCGTCGACGTAGGCGTTGGCACGGTCGGCGGCCGCCATCACGATGCGCATCGCGCGGGCGAAATCGCAGTCGTCATAGGCGGCCGCGATCTCGGCCCCGTCGCTGGCGGCCTGGGCGAAGAGTCCGCCATCTTCCGGGTAGGCCTCCGCCAGCCCCGTCGCCTCGAGCCACCGCGCGGTGCGGCTGGCGAGGTTGACCACCTTCCCCACGACATCGGAGTTCACCTTGGCGGCGAAGTCGTCGAGGTTGAGATCGATGTCGTCGATGTCGCCGGCGAGTTTCGAGGCGTAGTAGTAGCGCAGCGCCGCCGGATCGAGGTGGTCGAGATACGTCCGCGCGAGCACGAAGGTGCCACGGCTTTTCGACATCTTCTCACCGTTGACGGTGAGGAACCCATGAATCCGTACCTTCGTCGGCAGGACGAGCCCGGCTGCTTCGAGCATCGCCGGCCAGAAGAGGGTGTGGAAGTAGGTGATGTCCTTGCCGATGAAGTGGTGGATCTCGGCCGCCGTCGCGTTTCCCCCGCCACGGTGCCACCAGTCTTTCCAGGATCCGCCCCGCGCCGCCGACCACTCGTCGGTGGCGGCGATGTAGCCCACCGGGGCGTCGAACCACACATACCAGTAATGGCCGGGGGCATCGGGGATCTCGAACCCGAAGTAGGGGGCCGGACGGGAGACGTCCCAATCCCGCAGCGGTTCGCCGAGGAAGTGACCCGTGAGGTAATTGGCGATCCGCGGGTCGAGGGCGCCGGAGTTTCGCGTCCACTCGCGGAGGAATTCCTGCATCGGCTCGAGTTGGACGAAGAGATGTTCGGCCGACCGGACCTCCGGGGTGGCGCCGGAGAGCGTGCTGACCGGATCGATGAGGTCGGCTGGGGAGTAGGTGGCGCCGCACTTCTCGCAGGCATCGCCATACTGGTCGGCTACCTTGCAGCGGGGGCAGGTGCCGCGGACGAAGCGGTCGGCGAGGAAGACACCCGCCTTGGGGTCGAAGAGTTGCTTGACGTCGCGGCTGACGACGAGCCCCTTCTGGCGCAGGCTCCCCCAGATCTCGCCGCAGCGTTGCCGGTTGGCTTCGCTGTCGGTGCTGCCGTAGTGGTCGAACTCCACTTGGAAGCCGGCGAAGTCGGCGAGGTGATCGGCGCGCATCGCCGCGATCAGGTCGCGTTCGGAGCGCCCCTCGGCGCGGGCGCGGATCATGATCGCCGTGCCGTGGGTGTCGTCGGCGCAGAGATAGACGGCCTGGTGTCCGCGGAGCTTCTGGAAGCGGACGAAGATGTCGGTCTGGATGTACTCGACGAGGTGCCCGAGATGGATCTGCCCATTGGCGTAGGGCAGGGCGGAGGTGACGAGGATGCGACGAGGGTGGTCTGGCATGGCGGCGGTGCTGGCAGGGCGTGGGGTGAAGTGAGGCACGCCGGTGGCTTTCCGGTCCCGACCGGGCAAGTCCTCGGCATGTTCCCCGGGCGGTCGAGGGGGCGGGGCAACCGGAGGGAACGACGATTGTAGGAGTCTGCCATGAAAGGGGGAAACGGCGAGGAGCGAGGTGGACTGGGAAAGCTCCGTGGCGCGCCGGTGGGGAAAATGACCTTGCCGCTTCATGGTCACCCCGGCACTATCCCGCCGCGCCTCGTCGGCCCTGTCGCATGGGCCCTGATTCCCACAGCCGTTTGCCATCGAGCCCCGGCAGCCATCGGGCACCGAGCATCGAGATGGAGCCCCGGATGAATCCCTTCCTCCACGTCGCCGAACGGGCCGCCCAGCGCCAGGGAGCGGCGACGGCTCTGGCGATGCGAGTGCTCTTTCTCGGCGTGCTGTTCTCCGCCCCGCTCGAGGCCGCACCCCCCGCAGGGCCTGTGCCGCCGGCCCCCGGGGCTACCGCAACGGCACTGGCTCCCACCGATGTCGTCCTCCTCGATTTCTCCGCCGCTTGGTGCGGCCCCTGTCGCTCGATGGCGCCGCTGATCGACGAGGTGGCGGCCGCCGGCTGGATCGTCCGGCATGTCGATGTCGACCGCGAGGGCGATCTGGTGCGCCGCTTCGGTATCACCGGCGTGCCCTGCTATGTGCTGCTGGTCAAGGGGCAGGAGGTCGATCGGATCAACGGCGCCACGACCCGCGTGGAACTGGAGCGGATGCTGGCCAAGAGCCGGCCGGCCAACGTCCCTGCCGCGCCGGCGGCCGCCACGGCTCTCCAGGCCCCTGCCGCACCGCTGGTGCCGGGCATCCCGCTGCCGCAACGCCCGGCAGATGCCCCGTTGGCCCTCGAAGCGTCGGGGCGTCTGCCGCCGCCGGTGCCCGCCACGCTCATGGGACTTCCCGGTGGCCCCTCGGCCGCCCCCCCAGGCATGTCGCCTCTCCCAGCCAAGACTCCGGCGCGTCCCGACACCCGTTCGCTCGCCGACGGATTCGGCCGCCAGGCAGCCCCGGCGCCGGTCCCCGTGGATGCCCCGGTGGCGCTCGATCCCGCGGCCCGAGCGGCGCTCGAAGCCCGGCTGATGGCGGCCACCGCGCGGCTCCGTGTCGAGGGGGCCGATGGCGTGTCGTTGGGAACCGGCACCGTCATCGATTGCCGTCAGGGGGAGGCGCTGATCCTGACCTGTGGGCACATTTTCCGCGACTCCGCCGGGAAGGGGAGGGTGGAGGTCGATCTCTTCGGCCCGGATGGGGACCGCGGGCTCGCCGGCCAGGTGATCGCGTGGGATCTCAAACGCGACCTGGCGCTGGTCAGTATCTTCACCGACAGCGTGGTCGAACCGGTCCACGTCGGTGGCGTCGATCGAAAAACCTCGGTGGGGGAGCCGGTGCTGACCATCGGCTGCAACGGTGGGCAGAGTCCGACGATCCACCACAGCCGGGTCACGGCCGTCGACAAGTATCTCGGTCCCCCGAATGTCCAGGTAGCCGGCCAACCGGTGCAGGGGCGGAGCGGTGGTGGTCTGTTCGGGGCCGATGGCACGCTGATCGGTGTCTGCAACGCCGCCGATCCGACCGACAACGAGGGGCTGTTCGCAGCCCTGCCCTCGATCCACGATCAACTCGACGACTCTGGCCTCTCCTTCGTCTATCGCAGTGCCTATCCCAGCAACGCCGTGGCTGCGGCATTGGCCGCCGACGTGCCTTCGATGCCGGCCGAAATGCCGGCGGTGGCGTTCGACCGGCGTGACCGTGCCGACGCCCTGCCCACCGGATCGACCGAGGCGAGCGGTGCTGCCGCCCCCCTCACCGCCGGCGAGCAGGCGCTGCTCGAACAGGTGCGTCAGCACGGGGGCAAGGCCGAGGTGATCTGCATCGTCCGCCCCCACGGGGCGCCGCAAGATGCCAGCGAGGTGTATGTGCTCCAGGGGTCGAGTCGGGGATTCGTCGACCAACTCTCGAAGGCCCATGGCGGCCGCCCGGCTTCATCCGGGCCGGGCGTCGCCTCCGGTCCGACCACCGCTCCGCGCTGAATCGCCCCCCACGCCTCCGATCCCCCGATGATCCAATATCTCGTCCGGCACGGTCAGAGCACGTCGAACGTCGAAGAACGGGTGCAGGGGCAGGAGGATGTGCCACTGTCGCCGCTCGGGGAGCAGCAGGCGGCGACGGTGGCCGAGTGGGCGGCCGGGATCGATGCCGAATCGCCGATCGCGGAGGTGTGGTCGAGCCCGCTCCTCCGGGCCCGTGACACCGCCGCAGCGATCGCCCATCGCCTTCGCCTCCCGCTGCGCATCGCCGACGATCTCGCCGAGCTCCACGCCGGCATTTTCCAGGGGCACCTGTGGGCGGACCTCGAGGCGAGATTCCCCGAGGCGGTCGCCAGATGGCGGAGCGGCGACGCCGAGTACTGCATTCCCGGTGGCGAATCGCGGGCCGGGCTCGCCGCCCGGGGCCGAGGGGCGCTTGAGCGCCTCGCCGCCCGTGATGTCCCCTCGATGGTGATCGTGGCCCACGGGGGCATTCTCACCGCGGCGCTTGGCAGTCTCCTCGGGCCGTCCCATCCGGTGCTCGCCGCGGCGGCCATGCGTCCGTTCACGAAGCTTCCGGCCCTGGCGAACGCATCGGTTTCGATGCTCGAGTGGCCGGGGCCGCTACTTTGCCGCTTCAACGACACCGCCCACCTCGACGGCTGAAGCCGCAGCGATCAGTCGGCCGGCCGGACGTCGACCGTGACCGGATCGGCGTTGACCGTGTTGGTGATCCCGAACCCGGCCCTCCCCGTGGCGCGGATCGTGACCCGTCCCACGCCGAGGGCGTTGGCGGGCACCTCGACGGTCGCCTCGGCGCCGGCGGTTCGCCCGATGACACGCCCGTTGCAAAAAATGACCACCCCCTCGAGGCCCTTGCCGGCCACGCTCACCCGCACCGTGCCATCGGATTTCACCGTGTCGGGATGCACACCCAGCGCGAGCGAGCGGCCGTGGTTGGCGGTCTTGATCGGGATGATGAGGCGGCCCTGGGTTTCGACGGTCGAGGACGAGATCCCGACCACCCGCAAATCGTGGTAGCCATCGGAGAGTTTTTTCGTGTCGAGGAGATGGCGTTCGCCGGCGGAACACTGGCCGGCACGGACGCCGTCGATGAAGTACTCGAAGCGGTCGACCACCGGTCCGCCCACCGACGCTCCCCCCGGCACCCGGCCGCGTGCCTCGATCTCGACCGTATCCGAGAGCACCCGCCCCGGTTCGAGGGGCGCCGCTTCGGGAAGCGTGTAGGCCTCAACTTGAGGAATCAAGGCCCACGGCTGGCAGAGCGGATCGCCCACGACGAGCAGTTGGTAAGGAGCCCTCACCGACTGGTAGAAGGCCTCCGCCAACGACGCCCCGCGGGCGTAGTGGACCTGGATGGCGGCGTGGGGGAATTTCTCCTGGAGGGCGTAGGGTTCGATGACGGCGCCGCTCGATCCGGCGGCACCGGCGCGGAGGAAGGCCGAGAGGGGAGTCTGCCCGGCATTCTTGGAAAAGACACCTCCGAAGCTGGTGAGATTTTCGCAGATCGCGCCGGGGGTGATCGTGCACCCCGATTTCGCCCAGTCGAATTCGGGAGTTCCGGTCATGAGGCCGGCGACGTCCTTTTTGTTGTTCGGCAACGTCCCCTCGAACACCTCGGCCTTGACGCCCAGACGGCCGAGTTCCCGGACGATCGGCGGGAACGCCCCACTGCGGGTCGTGGAGCGGACATCCTTGTTGGAGGCGAAGTAGATCGTGCCGAGCGGTCGCTTGCCGTCGGCATCGACCGCCGATGCAAGGTTGGCGACGACCTCGGCGACGCTGTTGCCCCGCCCCTGTGTGACGCCGAGCATCGTCGACAGGAGGTAGCGTGGGCCACCGGCCTCGAGGACCTCGCCCGACGCCCCCCAGCCGTACCAGGAACGGAAGCCCTGGGTCTCGCGGGGCACGCCATCGTCGTCGAGCGGTCGCCAGTAGGCGTTGTTGCCCACCTCGAGGAAGGTCGGCTGACGCGACTGGACGGCGGCGTACTGCATCGAAAGTCCGGTGAGCGAGGCGGACGGGAAGTGATCCTGGCCGACGAGTGCGGCGGGAAGTTCCGCCTGGAAGTCGATCTTCCAGGGGAAGTCGCTGGAGTAGACGAGATAGTCGATCTGCCCGGTCAGCCGTCGGCCGTCGATCGCCTGGAGGATCGGGCGGAGGAGGTGTTCGCGGAACTCGGCGATCGGAATCGCCTCCGTGCTCCGTTCCCAGGGCAGGAGGAGGATGTTGATCGGCGGGAGGTTCCGCAGCGCCACGTAGGCGTTGGCGATCTCGATGCTCGCGGGACTGGAGGCGTTGACGACGAGGAAGACATTCTCCGGCCCCCCTCCCGCGCTGGCCGGTCGCGGCAGCAGCACCGAGGCCGCGATCGCGACGATGATCACAAACGCGGTCAGTCGCTCCCCGAGGGGTGTTCTCGTGGATCGCCGGTTCATGGTTTCTCCCCTCCCGCTGGACCGTCCTGGTGGGCCACCTCGGCCTTTCAAGCCATCCTAACTGCCCCTGGGAAAAGTCACCCTGACTCATTTTCACCTGGAAAAAAACGGGAAAGAAGCCGCGGCGGCCCGGCACGGCGGTCAGGGCCGGTCGCGCCGCCCGGCGAACCTCTCTGGGTGGTCGGGCGTGGTGAGGGGTAAACTGCGTCGACACGCCCGGCCCCCTTCGGCTCGAGCTTGTCGTTCAGCACGCACCACCATGGGCTCCGCCTCGATGAATCTTCCCCGGCTGTCGATGCTCGGGGCCGTGGCAGCGGCCTGCCTCGGCTCTGCGCGGGCCGAAGACCCCGCGTTTTCCGGCGAGCGTGCCATGGGACATCTCGAGACGATCGTCGACATCGGCCCTCGGGTCAGCGGGTCGGAGGGCATGGCTGCCCAGCGCGACCTCCTCATCGCGCACTTCAAGGCAGCCGGGGCCAGAATCACCCGTCAGGGCTTTCAGATCCGCGACCGCCGCACCGGCAAGCCGGTGGCTATGGAAAACATCGTCATCGAATGGCATCCGGACCGCACCGACCGCGTGCTGCTCGGCGCCCACTACGACACCAAGCCATTTCCCGACCGCGACCCAGCCGATCCCCGCGGCACGTTCGTCGGTGCCAACGACGGCGCCAGCGGCGTGGCCCTGCTGATGGAACTCGCCGGCGCGATGCCCGGCCTCGACGGCCCGGTGGGGGTCGACTTCGTCCTCTTCGATGCCGAGGAGTATGTGTTCGCGCCCCGCGATCCCTACTTCCTCGGGTCGACCCACTTCGCCCGGCAGTATGCCGCGGGGAGGAAGTCGGGCGAGGTGGGGCACCACTACCGCTGTGGCCTCGTCCTCGACATGGTGGCCGATGCCGACCTCGAGATCTGCCAAGAGATCAACAGTCTCACCTGGCCCGACACCAGGCCGGTGGTGGAGGAGGTGTGGGAAGTGGCCCGACGGATGGGGGTGAAACAGTTTGTCGCCCGCCCGAAGTATACGGTCGAGGATGATCATGTGCCGCTGCGGAACCTCGGCCGCATCCCCACCGCCGACATCATCGATTTCGAGTATCCACATTGGCATACGACGCGGGACACGGCCGCCGCCTGCTCGGGCGAGTCACTCGGCGCGGTGGGAAGTGTGGTCCTCGAGTGGTTGCGCGGGCAGCGGTGAGCGGTCTGCGGCCACCGCCGTCGCGGATCCTCGTCGTCCCCGAGTTGGGGCTCGTCGGGGTGCCGCTCATTCTCTCGCTCTGGCTCGTGCCGGAAGGAAGCGAGGTTCTCGAGGGGGACCGTGTCGTGGAGATCCTCGGCGGTGGGACAACGATCGATCTGGAGGCGCCGGTGACCGGCAGGCTCCTTCGCCTGTTGGTGGACGAGGATGATCCGGTCCGTCCGGGTACGGCGATTGCCGAGTTCGTGCCCCGGCCCGATGAGGATTGAGGCAATGGCGATGCTGGGCGGGGGAATTGGCCGTCGCGCCGGGTCGACGGGCCGGGACGGGCCCGCGGATGAGGATCGGGCCGGCGCTGGCCGCGATGGCTGGCGAGTGCTCCGCCTCGGCGTTCTCGGTGCGGTGACGATGTTTGTCGTCCATCCCCCCTTCGATCTGTGGCCGCTGGCCTTCGTCGCTCCTTTTCCCTGGCTGCTGCTTTCTCGCGACGGCGTGGGAGCGGCCCGTCGGCCGTACGCGAGCTTGTGGTTGGCCGGATTCGTCCACTGGATGCTCCTCATCCACTGGCTGCGGCTTCCTCATCCGGCGACGTCGATCGGTTGGGTGGCGCTGTCAGCGTATCTCGCGGCCTATCTTCCGCTCTTCGTCTGGGGGACGCGACGGCTCTTGGTGCGGCACCGCTGGCCGTTGGTGGCCGCGGCTCCGGTGGTATGGATGGGCTGCGAGCAGTTGCGAGGCTCGATTCTCGGGGGATTCACCCTCGTTGCGCTCGGCCACACCCAGTGGCGTTTCACGGAGCTCATCCAACTGGCCGACTGGGCCGGAGCGGGTGGCGTCGGCGGGATCGTGATGCTCGTGGCCGCCGCGCTGGTCGAGATTGGCGCGACATGGCGCCGGCCGGAACGCGGGTCTGAGGAGGCGCGAGGCACCCGCCCGGTTCTCGCCGCCGCGGTGGCTTCCATGGCCCTCGTGGCGGCGCTTGCCTACGGGCGCTGGCGACTGGCCACGGTGCCGGCCGATCCCCGTTCGCTCGACATCCTCCTCGTGCAGGGTTCGATCGACACCGAGCTCAAGCACGATCCCGATGCCGCTGGCGAGGTCCTCGCCGAATACGACGGTCTGACGCGCGCGGCGCTCGGCGAGGGGCGCAGGCCCGATCTCGTCGTCTGGCCGGAGACGATGTGGCGCTGGCCGATCCTCGAGATCGAACCGAACTACCGACTCCCCGCCGATGTCGTGGAGCGGATTCTCGGCCCCGCCGACGAGCGGCAGGGGGACGGGCCGGGGGAGGGAATCGAGTCGGGGGCGGTCAGGCAGGCCCGCTGTCGGGCGATCCTCGAACAGGACCGTCTCGACCCACTTGCGGCCCACGCCCGACGCTATGCCACCACCTGGCTGGTCGGCGTCGACCGTCAGCTTGCCTCCGACCGCTCCCCTGACGGCGTCCTCCACTTCAACTCGGCGCTGTTTCTCGATTCTGGCGGCGTGCCCGCGGGGCGGTACGACAAGATGTTCCCGGTGATGTTCGGAGAGACGGTGCCGCTGGCCGACCGGTTTCCCATTCTCTACCGGCTGACGC
>Ga0114963_10002241_pt1 | contig 13212 bp, 12 predicted proteins | sample C_131016_EF_Meta_FD_87019 | JGI IMG/M metagenome (GOLD analysis project Ga0114963, IMG submission 87019) | Freshwater microbial communities from Lake Croche, Canada to study carbon cycling - C_131016_EF_MetaG | ecosystem: Environmental > Aquatic > Freshwater > Lake | place: Lake Croche, Canada...
ATCTGATGACCCTTGAAGGCCATCCGGAATACAGCCTGCATTTCAATGCCAGCGACACTCTGACAGCGAGCCAGCAACATTATGCCCGCGACCAGCTCGCGCTTTTCAAAAACTGGTATCAGTCCTGGCCGGCCCGCCACGCCTGAAAAGGATCGCCCGATGAAAGTCATTGATTCCCATACCGAAGGCGAACCCACGCGCGTCATCATGGAAGGTGGTCCCGATCTCGGATCGGGGCCATTATCCGAACGCCTGAAACGCTTTCAAACGGATTACGACGCCGTCCGTTCTTTTGCCGTCAATGAGCCGCGCGGTTATGACGCTTTGGTGGGGGCCCTCTTATGCGAGCCGCATGATCCAAGCTGTGCGGCGGGCGTGATCTTTTTTAACAATGGCGGCTATCTCGGCATGTGCGGCCATGGCACCATTGGCTTGGCCGTCACCCTCCACCATATGGGGCGGATTGGCTTGGGGCTTCACCGCTTCGATACGCCGGTTGGGAGTGTCAGCGTCAATTTGCTCAGCGCCCATGAAGTCCAGATTGAAAATGTCGCGAGCTATCGCACCCGTGAAAAAATCACCGTGGATGTCAAAGGCATCGGCCCCGTGACAGGCGATGTCGCTTATGGCGGCAACTGGTTTTTTCTCGTCCAGAATTCGCCCTATGCGCTTAATATGAAAAACATCAATGCCCTGACCCACGCCGCACAAGCGGTGTCCGATGCGCTGGCGGAACACGGCATCACCGGCACCGCTGGCGAGCCGGTCGATCATATCGAATTTTTTGGTCCGCCTGTCGCAGCCGATGCGCACAGCCGCAATTATGTCTTGTGCTCGGGCGGGGCCTATGACCGCTCCCCCTGCGGCACCGGCACCAGCGCAAAACTGGCCTGTCTCGCGGCAGACGGCGCATGGCCGCCCGAACAAGATTGGGTGCAAGAAAGCATTATCGGCAGCCGCTTCATCGCCCGCTACCGCTTGGACGCGCAAGGCGCGGTCATCGCATCCATTCGCGGACGCGCCTTTATCGTCTCGGAGGCCGATTTATACCGCAATCCTCTGGACCCCTTGGCCGATGGCCTGCGCTGATTTTAAAAAAATTAGACACCCTTCGGCATCCATTTTTTCAACCGTAGCACAGCATCGTCTGACAGAGGATGCGAACGGCGGGTGCTTTCATTCATTTGCACAATGACTGTTTGCGCCCGCGCCACCGGCCGCCCGTCCTGAAACAAAGCCTGTTCCAAGGTCATGGAACTTTTGCCGATCGTCTTGATCCGTGTGCCGATCTCAACACGTCCCGGCCAGCGGATTTCACCGAGATAATCAATTTCGAGCCGTGCGATCACAAACGCACAGCCTGCCTCGTGAAAAGGCTGGTCCGGCGCAAGCAAAAATTCCGCGCGCCCTGTTTCGAGCATGGTAGAAAAGACGGCATTATTGACATGACCTTGCCGATCCGTATCCGCATAACGCAGCTTGTCATAAGAATGCAGCGGATAATCCGTGAGAGAATATAAAGGCTCAGTCACCATCAGGTCTCCGGCATGACAACATCAATTGGCCTGATCTTAAGCCTAAAAGCCAGCCTTTCCTATAGGCAAGCAAACTGCGCCCTCTGAAAGGGCACAGATTTATGTTCACCCGCACGGATCATCAAGAAAAGCAGACTGAATTGAAAAACAGACCCCTCAGCCTCTTTTAATCAAAGGCTTTGGATTTAGTGCCCGGATTGGGTGTGGCAGCAGGGCGGGCACTGCCTGATTGCGGCACTTCAGCCTGACGACGCAAGATCATGTCGTCGGATTTATTCAGCGTACCGGACAGCAATTTGGCCGTTGAGACGGACGTATCAACCTTGACGATTTCCACCACGCCAATATCGGTTTCGCTGCGGCCGAGTTTTTCCTTGGTGTCGGGATCCACCAATTCTTTGCCCAGAGACACCAGAGTGAATTTCTGGCCCGCCGACAAAGACTGACCGCCGCGATTAATCGTCAGGGCATTCGGGTTTTCACGCGTAATCACACGCAGCGGAAACAAGGATTCGGTTGCATAAGACCCTATTTTATCGATCATGGGTTCCAACAACTGATCTTGATCCCCCGTGACACGCAATTTGAAATGATTAGAATATTGAATCTGCCGCGTGGCAATTTCAATCATATTAAAGGTTACATCCGACAAAGTTGAGTAAGTGACATTTTTCTGTCCCGTCAGCGGATTGACTTCTTCCTGCTTGATGGTTTTGACATCGATCTTGCCGGTCAGAATAAAATCGGCGCCCAGGACTTGGCCATAGCGCACGCGCTCGCTCATATTGGCATCCGTGCTTGTCACAAGGGCCATTTCTTTTTGGTATTGCGCATTTTCGGTGCGATCCAGCACGGAAAAGCGTTTGCTTTGCGTCAGATAAACAATCAGGCGATCCCGCAATTGCGTTGAAAAGGCGGCATCGCCCCCTTGAAACGGCACAACGATCATCCGGATGCGATTGGCGGTTTCAGGCGCAACCGATTTGAACTTATCAACCTCAACCATGACTTTGACAACCGTGCGGCCCAGATTGTCTTTTTCCATGGACGTGACCGTAAAGGATTTCACGCTGCCGCCGCTGCGGGTTTTAATGATGTCCTGACCGATTGAATCGGTCTGCACAAGATGCAGCTCTTCGGAGGAGCGGCTCAAACCGCTTGACTGATTGGCTTTGCCATCAAGCTTGCTGACGCCCACCACAAGGCCTGACACCATGGACTGGTCAACCGACACGCCCGTGGCACGCTGGATGCCTTCAACCAGCGCATGAGAAACCGCTTCGGGACGGCTGTCGCCAATCCCGACAGCCTCCACTTTCACAACCTCGGCATGCGCAGAGACCGCGGCAAGCAAACAAGAAGACACCATAATGCCAAAGAGGGAAGACCGCATTACCATTACATTATCTCCTTGTCTGTCCAGATTGGCCGATCGATTACAAGCCAGCGCCGATTGATTTGGCAGCCGGATCGGTCTTTTTGGCAATCGCCTGCTTTTCGGCAGCCGTTGGCTTGGCAATATTGTTTTCTTTCATATAGGCTTCGGTCACTTCGTTGTATTTTTGGAAATTGGTTGTCTGCGTCGGCAAAGCGGTCAGCGCCATTTGGGCGGCTTCCAAAATAGCCGGTGCATTGGCCAGATCAGCAGGTCCGGGCTTTTGCGCGATCATCGCAGTGGCCGATGCAATGGCCAAACCATCATACACCAACACAACACTCATATGGCCGGAGGCTTGCGAGACTTTTTTCTGTCCTTCGGCGTCCTTCACCTTGGCGAGACCTTCGCGATTGACAGGGTTTTCCTCAACCGCTTTCAAAGACTTTTCCATCAGGTCTTTGCTGGGTTGCTTCATGGCCTGCATGGCGGCAGCCGTGGCACGCAAACGTCCTGCTTTGACCTTGTCGCCCTGTGCTTCCTGAATCAGCGCAATTGCCATGACCTGATTATAGAGCGCTGTTTTCAAATTGGTGGTCAAAGAGGCTGCGGCCGCAGAAAAGCCGCTGCCGCCACCACCGCCCATGCCGGGGACGAGATTGGCACCGGGAATGCTCGGCAACCCAAATTGCGCCGATGCGGGTGTTAAGCCCATCATGCCAAGGCTGGCGATTGCAGCTACAAACAAACTTGTCTTCTTCATACCCTGCTCCTGTTTTGTGTGAGGTGTCATGACTTTATTTTCAGAGAGTTATTTGCGCCGAATGATATCGCCAGCTTTCGGCTTGTCTTCGAGCTTGTCGCTCGCTTCGGCATAGCTCACTTTTTCGGTGACGCGCTTGACGATGACATCCCCCAAAAGCACTTCTTCAGAACCAAGGCTTTCCTTGGTTTTTTCATCGATGATCTCTTCGGTCACGGAATAAAGCTCATATTCCTGATCCACATCAATGCCATTGGTGATGCCGCCTTTGATAATGATCTGCTTGCCGCTGACCTTCACCACCTCGAACGTGGGATAGATGCTGGAGATGATCTTTTCGCCTATCTCCTTACCGCCGCGGTTCGACATGGATTTCCACATGTCGCGCGGCGCAACGGATTTTTTCTCGCTGACCACTTCGGTTTTACCCGCCATTTTCACCGCGATACTGTCTTGCAATTTGATTTCGCCGGACGTTGTATCAATGACTTTCACCGCAACATCCAAAGAGCCTTGCGAGGTCTTTTTGAATTTGCCCGGAAATTCTTCGATCGGCGCATAAACGGGTTCCCGCAGATCAATATCTTTCAAGATGATCTGAACAATGAATTCAACATTTTTCAACGCGCCGGTTTTGGCGGCATTGCCTTCGAACAATTTTTTGCACGACTGTTCAACCAAAGAACCGTCCGCATTTTTCGTTGTATTGACCTTGCCATCATTGCCGCAGGCCGCCAGATCCTGCTCTTTCAAGATCGCGTCTTTCATGATGGTCATGTCGCGTTCGAAAATCTTGAACTTCTTTGATTTCCGCAACGCCTCTTGCGCGCCCAAGACCAGAACATTGAGATCAAGATCATTGCTTTGAATCACGGATTTCAATGTGGCATTGTTCTCGATGAGAATGGGATAGACCGCAACCAAAGGCGGCTCTTTGGCATGGGCCAGCGTGGACCACCCCTCAAGCCCAAGCCCCGCCCAAGCCATTAACACCATCATGATAAAAGAACGCTTGAGCGTCGACATCACTGGGGCCTTCATTGATCGCTTCCTTGCCTGTAAAAAATGAATGGTCAATATTAGCGGTAAAATGTAATCACAGCGGTCATCGCCTGCGGCACAGGGCCCGTAATCACCACTGCCTTATTGTGTCCGGCTTCCACCGCAAATTTTTGCTCGTCAATGGTTTCATTGATGGCGCGTCCGCGTCTGTCAAACCAGGTCTCCTGCATCTTCAGCGTGGTATTGGAGAAACCCTTGTTGTCGAAAATAAACTGGACTTTTGTTTTGCCGTTTTCACGCCAGGCCTGCACACTCATGATCTTGCCGCGGCAGCTTTTATTGATCACCTTGATGCTCATCTCATCAATGGTGACATCTTCGATCTTTTCACAATTGACGGGGCGTGTTGTGGCCTGCACCGACACATCCGCTGCAGCACCCGCCTGCGTATCCACGCTCACGGGTTTTTGAACAGGGGGTTGCGGGCTGACAGGAACGGCCGCATCAGGTTGGGACATCACCGGCGCGGCTGCATCAGGCGCATAGACACGCACATTGCTTTGGCTTCCTGCAGCAGCCCGCGAGTCCACGCCCACTCCTGCCCCGCCATTGTCCACCCTGACCCGATTTTGTGTCGCCGCGGCAGCGCCGCTATTGACATCAATGGATTGACCGGGAGCGCCGCCTTGTACGCGGACATTGCTCTGGCTGGCCGCTCCTGAAAACGAGTCCACACTCACATTGCCATTACCGCCTTGCACACGCACATTGTTCTGACTGGCAGCCCCTGAACGCGAATCCACATTCACATTGCCGTTGCCACCTTGTACACGCACATTGCTCTGGCTGGCTGCTCCTGAAAAGGAGTCGACACTGACATTGCCGTCACCGCCTTGCACGCGCACATTGTTCTGGCTGACAGCCCCGGAACGCGTTTCCACATTCACGCCTTGCGCCCAACTGTTGAGAGGGAGCGCCTGAAGACACAAGAAAGCTGCCAGCCAATAGATCTTTTGTTGTGTGGCCTGCATCGTCAGTCCCCTCGTCTTTGGTTGCGATCGCGAAAACACGTCCCCCATCAGTAGGTGATCGTGAAGGTCCGGCTGCTGGCCTCGTATTTCGCATCAAAAGATTTCAGCTTGTCATTGGCATCATTGGTCTCGAATAATTTATCGAGCACATCGTCAGGCTGCAGCTTTTCTGCCGTTGCGAAGAAAATGCTCACCCGTGTGTCATTGGATTCCGCTGAATTCATTTCAGGGGTTGAATCGGGCACCGCATCCCGAATGGCTTTCCGCCACATCGCGACTTTTTTACGATCGCTCGGGGTCAAACCCACGATCCGCAAAATATATTGCTTTTCTCCCGATTTCACGCGGCCGGCTGCGGCCTCATCCTCATCCCGATTGACTTGGAAGGAAACCACATTGGCGCTGGTCTTGCGCCCGATCTCGGTGGCCGCGGCATTGGCCAGCTTTTCTTGCAGCTCGTTTTTAACACTTTCTGTCTTGGGGCCGCTCACCGTCAAATTGATAGAGACGGGCACAGAGGTGACTTGCGTCTTGCCTTTCACGTCATTGACATCAAAGCGCACGGTGATGGTGCCGCGCATGCGTTGATCTGCGGCATCATAATCAGGCACGCTGTATTCAATCGCTTTGATCCCCAAGGAAAAATCGATTTTACACCCCTTCGGGGTTTCAAGACATTTGGCGATTTCCTCTTCGGCTGCACTGGGTGACAGCACACGGAAACCGGCTGCGGTAAATGACTCCCGCAATTTATCAACCACATAGGGGCCTTTGGGATAGCTCACCCCTGCTGCGGTCACAACAAAGGTCAACTGGTTTGACAACGTCCGCTCTTTAGATTTCATCACCTTGGTGAATTCGGTGCGCACCGCCAGCATTTTGATCATGCCTTCCGCGCGGCAGGTAAATTCGCTGACTGGCTTTTTGCCTTTGTCTTTATCGGTGATAACCTGCTTGTCTTTATCCAGCGATTTACAAACATGGCTGGTGTCAGAGGTAAAATAGCGTTTACGGAACGTTTCGAAATCGCGCTCCATATCCTCGCGGAATTTTTTACCAATCTCGTCTTCGGCCTGCGCACCGGCAAGGCCACGCAGCACTTTGTTAAAGCCCGTATAATAGGCTTCGATGGCAGCATCTTTCTCCAGCTTGGCATTGCCGATGCTTGAAAACTGCACTTCGTCCTTGGTGATATCAACGTCCGATGATCCCTTGGCACCGCCGGCGGTGGTCGTATTGACGATCACCTTGGTCTCGACCTTGGTTTCAACCTTGGTTTCCACCTGCGCCTGTTGCGCCTGTGCGAGCGGCACCAAAGCCCATGCCGCGAGGGCTGCAACAAAAGACACTTTGGAAAAAGAGAGCCATCCACGGGCTAACGGCGAAACGGACATGGTTCAACTCCTAGAATTCTGATGCTGTTGCTTTGATGAAGGGGACAAGCGCCACGGCTGTTCCGCGCGCTGCCTCTCTGATACTGCTCATCGTGATGTCGCGGGTGACGCCGCGCTTGAAATCCGGCAATTCAACGTAACGGCGCGCCCCCGCTGCAACCGCAACCTTTTTCAAAGGATCCGCGATGGAGGCGGGCATGTGATCGACCTTGCCATCGGCATTGCGCACAATGCGCGAGGCCATGGACACATCCACTTGTGAATTGCTGCCTGCTTTTGTTCGGCTGACTTTCGTAATGCCCGCCCGAATTTCATAGCCGTTCATTTTCGAGGCATCCGCCTGCGAGACCAGATCAACATTCATCCCCAGACGTTCGCGCAACAAGCGCACGATACGCCCTTCCGTCCACGGCGATTCAGGGGGAAGCACTGCAATATCTTTGATGTTTTGCTTATCCAGCGCATCCAAGATCATCAGGCTGTATATATGCTGCAATTCCCTGCTGAGTTTTTTCAACTCATTGAGCTTGGCTTCCTGACTATTGTCCGAGCTGGCCTCAATGCCGCTGGTAATCAGATTGGCCAAATCCTCCGGCAGGGGATCAGGCAAAACCATATTCTTGACTTGAAACACCGCACGGGCCCGCTCGCGCCGATCAACCAATTTCTTGCCCGCCCTTTCCAGCAATTCTTCCACGCCGGCGGCAAAGACTTTTTGATAATATTTCTGCAATTCCGCATCGGACAATTTGTTGCGCGTCTGCACCACCTGATTGACCACCAACAAATTGCAATAGAGCGATTCAAAACGGTTGTTGTTTCGGAAAGCGGCTTTATCGGTCATCACATCCAGCGCCACCGTCACACTGACAACGGTCAGATATTCGGTGGGCAGACCGGGCGTTGCCACCGTGATAATTTCGTGTTGGGCGCGGGTAAGCGAAATGGCAACCGGATTGCCCTGATCTTCTTGTTTGTTCAGATTGGCATATTTGCAAAAATCATTATGCCTGAACATGATCTCTTTGGTCATGGGCGACAGTTCCACGCCTGACTTTTCGAGATTGAGACTGTTGCGGACGGGCAGGATCAGAAATTTGGAGGCCAGACTGGCATCCGACATCGCGGTGTCATAGTAACAGCCTGCGAAAAAATGTTGTTGTGGATCTGTTTGTGCGCGAATGATTTGCGGACAAGCCAAATTGAGAGCCCCCGCCGATAATCCCGCAACGACCGAGCGCCTTGACCAATCAACCATGAAACACCTGAAAAATAAAAATCGCTAAAGCGGGGATCATGTGAGAGCCTCGCCCGAACAGAGTCAAGCCAAGCGGAGGACTTGTCACCACTTAATTGTCCGAAAATCTGGATAAATAATATTTAAAATACTGATTTTATTCAGTTATTTTTTCATTATTAGTCAGTTCGTAGTATTCTTCACATCTGGATATTCATGTGACATTTTTTAACTTCACACACCCGTGGCAAGGCCCTGTATCATCACGCTATTTCGCTTGGGGCCTTTTTCTTGGGGTCTCGGTATCACCCCGTTCACCCCCCGCCTGCCCCATGGTCCATGCATCAAGACGCCAAGGCTGTGAACATTTAAAGGCAGGGGCTTAAAACCACGGGATCGGATGGGGGAGGAACAATCTGGGTCAGCGGCTGGCATTGTCCCTTTGTACAAATCTGCCAATCATCAACCGCATCCGAACGGCGCAGACTGAGTTCATGGAAAGGTTTCACATCGGGAACCCAATGCCAGATACCCTGTTCGAACCGCGCTCCCTCAGGCGGCTCCATGCCCGCGCCATGGCCCTGAACCCGTGCTGCGACAAGCCGCAATCCGGCAGGACTGACCTGCCAGTCCTCTTCCCAGCTGGTTTTCTGCACAGAATGCATCCACGCCAGCGTAAAACTCGTGATGCCAAGCCATTTGATCACGGCACCGCCTGCTGTCAAACACAGGCCCGATACATCAGCCACGCGCAGTCCTCAGCCGCAACAGATTGAGACCGGTCAGCACGGCGGCAATCACCATCCCACTTGTATCGCTATAAGGAAATTCAGCGATCAACAACAAGGCAGAGACACCGGCAATCACCCGCTCAACAAAGGTGATGCGTGTGAAGTAATAGCCAATCGCAGCCACACCGCTCATGCCAATAACCACAACCGCCTTGAAAGAGACAATGGCGACTTCCACCCCATAACCCCAGCGCGCTGTCAGCTCGCCGCCTGCTTGCAGCATCAAGGCCGGCTCATAGACCGAGAGGAAGGGGATCAGAAATCCTGCAAGCGCAATGCGTGTTGCCTGCCAGCCGATCTCGTCGGGCGAGGCGCGTGCGATGGGGGCCGCGGCCAGCGCGGCCAAAGCCACAGGCGGGGTCAGGTCGGCAATGATGCCGTAATAAAACACGAACATATGACTGACGATCAACGGCACTCCCAGTTTCAACAAAGCGGGGGCGGCCAGTGAGGCCGTGATAATATAGGTGGGAATGGTGGGTAATCCCGTTCCCAAAATGATGGAGGTCACCATCACCAAAAGAAGACAGAGAAAAATCGAATCCCGCCCGAACGAGACAATGAAATTACCCAGCGTGGTCGCAGCGCCCGTCAAGGTCATGGTACCGATCACCGTGCCAACGATCGCGCAGGCCAGACCGACCGGCAAAGCCTGACGCGCACCATCCGCCAAGGCATCACGGCACATGATCAACGTCTCGCGCCCGCCCTGATCTTTCAGATTCATGAGCACCAGCGCTGCAACAATGGCTATGACAATGCCGATCCCCCACAACAGAAAAGTCGATGACAGCAAAGCAATCCCGACCCAGAAAATAATGCGGGCCGATGAATGGCCAATGCCCATCGCAAAGGCCCCGCCCAAGATCATGATAATGGTCAAAGCCAGCCCGACAGAACCGGCAAACAAAGGGGTAAATCCGTCGAGCAACAAATAGATCAACACCGCCAAAGGCAAGACAAGATGCCATTGCTCCTTGAGCGCCAACCACGGATCAGGCAATTCATGCTTTTGCAATCCGTGCAGATTGTGCTTGCCCGCTTCCAGATGCACCATCCAGAAAGCCGACCCAAAATAAAGGATCGCGGGGATGATGGCCGCTTTGACAATTTCCGAATAAGGCACGCCGATATTTTCGGCCATGATGAAGGCCACAGCCCCCATGACCGGCGGCATAATCTGCCCTCCCATCGAGGCAGTGGCCTCGACCCCTCCGGCAAAGCTCGCTTTGTATCCGGATCGTTTCATCAAGGGAATCGTGAACTGGCCCACGGTCACGACATTGGCGACCCCAGACCCCGAAATGGTGCCCATCAAGGCCGAGGAAATCACCGCCACTTTGGCAGCGCCCCCGCGCGCACCTCCCACAAGGCCCATAGCCAGATGATTAAACAGGGTAATCATTCCGGCCTTTTCCAAAAAGGCCCCGAACAAGATAAAGAGGAAAATATATGTCGCTGATACGCCGGTGGGCGTCGCATAGATGCCCTCGGTCCCGAAGGCCATATGTTCAATGACCTGTTCGAAATCAAAACCACGATGATTGAAGGGGAACGGCAGATAGCGCCCGAACACGGCATAAACGAGAAAGGCCAGACAGATCAGCGGCAGGGCTGCGCCCATCAAACGCCATGCAACAATAAACAACACAACCAGACCGACAAAGCCCGCCACCAGATCAGCAAGGTTCAACTCGCTCGCGCGATTGATCAGCTCGGCATAAAAAATCCATTGGTACAAACCAACCGCCATGCCCAACAGCCCAAGCCCCCATCCGGTCGCCATGCCGAGCCATGAGTCTGACCGATGATTGCCGATTAAAACGGAGGCGGTCAGAATCAGAAATCCGACATGCAAACCGCGCAAAACCTGTGTTGGCAAAATGGCATAAACGGATGTGGCGATTTGAAAACTCGCAAAAACCAGCGCGATGATAAACAAGGCCGAACCGGACAAGCCGCCGCCCCAGCCTCCGGGTAACCCGTGCTCGATATCAAGCTCGGTTACCGTCGTTGCAGCAGGCGAAGGATGCGAAGAGGTTTGTTTGGATTGGGGCATCAGTCTGCCTTTTCTGTCATAACCGTAGAAGTGGACTTATTTGTTCTGGATTTTCGCGCAGGCTTATTTGATCAAGCCCTTTTCACGAAAATATTTCTCGGTGCCGGGATGCAGCGGCACAGGCATGCCGTCAAGCGCGCGGGCCAAGGCAATCTCTTTACCCGCACTATGGGAGGCCGCAAGCTCGGGCAAATTGTCGAAAATGGACTTGGTCATATTGTAGACGAGATCATCCGGCAGATCCGAACGCGTCACAAGGTAATTGACCACGGCCGCTGCCTCGACATCCTGCGACTGGCCCGTATAGGTATTGGCCGGAATTTTTGCTTTGATATAGGGCGCGCCGACTTTGTCGACGATGGATCCGGGGACTTCCACAACAACGATCTCGACCGAGGACGCGAGATCGCGAATGGCTGCCACCCCAAGGCCGGCTGATTGCAGTGTCGCATCCAGCTGGCGGTTTTTCATCAGTTCAACCGATTCCCCGAACGGCAAATATTCGATTTTGCCGAGATCCTGATAGCTGATGCCTGCCGCTGTCAAAATGGTGCGCGCATTCAATTCGGTGCCGGATTTGGGGGCCCCGACCGACAGTCGTTTGCCTTTCAAATCCGCCAATGTCTTGATGCCGGACTCTTTGGTGGCCACCACTTGGATATAGTTCGGATAGATGGCAGCAATGCCGCGCAATTTTCCAAGCTTGTTTTTAAAACCTGCTTCCTCATAACCGTCGCGGGCAAAGGCCAGACTGTCCCCCAGCGTAAAGGCAATTTCGCCTTTGCCCTGATTGAGCAGAATGAGGTTTTCAACAGACGCTTTGGTCGCCTGCACGGTGGGGCGCGTTCCCGCTACTTTCTCTGAATAGATTTTCGCCAGCGCCACCCCCATCGGATAATAGACCCCCGATGTACCGCCCGTCAGAATATTGATGAATTCATCAGCCCGCGCGGGCAGGCCAGACACAAGACCTGACAAAGCAAGCAAGACCGACAATCGTTTCAAAGAATTCAACATGACCCACCCCTTCCGCGCACTCTGCGGCATTTGCTGATGCCATAGGGCTTAAACCCCATGATCCATTATGATTGAGGCGATGATATAGAGATTTTCCCACTTAAAAAAGGGCCTCGGTCCATCAAGTCCTTGTTTTTGCCGTGAAAGGGCCACGCCAGATGTCCGCGATCCTACGTCACGAAGTATCTATCCATTTGAAATATCATATAAAAATGCAAATATCACATTTGCTTTATGTCTTCCTCTGATTTCGCAAACGGGAAATTTAAATACAGTACCAGCCCTCATCTCTAACAGTGCGGTGATAACGCGGAGAGGTCGTCTAAAGAGACACTAATAAAAAAACCCAGCCAAAGCTGGGTTTTAAAATACTTTAAAAATCAAAAAATATTAGTCGTGGTGACCGTGATCAACGTCAGCATGATCAACGGACTCGTCTTCAATAGCAGCCATTTCAGCGAAGTGGATGGCTTGCAATTGATGGCCATAAGCAAGATAGGCATGGTGTGCTGTGACAACTTCATCATCATTATCATCAGCTTCAGCAGCCAGAATTTGATGCTTGGCAGCAGCTTCGAAATGATGCGCAGCCTTACGGTGATGATCAGCGGCTGTGTGATGAACGTGATGTTCGTGTTTGGTGACTTTTGAATGTGGCATGGTCTAACTCTCCAAATAAACAAAATGAGCCATATGCTCACATTTATTTGATCTGTTTGATATTACGTTTGAGAGACAGATTAGCGAATTATTTGTGACGTGAGCCGTTCAAAAAATTAAATGAAATCTCTTCCGCTCAGTAATGCTTTTTTAATTCAGATCAGACGATGATGGGCATGCGACTGTCACATAAAAGGAATTGATTCCATGTCAAATACCAAAGTGATTGAATTCGTCATCTCCGATCATTATCCATCCATAGACAATCGAATGGAAAGCGCCATTGATGCGATTGTTGATCAATTTATACCCAGTGTTGCCTCCGTTGCCGAGCTTGAATTTCCTGAA
>Ga0114963_10002243_pt1 | contig 13210 bp, 15 predicted proteins | sample C_131016_EF_Meta_FD_87019 | JGI IMG/M metagenome (GOLD analysis project Ga0114963, IMG submission 87019) | Freshwater microbial communities from Lake Croche, Canada to study carbon cycling - C_131016_EF_MetaG | ecosystem: Environmental > Aquatic > Freshwater > Lake | place: Lake Croche, Canada...
ACTTTGTTGGTGTTTATATTGGTTGTAATAGTTGGTATGATTTACTTTATTGTTTTTATGGAGAGGGCACAACGAAAAATTCCAGTGCAATACCCTAAAAGGCAAATTGGCAACAAATTATTTGCAGGTGATAGCACTCATTTACCCCTAAAGTTAAATACTTCAGGAGTAATACCACCAATTTTTGCAAGTTCTATTTTACTGTTCCCTCTAACTATTAGTAATTTTGTTGGGCAGGCGGATGATTCTTCTATTCTTGAAACTATTTCAATGTATCTTGGCCATGGTAAGCCTCTTTATATTTTAGCATATGTAATTCTAATTGTATTTTTCTGCTTTTTTTATACTGCAATAATTTTTAATGTTGATGAAACAGCAGAAAATTTAAGGAAAAATGGTGGTTTTATTTTTGGAAGAAGACCAGGTAAGAATACTGCTGAATTTCTAGATTTTGTTTTGACAAGGTTAACGGTAATTGGTGCGGCTTATATTGCTTTTATCTGTGCGTTACCAGAGTTCTTGTCTGCTAAGTTCAACATACCATTTTCTTTGGGTGGCACTAGTTTTTTGATTGTTGTAAACGTGGTTATTGACACATTTACTCAAGTTCAGACAGCTCTTCTAGCATCACAGTATGAAGGATTGATTAAGAAGTCTAGATTGCGAGACAGGGCAAGATGAATATAATATTGCTGGGTGCAGCTGGTTCTGGTAAAGGTACTCAAGCTGAATATATTTCTACTAAATATAATTTAAAGAAAATTGCTACTGGCGATTTATTGCGTGCAGAAATTGCTAAGAAAACAGAGTTGGGTAATAGAATTAAATCTATAGTACAGGCTGGATCATTAGTAGATACTGGTCTTATTGTGCGGTTGGTCTTAGAAAAATTACAGTCTACTCATGATGATAGTGGAGCAATTTTTGATGGTTTTCCTCGTACTGTGATGCAAGCTCAAATTCTTGATGATATGCTAACAGAGCAAGGGCAGAAAATTGATATTGTGATCGAGTTAGTTGTTAGTGAAGAGGATTTAGTAAGAAGGCTTTCTAATAGATATCATTGTGCTAAGTGTAATGCTGGCTATAACAGGTTATTCAGAAACCCAAAAATTGATAATGTTTGTGATGTGTGTCAGAGTAAAGAATTTATAGTTAGAGAAGATGACAAACCAGAAGCGATTAGGAAGCGTTTTGATGATTATCAAACCCAAACTGGCTTGCTTTTACCTTACTATGAGAAGAAAGGTTTGCTTAGTAAGATTAACGGTCAGGAAGATATGAAAGATGTTTCGGAAAATATAGATTTAATCATTAAACAAGTGATTGGCTATTGACTTGGGCGATTTTTATCATATTATACATGACTTGAACAAAAGTTTTATACGGAGAAAGAAGTGGCAAGGATAGCTGGTGTAAATATTCCTGATAATAAGCGAGTAGAGATCGCATTAACTTATATCTATGGGATAGGTAGGGTTAAGGCTTCAGAAATTTGCAATGAAGCATCAATTGAAATTAGTAAGAGAGTGAATCAACTGACAGAGCGTGATATTGCTAAACTACGAGATATTATTGATAAAGGTTTTGTTGTAGAAGGTGATTTGCGTCGTGAAGTATCAATGAACATCAAGGTGTTGACTGATATAGGTTGTTATAGAGGATTAAGACATAGAAAAAAATTGCCTGTTAGAGGGCAAAGAACTCATACTAATGCTCGTACTCGTAAGGGTAGGGCGAAGGCAATTGCAGGGAAGAAGAAATAGGTAATTAAATGAGCGAAGTTCAAGAAAAAGTAGCTGAGTCACATTCTAGTAAAAGTGAGCCAAAAGCTAAGAAAAAGAATAGAAAGAATGTACCAATAGCGGTTGCGCATATTTTAGCTACCTTTAACAATACATTTGTAACTATTACTGATTTACAAGGTAACACAGTAGCTTGGTCTTCTGCTGGTGTTTTAGGTTTTAAAGGGTCTCGCAAGTCAACTCCTTATGCAGCACAGGTAACTGCTGAAGATGCATCTAAGAAAGCTCAAGAACATGGGGTAAAAACTATTTCTGTTGAAATAAAAGGTCCTGGTAGTGGAAGAGAGTCTGCAATTAGGGCATTAATGTCTAGTGGTTTCGTTATTACAGCAATAAAAGACATAACTTCTATAGCGTTTAATGGTTGTAGGCCGCCTAAGAAAAGACGAGTTTAGTACAAAATAATATTTATTTTAATTTAATTTGAGGTTAGGGCAGTGGTATCTTTATCTAAAAATTGGAATTCTTTAATTAAGCCAGCTTTAAAAGTTGTTGAGGATAGCCAAGTAGTATTAAACACATCAACAATTATAGTTGAACCTTTGGAAAGAGGTTTTGGTGTTACTCTTGGAAATTCGTTAAGAAGAATCTTATTATCTTCTCTTCAGGGTGCCGCTATTACTTCTATTCAAGTAGAAGGTATTTTGCATGAATTCTCTTCTATCCCAGGTGTAACCGAGGATTTAATAGATATTATATTGAACTTGAAAAATGTAGTTTTAAAAATGCATGCCGCTGAGAAAAAGCAAGTAACATTAAATGTTGTTGGACCGTGTGTTGTTACTGCTGGTATGATTGAAACTGGTCATGATGTTGAAGTGGTAAATCCTAATCAGGTGATTTGTACTTTAGCTAAAGGTTCATCACTAAAAATGAATTTAGAGTGTCAAGTTGGTAAAGGTTACATGCCTGCAAATAATTTCAAAACTGAAAATATGCCTTTAGGAGTTATTCCAATTGATGCATTGTTCAGTCCGGTAAAACGTGTTACTTATAAAGTTGAAAATAGTCGTGTTGGCCAAATTACCGACTATAATAAATTGATTGTTACAGTTGAGACTAATGGTGCGATTGATCCAGAAACAGCAATAGCATTAGCATCAAGAATTTTGCAAGATCAAGCACAAGTCTTTATTAATTTTGAAGAAGAAAAAATTGCTGAAGAGCAAGCGATTGAAGAATTGCCATTTGACAAGAGCTTGTTGAAAAGAGTTGATGAGTTAGAGTTATCAGTGCGTTCTCAAAATTGCCTAAAAAATGACAACATCATTTATATTGGTGATTTGGTTTGCAAGACAGAAGGCGAGATGTTAAAAACTCCAAACTTCGGTCGTAAATCTTTGAATGAAATTAAAGAAGTGTTGACTTTCATGGGGTTAAGATTTGGTATGAAAATTGAAGGATGGCCACCTGAAAGCATTGAAGAATTGGCAAAACAATATCAAGATCCGTTTAATTGAGTAGTGAAAAATGAGACACGGAATTAAAACAAAGAAATTAAATCGCACAAGCTCACATAGAAAAGCTTTGTTGCAAAATTTATCTCTAGCATTGCTTAAGCATGGCCAGATCAAAACTACTTTGCCTAAAGCAAAGTCGTTAAGGCCTTATGTTGAGAAGTTAATTACTGCTGCTAAAAAACCAAGCTTAGCAATTATTAGAAAGTTGCATGGTATGATTAGTGAAGAGTCGGTTGTTAAAAAATTACTTAATGAAATTGCTCCAAGTTCAGCTAATAGACCTGGTGGTTATACTAGAATCTATAAAATGGGTTTCCGTTATGGGGACATGGCTCCTATGGCTGTGATTGAGTTAGTAGATAGAGTAGCTGTGGTTGATCAGGTTATTGATGAGTCTAAAGAAATAGTAAAGCCTAAATTAGACAAAACATCTCCTAAAGAAGTTAAAACTGCTCCTAAGACAGCTCCTAAAGCAGCTAAGTCTTCTAAATCGAAGGCTGTTCCTAAATCAGATGTAAAAGTGCTTAACGCAAAGAAGTCTGTATCAGGACGTTAGTATTCTTAATTTATATTGATAAGATGGGACTTGGTATTTATATCAGTCCCATTTTTTATGACATCGCTTCTATTATAAGATAGAGTGTGATCTTTATATCAAGTTCCATCTGCCCCGCCCCCCCCTCAGTATATAGATCAAGATATGGACCCTATAGCAAGGAAATGTGGGTTAGATAAATTATCTTTATCATAAAGTAATGGTGAGCTCTTATCATCAAGCAAATAAACATCTCCGCCTGCGGCTTTTAGAATTGCGTGGCCGGCAGCAGTATCCCAGGTCATGGTATTAGTAAAGCATGGGTAGAGATTGGCTTTTGCTTCTGCCACCATGCATAGTTTAAGAGCGCTAGACACAATATAATGATTCCGTACTTTATATTTGCTCAAAAAGTCTTTTATCTTTGAGCTATCACTAGAATTACTAGTCACAACATCACAACTGTCTTCTTTGTTGAACTTAGATGAGATCTCTTCAACTTGGCCAGTAGCATGTTTTTTCAATGCTTGATTATTGGAAGTAAAATATGTCAATTCTAATGCTGGCATATAGATTACTCCAAAAACTGGCTGATTATTCTCGATCAATCCAATACTCACAGCAAAGTGGTCTTTTCCTTGAATAAAGTTCTTAGTTCCGTCTAATGGATCTATTAACCAATATTTATTACCCAAAATTTTTTTACGCTCAGTATCTTCTTCGGAGATGATTTCAAAATCAGGGCATATTAATGGTAATTCTCTAATAATAAAATTATGAGCTTCCAGGTCTGCTGTTGTTACTGGAGATTGATCATGTTTATTAATTATTTGAAAATCTGCTTTATGATAGCACATTATGATCTTGCCAGCTTCTTCAGCTAGTTTGATTATGTCATTTCCTACTTTTTCACTGATGATCATGAAAACTAAACTAAAATGATGCTTTGCCCTGTTGTTTTTCTGCTTTCAATATTATGATGAGCTAATGGTACTTGTGTCAATTTATATTTATATTGAATATTTGCTTTAATAATATTTTTATTGGCTAGTGCAAATACTTCATTAGCGCTCAACAATAGCTCATAGCGATCTTTTTTGTATGTAAATAAACCTGCAAAGGTAACAAATTTTCCTTTATCATAAAGTTTATTTATATCAAGCAATGGAGCAGGACCTGAGGATTGACCATAGCATGCTAATAATCCAAAATAACCAACACACTCTAAAGATTTGTCAAAAGTAGAGTTGCCTGCTGAGTCATATACAGCTGATACACCTTGACCTTTAGTGATTTCATTTACTCTTTCAAGAAAATCTTCTTTTGAATAGTTAATTACGTGGTCTACCCCAAGATTTTTTACTATTTCCACTTTTTCATCAGAACTAACCGTAGCAATTACATTAGCTTCATAATGTTTTGCTAAAACACAAAGTAGCTGTCCAACTCCGCCTGCAGCAGCATGTACTAAAATTGTATTATTCTTTTTTACAAAAAATGTTCTTCTTAGAAGTAAATGCGCTGTCATTCCTTTAAGTAATAATGCTGCAGCTTGCTCGTTTGTAATGTAATCAGGAACGTTGACCAGATACTTCTGATCAATTACTCTCGCTTCACAATATGCTCCATAAGGTGCAGTTCCATAAGCAACTCTGTCTCCTACTGTGATGCCTTGAACCCCTTCACCAATTTCTTCAACGACTCCACAGGCTTCGCAGCCAACAATACCAGGTAAAGGAATAGGGATAGACCCGTCACGTTGATGTGTATCAAGAAAGTTAATGCCAATTGTCGTTTGGTGTATCAGTACTTCACCAAATCCTGGTTTATTTAATTTTATTTCTTTTAATTTAAAAACGTCAGGTCCACCGAAATTATCAATTACCACTGCTTTAACCATAAACACCTCTTATTATTTTTTTAGTGCAATTATTACTTCCTTCATGTATCTTATACTTATTACAACTATAAAGTGCAATAATTTAAAAAATGGAAAAGTATAATTTTATAATATATTTATCATATACTGTTTTCTTCGTGGTTATTATAGGGCTGACTTTTAAAAACATCACGGCTTTTTATCGTACTAAATTAAGATTGAGTGATATTTTAAATAATTCTAATGAAAAAAATAAATAAGCGTGTCATTTTTATCACATTTTTAGGGTTAATTTTAATTTCATCTGTTAGCATTCTATTAAATACGTTAAGTAAAAACATAATGTTTTTTATGACTCCTACAGAAGTAAAAGCATCTGCTAATACTCAAGATAAAACTATTAGGGTAGGTGGTTTGATCAAGAAGGGCAGCGTTAACAAGAGCAAGCTTATTATAGAGTTTGTGCTTACTGATTGTAAATATGATGTTAACGTTGAATATGATGGAGTACTGCCTGATTTATTTCGTGAAGGGCAGGGTATTATTGCAACTGGGAAGATGGAGCATGGTACGTTAAAAGCCACAACATTGTTGGCAAAGCATGATGAGAAATATATTCCTAGAGAACTATACAAAGCAGCTATAGACCAAGATACTTGTAAAAATAACTAAGATGACCCCAATTTTTGGCAATTCCATTTTATATATTGTACTGCTAATTAATGCGGTATCATTCTTTAGTCTTTTTGGGTTGATGAAGGGTAAAGTATCAATTGTAAAGTATATAAAATTCTACACAGATCTTACTTTCATCTTCTTATCATTTGCTTTTATTTTATTAGTCTATGCTTTTGTTATTACTGATTACTCCCTTAATATAGTGGTAAATTATTCACATGAAACTAAGCCATTACTTTATAAGATAAGTGGAGTATGGGCTAATCACGAAGGTTCGATGTTACTTTGGATTTGGTTGTTTTCTATGTTTAATATGTTGTTCTTATATTGCAATAATTTTTCGAAGTTAGATGCTGCAAAAATTCTTACTATTCAATCCGCAATCTTATTTTGTCTTCTTTCTTTTATTCTGATTAATTCTAATGCTTTTGCTCCTACGCAAGAATATTTCCCAGTTGGAAGAGGTCTAAATCCATTGCTCCAAGATTTTGGATTGTTGATTCATCCACCAACTTTATATCTTGGGTTAGTAAGCTTTTCTCTTGGATTTTCTATAGCGATTATAGCATTATTAAATGGTGGTGTTGACAAAGATTGGTTTGATAATTTTAAGCCATGGGTGATAATTCCATGGCTATGTCTAACTGCAGGCATAGGGCTTGGGAGTTGGTGGGCTTATCGAGAACTTGGATGGGGAGGCTTTTGGTTCTGGGATCCAGTAGAGAATGCTTCGTTATTACCGTGGTTATCTTCAACTGCTTTACTTCATTCTATAAAACTTTCATCTATCAGAGGGGTTTTAAAATCTTGGTCGTTATTATTGGCGATTCTGACTTTTATTCTAACAATTTTTGCCACTTTTTTGGTACGTTCAGGAATAGTGACATCAGTACATAGTTTTGCATTAGATACTGCAAAAGGAACTTTTATTTTTGGTATGCTTTTTCTGAGCGTAGTTATAGGGATTATAATTTTCTATAAAAATGCTCACAGAATTAAGAGCAGAGAAATTACTTATAATTTTAGTAAAGATGCAGGCATGATTGCAAATAATATTTTATTATTATTTATTGCAGTAGCGATATTGGTGGGTATTTTATATCCGATTAGTTATGAATTTTTTTATGATAAAGTTGTGGTAATTAGCGAGGTGTATTATATAGCGATACTTAAAGCTAGTATAATTCCTTTGCTAATATTAACCTCAGTTTTTGCATTTTTAAAATGGGGAAGCGATGAAGTTAGATGCCAGATAACATCTTGGATAATACTGTTTATTTCAGCTATGTTATGTGCCTTTGCTACTTATTTATATAAGCCAATAGATTCAAATTTTATTTTACTAATTCTAGTGTTTTCATATTTTGCTGGCATTAATTTAATTGTACATTTTATTAAAAGTTTGGTTATGTCTAATTCGTATTTTCATAATGTGGTGCCAATGTTTTTAAGCCACATTGGTTTGGTTATGGTTGTTATATCTATTGCTTTGAATAGTACGTGGCAGCAAGAAGTTAGAATAATGGTAAAAACAAAAGAAATCATTGAATTTGCTAATTATCATATTCAGCTCAAAGAGATTAACTATAAAAATAATGATAATTTCTTGTCTAGACAGGCTACTTTGGTTGTATGCGATAATAATAATATGGAGTTAGCTGTTTTGTATCCTGAAACAAGGTTCTATCCAGTCGAAAATATTTTTACTACAGAAAGCTCCATATATTACTCATTTTTTAGCGATTTATACGCTACTATAGGTGAAATTTTACCAGGCAATAAAGTTATTGTGAGATTGCAGTATAAGCCATTTATCAGTTCAATTTGGTTGGGAGTTGGGTTTATGGTTTTTGGTGGTTGTGTAGCTTTAATTAAGAAGAAGATTAAATTATGACTGTTTTTCAAGCCAAATCATTAGCTAAGATCAATCTTTTTTTGCATATTATGGGCAAGAGAAAGGATGGCTATCATGAGTTAGATAGCCTTGTGGCATTTACAAATGATGTCTATGATATAATTAATGTTGAGCTATCTGATCAATACCAACTTGTTATTAATGGACCTTTTGCTAATCAATTGGCTACAAATGAAAATATTATTACTCGCACAGTTAATTTATTAAGTCAGAAATATCACAAACCACCTTTAGCTAAAATAAGTCTAACCAAAAACTTACCAATTGCATCTGGTATTGGAGGCGGTTCAAGCAATGCTGCTACTGTTATAAAGCTATTATGTGAATTGTGGAACTTATCAATTCCTAATGCAGAGCTGATATCAATTTGTAAAGTCATAGGTGCAGATGTGCCGATGTTTACTGTTAATCAAGCTTTATATTTTAATGGTATTGGCGAAATTCTTACTCCTGTAAAAGAATTTCCAAGTATTTATGCTATATTAATTAATCCAGGTATTTTTATATCCACTCCTGAAATATTTAAAATGGGTTTGGAGGAGTATTATAAATCACAAATATATCATCAATATTCTTTCGATAATCAAACATTAATTAGCTTTTTAAAACAAACTCAAAATGATTTATATTTCAACTCTTTACAACTAGCACCTTCGCTAAGTAATATAGTAAATACTTTGGCTGGTTTTGAAGGTTGTGAGCTGAGTCGTATGTCTGGAAGTGGATCAACTTGTTTTGGACTGTTTACCAATATACAACAGGCGGAAACGGCTTTAAAATCTCTTCAGGTAATGTTTCCAAATTACTGGATTAAGTTAACTACACTAAAATAATGAGGTGATGTAATGTTTTGGAAGAAGAAAAAAAATGACACTATATATGCTTCTTTGAATCGTAGATTATTTGCTGGAATGGTAGACTTATTTTTACTGATTGTGATTTGGACGCCTTTAGAAAACATAATTTTAAAATTGATTTATCAAGGCAAACCAAGCCCAAGCCAAATGATGTCTATGGATATCCAGCAAAAGCTTGAAGCTAGTTCAGAATCTAACCAACCTAGTTTGGGTACGATTTTTGACAGTTTTAATAATGTATCAAGTACTTATGGTCTCGGTGGATTGTTAATAGAGCAATTTCTTCCTCTTTTTATACTGGCCATTCTTACTTTTATTTTTTGGGTAAAAAGACAAGCAACTCCAGGTAAAATGTTTATGTCTTTAAGGGTCGTTGATAATAAAACTTTAGGAAAGCCTACAAAATTACAATTTATTACAAGATTACTTGCTTACCCTATTTCTTTTATACCGCTTGGCCTTGGTATGTTTTGTGTTGTCTTCAATAAAAACAAACGCGCTTTACATGATTTTATTGCTGGAACTGCGGTTATTAAAGTTCAAAAAAAGAAAAATGAAAAGTAATCTTAACAAAAAACTTTATGGAGTTTTAGGACTTGCTAGATCTGGTATTGCTACCGTTGAATTTTTGATAAAAAATCATATTAGTTTTATTGCTTGGGATGATAATGAGCAAACAAAAAATAAACTATTAGAACAATTTCCTGGAGTTGTTCTCGTGGACATTAATGATAAAAAATGGTTAGAGATTGATTGTTTAGTAATTAGCCCAGGAATTCCTACTACATTCCCTAGACCACATCCGTTAGTGGCAATATTGCGCGCTCACCACATACCAATAATTTGTGATATTGCATTGCTTTATAAAGCTAATAATTTAGCAAAATTTATTGTGATTACTGGCACTAATGGTAAATCTACTACTACTGCCTTAATAGGTCATATATTAAAAACTAACAAAGTTAAAACAGAGGTCGGGGGTAATATAGGCATAGGTGCGTTGGCTTTAGCGCCACTACAAAAAGAAGGGGTTTATGTAATTGAAGCATCATCATATCAGCTTGAATTGCTTGAAAACAATGATTGTCATTTTAACATATCAGTTTTGCTTAATATTACTCCAGATCATTTAGAACGTCATAATAATATGGGAAATTATATTAAAGCTAAATGTAACATTTTTAATAACCAATCAAAACAAGATTGTGCGATTATTTCAGTAGATAATCCAATCACTAAAGAAATCTATCATCGTTTAAAATCAGAGAAAAAAATTGGTACTATTATTCCTATTTCTACTAAACAAAAACTGGAAGATGGAATTAGTATTATCAATCAGCAACTTGAATTTAAAGATATTTCCATTGCTTTACCATCTTTATCGCACTTGAAAGGTGATCATAATGCTGAAAATATCGCAGCTAGTTATGGAGCTGCCCAATTTCTTGAGCTGAACTCGCAGCAGATAATTAATGCAATTATTTCTTTTCCTGGCTTGGATCATCGCTTGCAATTTGTTGATCGATATAAAAACATTGTTTTTTTTAATGATAGTAAAGGAACTAATGCTGAGTCTACAGAGAAAGCATTATTATCTTTTACAAAAAACATATATTGGATAGTTGGTGGTCAGCCAAAAACTGAAGGAATTAAAAGTTTAGCTCCTTTGTTTAATCGTGTAAAACACGCGTTTATTATTGGTGACGCACAAGAAGAATTTGCAGAGACGATGAGAAATCTAATTCCTTATACTAAAGCTCAAAATTTGGCTAATGCCTTTAAGCTTGCTACAGAGATGGCTTTAATAGATGATTCATCTCAAGATGTTATTATTTTACTTTCACCAGCTTGTGCGTCATGGGATCAGTGGAAAGATTTTGAGGAGAGGGGCCGAGCATTCTGTAATTTTGTAAAAGAATTTTTAGCTAGTCATAGATAGTTTAAATGCTTTCAACGTATAAATTTGGTGTAATTGCTGAATATTTATCAGTCTTGATACTGAAATTAAAAATGTATAAGATCATAGCTATACGGCATCGAAATTATTTCGGTGAGATTGATATTATTGCTCTTAGAAATAATGTGATTGCATTTATAGAAGTGAAGGCTAGAGCTAGTGATGTTGGGTATGATTTGGTGCAGCAAAAACAAATAAAGCGTATACGAAATGCAGCTTCGTTGTTTCTGGCAAATCATCCAAAGTATCAAAGTAAGGATGTAAGATTTGATTTAATTGTTATTATAGGTATCTCATGTCCAAAACATTTACAAAATATATGATGCTTATGAATGGCAAATTTTTTGACATTATAAAAAATAATATCTTCTATCAGTGTATTTATAATTTGATAAGGCATGAAGCGATAGAATATGCAGGCTACCTGACATATCTTAATGTGCTTTCCGTATTTCCATTTATATTTATTTTTTTTGCAATGATTAGTTTAGTGGATGAGACTAAATTTGGTATAGATTTTTTCAATATAGTGTTATCTTATTTACCACACTATGTTTTAGATACATTTGGTAAACAAATTAATGAAATTGCGAATGGCCCACCAAGCAGTCTTATGAATCTAGCTTTGATCGGAGCGATATGGACTGCGTCTTCTTCTATAGAAGCGTTGAAATCAATATTCAATAAAATATATCTTGTGCGTAACAAACCAGCATATTTGCGAAGTAGGTTAACTAGTGTAGTACAGTTTTTAGTGATTATTTTTGCTATTATAGCAACTATTACGGTTTTTGTGATTATTCCAAAATTTTTGCCAAAAATACCAAACATTGTGCAATATCCAATTTTTAATAATCAATTTACTTATTTGTGGGGTAATCTAGTTTTGCTCTTAATAGTTTCGACTATGTATTATACTCTAACTAGTGCTAAAATAAGTTTTGTTTCTACGATACCAGGGGCAATTATAACGATAATTTTATGGATAATTAGTGGTAACTCGCTTTCTTTTTATATGATTAATTTCAATCAGGTGAGCGTTATGTATGGCGGCTTAGCTAGTATTATCATCACACTGATTTTCTTATATATATTTAACCTAACGCTGATTTTCGGTGCGGAGTTTAATCGACTATTTGCGCAGAGACGTTTTAAAGCTGATTAGTTCTCTTGCTTTTCTTGTGTTATCCGTAAAAAAGAGATCAGCTTTATCAGTATTCAAGAACTCGTAGGTTATAATGTATATCTTTTCTGCGGTATTGAAATCTCTAGAGCTAGAAGTTTAATTTTTGGAGTTGTGCGGATAATAAATCAATATTTGTCCCATATTTTTGTAGACTCTAGGTGGTGCGATATTTTGTTGTAAACAATGACACGGCGAACACACACACAGCACTTATGACTATGGCTGGGCCGGATGGGGTGTCAAACATGGCTGAGATAATCATTCCTGAAGTTACCGAAAGAACACCGAAAACAGTAGCATAAAGCATCATCTGTTTAGGAGTGTGGCTGAGCTTGCGAGCAGTAGCAGCTGGTATCACTAACATTGAAGAGATTAGCAGTATTCCCACTATCTTAATAGAAAGGCTGATTAAAACCGCCATAATTAACATAAACTCAAGCTCAATCGCTTTGGTGTTTATGCCTTCAACCATTGCCATATCTTCATTAATAGCAGCGCTAAGTAGTAATTTCCATCTAAAGCATAGCCATAGTAAAATGAAAATAGTAAGAGTTGAGATTATAATGATATCGTTTAGATCTACCATTAACAGATCACCAAAGAGATAAGACATAATGTCAATGCGAATATATTTTACAACAGAGATGATTAATAACCCAATTGCTAAGAAGCTGTGCGAGAAAATAGCAATTAACGTGTCATTAGTGTGCTGTTTTTTAAGATATATTATAGTTAATACGAATAATATACTTACTAATAAGACAGTGTAAGTGGTATTAATACTCAAAATAATTCCAAGCACTACTCCTAAAGTTGCGGAGTGGGCAATGGCATCGCCAAGGAAGGTCATTCTTTTCCACAAAACTACACATCCTATCGGGCACATAGATAAGGCAATTGCAATGCCGCAGATTAAAGCATAAATCATGAAGTCATTA